>MKWU01002821.1_pt1 | contig 24576 bp, 21 predicted proteins | sample 809101 | NCBI WGS metagenome assembly MKWU01 (sample SAMN05860141, study PRJNA318959) | sponge metagenome | host: Aplysina aerophoba | place: Slovenia: Piran, Adriatic Sea, Gulf of Piran | collected 2013-05-07 | reverse complement strand
GGGAGGGCGCGCGGATGAAGGCGAAGAACCCGCCCCGGACGGACGACGCGCACGGTCATCTGATGAAGTACGGCCCGGAGCCCAACCACTGGAACGAATACATCCACTGCGCGTACACGGGCCATCAACGTGAGGCGATCTTCCTGACCGGCATCCCGGACATCCGGGAGAGCCTTCCTCACGCTTCGGCTTTTCGGTAGCCCGGCGGCGAAGCCAGCCCGGGCGGAGCTTGCCCGGCATCCCGGCACGTTCCGGTTTGTGGGGAAGGCGCGGCCGACGCTCTCGGGCATCGGCAAACGCGGCGAGCGGTATCTCTGGACGCTGCTGATCCATGGGGCGCGCTCCTCGTTGCGCTACGTGTGGAGGCGGACGGACGGCGCAGCCGTTGGGCGCTAGCCATTGAGCACACGCCTCCGGGCAGCACGACCGTGGCGTCGTTGCGCGGACGCCGTAGGCGGCCACATTCTCCAGCAGGTTGCGGGAGGCGCGGCGCAACGCCACCGGCCGGCATGCCGCAGGCCCCGACCGGATTCGGGCACGGCAAGTTCGTGGCCGAGAACCGGGAGGTCGGCGGCCACGATATCGATCAAGGCATTGGGATCGGCCGTCCGCGGCCCTTCCTGCCGCATGTCCTCGCGGATGAACGGGTGAGCGTCGATGGTCGGAATTGAAGCGGCGACGGGCGGACTGGATGATTCCCAAGGCTGGCTCACGCGGGAGAGAGAACGGAGCGAAGATGACCGAGACCGTGGTGGACCCGTCGCGAGCCGTGCGAAGCATTGGGAGCGGCCGTACCTGGACATGGGTGTGTTGACGGTAACGAGGTGAGATGGCCGGGATACCCCGGTGGAGGCTACCGCGAAGGGAATCGGGATTCTGTGCGTTGGCGCCGGTTCACAGGGAGGCGCGTCCTGAGGATGAAGCATGCGATTCGGTGAAATCCAAAGAGTAGGGTTGAGCGACATGTTCCTGACAGCACTGGGGGATTGGCTCGCGACCTGGTGGTGGGTGATCCTTGTCGTTTTGGGTCTGTTGATTCTGCAACAAGTCGCTGCCAGGCCACGGCGTCGCCGGAGCTGGGGTTCCCGCGGGGATTTTTCGGGAAGACGGGGAAGGTGGGCCACCGAGCGTGTGCCGGATGTTTCCCGCCTTGGCGATCCGAAGGCGCAGATGGAGTTCATCTCCAGAGTCGATTTCGAGCCGCGTCGCCTATTGAACAAGCCGGAATACGGTATTCTTCTGATTCTTGAGAGGCTCACCCGCGATATCGGAGGCGGCCATCGCGTTATGGCGCAGACCAGCCTCGGTGAGATAATCGCTCCCAGGAACACGTCAGCGTCGGAGGAGGCCCGCGATCTCGCGTTTCGCTCCATAAACAGCAAGCGCCTGGACTTCCTGGTCATCGACCGTTCCGGCATGCCCGCCTTGGCGGTGGAATACCAGGGGCATGGCCACTACCAAAACAGGGCCTTCATGCGCGATGCCGTGAAACGGGAAGCTGTCAGAAAGGCCGGGGTTCCGTTCCTGGAGATTCCGGCCGAGTACGACGTAACCGTCGAGGAGAACCGAATCCGCGTAGCGTTGCGCCCGGACCAAGGAGGAGGCTCCGCCTGACCGTCAAGATCCGCGTGTTTTCAACCGTCTGAAAGAGGGTAAAAGACCAAGATGCCCCTTCCGATGCTTCGATCCCTCCGTCAACCGGAGTGTGTTGGCATTTGACCTGAACAGTGGCGCGCTCTGCAACGGGAAAACAGAAGCCCCTTCACTTGAGAATGCCGTGTTGTCAAGCGCAAGTGACGCTCAAGAGAACTTGACGCGGGACGCCGTCTTTGCCCACAAGAGCGTTGGCCAATGCCCGACCGCTCCGGAGACAGACGCCCCCGGGGTTGTCCGCCGCTCGTCGCCAGGGAGACGTTATAGCGGCAGGGATGGCCGCGCCTGTCTGGCAGCGCCAGCAGGTTTGTGGCAGAATCGACGCAGGTCCCTTGTCCGGAGACAAGTCGAATGGCTGGCGCAAAGGCGCCTATGGAGACAGCCCATGATCAATGCCATCATAGTTCCAACGGACGGTTCCGGGCACGCCAACAAGGCCATCGAGATGGCGGGCGAGATCGCCGTGAAGTTCAGCGCGCGCGTCGTGGTCGTGCAGGCTCTGCTGCAACATGCCACAGCCGTGGATCTGAAGACGATATGCCAGGACGTCAGCATCGAAGGGGATGTCGTAAAGGAGATCGATGAACTCGCGGCTATGGTCGCGCGGGTCGCTGCATCGGGTTACCCGCAGGGCCCCGTTCCGGTGTCACCCGAGACGTTGCGCAAGGTCGGCGAAGGCATCGCCGAGAAAGCCCGTGAGACATTGCTGGCGAAGGGTGTTCAGGACGTGACGACCCAGGTCGTGGACGGCGACCCGGCAAGCAACATCATCGCCGCGGCCGAACATGAGAAGGCGGAATTGGTGGTCATGGGCCGCCGGGGTCTCGGCAACGTGGCCGGCCTCGTCATGGGAAGCGTCTCGCACAAGGTGGCGCACCTCGCCGAGTGCGCGTGTCTCACGGTCAAGTGACGGTTGACGGAGGCGGGTCGGAGAGGACTCCCGGCTCCCGGGCGCCCTCTGCAAGACAGAGAGACAGAGCCGCGCTGGCACGCGCACAAATCGGAATGAATCCGCTTACAGTATGCTTACGGTGGTTGTCAGACGAGCAAAGGACTTTCTAGTCAATTGTCCTTAATCTCCCATAATATCAGACACTTATGATCGATTCCCGAGGGCGGTACATGGTCGGGGATGTTGGCGACACTCCACACGAAACCCGGAAACGCCCTTCGCCTTTTGGTAAGGGCCCTCCCTGCGCACCTTTGACACGGGCGCGGACAATCACCGTACAGACGCGGGGATGGGGGACTCCAGCGCATGCCCGAACTTTCCCGAACCCCGGTAACCGTTCCGGGAAGCTGCGGAGATTCGGAAGGACGGATGTCGCGAATCGTTTCGGTAGAGGGAGTTCCTCGATTGCGCCAGCCAGTGTCATCTTGCCCGGACATCCGCCCGTCGTCCGCTTCCGGCCACCCTCTCATCCTCGCGGCGTGACGGAGGCATGCGGTAGAGTGGATGGATTCCCGGAAACCGTCAGGCTGGTGACGCCGCCGGACTCGTGCCGACGTGATCGACGAGGGTGACCAACGTGCTGAGGATGGAGCGGTGTGTCGGCGGCGCTGGTCCATCGATGGGACCATGAGGCGGCCATGACGAATTCAGGGGTTGCGTGTCTGTTCTTGGGATAGATTGTCGGCGGCGACAAGGGACGGCCCATGTATTTCTTCTATTTCGACGAATCGGGCTCCCGCGATCCCTCGGCCGGCACCGCGGAGAAGCCGAAGGACCATCTTTATGTCCTTCTCGCCGTCGGGATGTACGAAGGCCAATGGCGGCCGTTCGAGACCGAGATTTCCGGTTTGAAGCTCGAACTCGCCGACCGGCTGTCGCGCCGGGGCAAGGGCCGGTTCGAGCTGGCCGATTGCGAGGTCAAGTCGAACTGGGTCCGCATTCCGGGCGAGCGTGAGAAGCGCAGCCGGTTTCTTCACGGACTGCCCGCCGGCGACCTGACCCGGCTCACCGACGCCTATTTCGATCAGGTCGCGCGCCGCCATACCGTCATCATGGCCAGCGTGGTCGACAAGCGGTTTCTCCACGATGGCATGACCCACGAAGCGCTGCACATGACGGCCTACGAGTTCGTGCTGGAGCGCATTCAACACTACATGAGGCAGTACCACCCGAAGCATCGCGCATTGATCGTGATGGACGACACGAGCCGGCAGCTCAACCGCGCCGTCGCGATGAAGCATGCCTCGTTCCAGCGGGCGGGAAACCGGAACATGACGTTTCCGGCGATCGTCGAGTATCCGTTCTTCACTCGCAGCGAGTTGTCGAACGGCGTCCAGCTGGCCGATCTGCTGGCCTACAGCGTCTATCGCGCCTTCAAGGACAAGGACGTCGGCTATCCGTATTTCGAGAAGGTGCTGGGCAACTTCTACCGGCGGCCGCAGGGGACGGCGCTTGACGGCCTGAAGGTCTGGCCGGACCGCTCGCCGTTGTCCGGGCTGGCAGCAAAGGCGTGGGATTCGCTCCAACGAGAAACCCTCCGTTTGGAGGGTCAGTGATGTCAGGCTGGGCGAACCATATCGAGCCCATCAAGGGCACCCGACAATGAAAATGTCGCATGCGAATGCGGCAGTGTCAATCCCAAGGGGTCGCTGAAACGCAACATTGTCGAAACCGTCCCGAGTGGTCGATGAGCATGTCAAACTCGCTCCTACCGTCGCCGCGCCTGGGTCCACTTGCAATCGAATGGCGGGAGTCAGACGTGGCCGAATCCCTCCGGGGCTGTCTTGCAGGCGGGCGATGGAGTATCGTCCTGGCATGGACGACGAACGGTTGAACGGCAGGATCGACGAGGCCGTGCTGGCGTTGCTCTATCTGGGGATATTCGAGAGCCGTCCGGCGGGCGGCGCCCGCGCCTGGAAGACCTTCGACTGGGATGCGATGGGACGTCTTCACGGGAAGGGACTGATCTCCGACCCGGCGGGGAAGGCCAAATCCGTGGTTCTGACCGAGACGGGACTGCGGGAGGCCGAAGCGGCCTTCCTTCGGCTGTTCGAAGCCGATGACTGAGTCGCTCCGCGCCGCCAGCTTGTACGCCAGGCTGCGGTTCTACGGAACGCATGCCGTCCGCCGCACCGACCTTGACCCGGGCTTCCATTCTCGATGGATCCCGGTGCTTGCATGAGTGGCCCTCATTCGGCCCGCTGAAGCAGGCGGACCAGGGAGAGCATCTTGGCGCGACAGGACGCCAACGGGGACGAAGCTGCACTCATTCGCGCCCGTCTCGCGAGGCTGGCGGAAGAGAAGGATGCGCTGGAGGCACAGCTCGCGGCGCTCGAGGGCAACGTTCCAACCTCGCTGGAGGAGAGCCCGCGCCAGGGGCCCGTGAACGAGCATTCGCCGGCGCGCGAGAAGATCGCGCTGTTCCGCTCGCTCTTTCGCGGCCGCGACGATGTCTATCCGAAGCGTTGGGAAAATGCCCGGACCCGGAGGTCCGGCTACGCGCCCGTCTGCGGCAACGAGTGGAAACCGCGGATTTGCGGCAAGCCCAGGATCAAGTGCGGCGCCTGTCCCAACCAGGCCTTCCTGGCCGTCACCGACGAGGCGATGGGAGAACACTTGCGCGGACGCGGGACGGTCGGCGTCTATCCCATGCTGCCGGACGGCCAGTGTTGGTTTCTTGCGGCCGACTTTGACCGGGAGAGTTGGCGTGCGGATGCCGGGGCCTTCCTCGCCGCCTGCCGTTCGAAGGGCGTTCCGGGGGTCCTGGAACGCTCGCGCTCGGGCAATGGCGGACATGCGTGGATCTTCTTCGCCGAACCCGTGCCCGCCGCGCTCGCCCGCCGCTTGGGCTCGTATCTTCTGACCGAGGCGATGGAGAGCCGCCCGGACCTGGGCTTCAAGTCCTACGACCGGTTCTTTCCGAGCCAGGACACGCTGCCGGAGGGCGGTTTCGGCAACCTCATCGCACTGCCCCTGCAGGGCGGACCCCGGGAGCAGGGCAACAGCCTGTTCCTGGACCAAAGCTTCACGCCGTACGGGGATCAATGGGCGTTCCTGTCCTCGCTCCGCCGGATGACGCTGGCCGAGGCCGCGGCGATCGTGGACGAAGCGAGCCGCGAGGGCAAAGTGATCGGCCTCCGCCTGCCGCTCGACGACGAAGACGAGGAGCCCTGGACCGCGCTGCCCTCAAGGCGCCGGCCCAAGCCGCCGATTGCCGGACCGCTGCCGGAGCGGATAGATGCGGTGCTGGGCCACCAGATCTATGTTCCCCGGGCCGGCCTGCCGCCGGGACTGGTCAACCGGCTCGTGCGGCTTGCGGCCTTTCAGAACCCGGAGTTCTACCAGGCGCAGGGCATGCGGCGCTCGACCTTCGGCATTCCGCGCGTCATCGCCTGCGCCGAACTCCTGTCCCACCACATCGGATTACCGCGCGGCTGCCGTCCAGCCATGGAGCAGTTGCTCGAAGAACTCGGCATCGGACTGGAACTCCGGGACGAGCGCAACTGCGGCCGTGCCGTGAACGCGGCCTTTCTCGGCGAACTGACCGGGGAGCAGAAGACGGCCGCCGAAGCGCTTCTGGCGCACGAGACCGGCGTGCTGGCGGCCGCCACGGGGTTCGGCAAGACGGTCGTAGCGGCATCGGCCATCGCCTCCCGTGGCGTCAACACGCTGGTGCTCGTTCACCGCCGCCAGCTGCTGGATCAGTGGATCGCACAGCTCGGGGCGTTCCTCGATGTTCCGGAATCGGCCATCGGTTGGATCGGAGGCGGCAAGCGCAGGCCGGGGGGAATTGTCGATGTCGGCATGCTCCAGAGCCTGGAACGCGGCAACGTGGTGGACGATGTCGTAGGCGACTATGGACACCTGGTGGTGGACGAATGCCACCACCTGTCGGCCGTGAGCTTCGAGGCAGTGGCGCGGCGCGCCAGGGCCCGGTACGTGCTGGGGCTATCGGCCACGGTGACACGCAAGGACGGACACCATCCGATCGTGTTCATGCAGTGCGGCCCGATCCGGTTCCGGACGAGTGCGAAGGCGGAGGCCCGGCGCCGTCCTTTCATCCATCGGGCAGTCATGCGTCCGACGTCGTTCCATCTGTCCCGGGACATTGATGCGGAGCGCCCTCCTATCCAGCAGGTATACGCCGCGCTGATTCGGGACGAAGACCGCAACGGCATGATTTTCGACGACGTGCTGACGGCGCTGGAGGCGGGGCGCTCGCCGATCCTCCTCACGGAGCGCAAGGAGCACGCCCGGTACTTTGCGGAGAGGCTCGCAGGTTTCGCGCGCAACGTTCTGCTTCTCCAGGGAGGCATGGGGGCGAGGCAGCGCCGCGAGGTCATGCAGCGGCTCGAGGAGATACCGGACCACGAGGAACGGGTGCTGGTGGCGACGGGGCGGTACGTCGGCGAGGGGTTCGATGACGCCCGCCTCGACACGCTGTTCCTGACCACGCCGATTTCCTGGAAGGGCACTCTGGCCCAGTACGCGGGCCGCCTGCACCGGCTGCATCCGGAGAAGCGCGAGGTGGTGGTCTACGACTATCTCGACGGTGAGGTTGCGGCGCTCCGGCGCATGGCGGGGAAGCGCATCAGGGGTTATGAGAGCCTCGGCTACACGGTTGAGCAACGATCCGACTTGTGAATCCCGTTAGTGTCTCGGTCTGAAGGGGTACGACATGGCCTCGCCCGGCGGGCGGCGCGGCCATGTGGTTGAGTACAAGAACCGCGCCGCCTGGCGCGCGTTCATGCGTGGCTTTGCAGTCTCCTCGGCCGAAACGCTCGGAACGTCCACCCCGATAGGATCGCATCGGCATCACGGAGGACGGTGGTGTGGTTCATGGTGCGTAGAGAGCCAAGAACCCTTGTCCAGTGTCCGCCAGCCTGCGGGCGCCGACCAATTCCTGAAACGCACCCCGCACATTGACAATCCGGTTCGGGCATTGATTCTTCGGACAACTTCATCAAGTATGGCGCCCATCGCCGCAACGTCGACCCGGTTGTACAGGACGAGTGTGCGCAGCGCCTCACGGTCACCGTGAACATACCTGTGCCAGAGCTCGACCGCCTGGAGGCCGTCGACTCTCGTCGTGTCATCCCGAAGATCAATTCCGAGGGCCTTTTCGACTGTCTTTTGACCGCCTGTAAGTCCAACGCGCCGACACAGTTGCAAGAGATCGAGGTGAACCCTCGGGAAGGTGATACCCGGGAACGCCCGCGCCACGAACTTGGTATCGAAGCGACCCCCGTTGAAGGTTACCAGAGCCTTCGCTTGTTGGAAGTCGTTGCGGAGCAGGTCCTCATTCGTCCCCCTCACGATGGACCTTGTACAACCGCCGAACGACCATCCAATCACAGTGATCTCGTCATGGTCGGGATCTAGCCCAGTGGTTTCCACATCAAGAAAGAGAACTCTCTCCGGGTAACGAGCACACTCTAGAAGGCGGGCTCGCAAACTCCGCAGGTTTGCTCTCGTACGCTCGGGTCTTCGTGTTGTCCCCATTGCAAACTCTGCCTGAAACTGGAATCAACGGCCCTCGACGCCGGCATGGCGCTGGTTATGGCCGTCTTGATGGAAGAAGTCGCCAGCGTCGCAAGAGCGTAGCCTCGAGTCAATCCCCGCGCGTGCGGGGGGAACCTGCGATGACCGTCGGGTTCGGTTACAACACAGGGTGTTTGGCAGGTAGCCGAACTCGTCGGCCACGAGCAAGGCAGGACGAGTCAGCACACGGAGGCTTCGGGAGAGCTGGCTGCGGCGTTGGCACGAGCGACTCGATGAGAGGTGTCAGGGTTCGGTAGCAGCCGCCGCGGCCGGATTCGGCAACTCCGATGGCTACGCTGATGGCCAAGTGCGTCGTACTTCGCGGATGCTGGCGGACTAAGCGCACCAAGTCATTGTCGCCACGCGGGTCGAGGCGTGAGCGGGTGATCGGAGCCAGCTGGCGCCATTGCTGGTTCAGGCAGGCTCGGGAATGCTACAACGGCGCTTAGCGCTGTTAGGCAACAATGCCTAGAGGCAGAGGAAACTTGACACGATGAGTTCAATTTTCGATTGGCCGGGCAAGTCGGACAGCGAGGGTAACGAGTATCCTGCGGTGCGGCACATGCTCGACGTGGCAGCGTGCGCCGAACGGCTGATCGAGGGTCATGTGGCGTTCGCCGGACTCACGGATGCCCAACGGCGAGCGCTGGTGCTCTTGGTTGCCCTTCACGATGTTGGCAAATTGTCCGAGTCATTCCGCGCCCTGATCCGCCACGGCGAGACGGGGCATCCCTTGCACTGGCAGCTTTCAGATTTTCTGTTGTGCGGGGTTCTGGACGAAGCCTTGTCCGGGCTTGGCGCCGACGGCGACGTGCGCGCGGAACTGTACGCCGTAGTCGCGGGACATCACGGCCGGCCGCCGGATCGAGCAGGCGGAAAGCGATCCGAACGGCGGAAACGAATCCGCGCCGTGGGAAGCGGTGAAGGAGCGGCCCGCGAGTGGGTCGCCACACTGTTGGAACTCTTCCCCGATGCCACACTGGATGGGGTGACGCTGACTGAGGCGAAAAGGATCAGTTGGGCACTGGGCGGTTTGACCGTGGCCGCGGATTGGGTGGGCTCGAACCGGGACTGGTTTCCGTTTCAGCCGAGGTGCGACGACATCGTAGAAGCCCTTGCGAAGTCACGCGGCCAAGCCGAGCGGGCTCTGAACGAAGCGGGCCTTCATCCGGCCCGTCCTATGCTCCGCGCTGGCGCCTCATCCGTCGGGTTGTCCGAGCCGGACTTGCGGCCGATGCAGCAAGCCGCATGCACGGTGGCGCTGGGGCAAGGACCCCAACTGGCCGTTCTCGAAGACGCCACTGGCACCGGCAAGACCGAGGCGGCGCTGATCCTCGCGCACCGCATGATTACCGCTGGGAAGGCGCGAGGATTGTTCTTCGCCCTTCCCACCATGGCGACTTCCGACGCCATAATGGAGCGCGTAGAGAAGGTCGCTCCGGGACTGTTCGAGACCCCGCCATCGGCGGTGCTGACACACAGCCGGGCGGGATTGAGCAAGGCGTTGCGGGAACTACGCGGAGCATCCTCGGACAACACACCGGAGTCCGACGGAACCGAATGGCTCACCGACAATCGGCGGCGGTCGCTGCTGGCCACCATCAGCGTTGGCACCGTGGACCAAGGGCTATTGGGCATCCTTCCTACCCGTTTCTCCACGCTCCGGCTGTTCGGTTTAGTGGACAGGGTGATGATCGTCGATGAAGCGCACAGTTACGAGCCGTACATGCAACGGGAGTTGGAGGGGTTGCTCAGGATGCAGGCCCGCTTGGGAGGATCCGCTATACTGATGACCGCGACCCTGCCGACGGTGATGCGTCAAGGCTACGTCAACGCCTTCCAGGATGGGCTTGACGCGGCGCAGACGGGCATTCCCGGGCAGCACTATCCCGGTCTTCATCTCGTGGATGCCGGTCAAGTCTCCAGCCATGTCGTCGGACCGTTGCCAGAGAGCGTACGTACTGTCAGGGTCAAGCGTCTTCGTGCAGCGGACGACGCCGTGGAGTTGTTGAAAACAGCTGCGGCGGGCGGCGCGGCGTGCGTGTGGGTGCGGAACGCCGTGGACGATGCTATCGCCGCAGCCCAGGCATTGACAAGGGAGGGCGTGGTTACGGATGTGTTGCACGCCAGGTTTGCGCTGATCGACCGACTGCGCCACGAAGAAGTACTAATGCGACGGTTCGGCAAGGAAGGCGCAGGACGGGAGGGACGGGTGCTGGTTGCGACGCAGGTGGTGGAGGCGTCACTAGACCTTGACTTCGACGTCATGGTCTCCGATCTCGCGCCTATCGGGTCATTGATTCAACGGGCGGGACGGCTCTGGCGGCACATGAGTGCGCGCCCCGAGAACAAACGCCCGGTTCCTGGACCGACGCTGAACGTGCTGTCTCCCGACCCGAGCGCCGTAGCGGGGGAGGATTGGCTGAACTCAGTTCTGGACCGGGGCGCCTGGGTCTATCGCCTGGACGATCAGTGGCGAACTGCCAAGACGTTGTTCGACGCGGGCGAGATCGTAGCGCCCGCTGGCCTTAGGAGCCTGATTGATGCCGTGCATGGAGATGAGGCTATTGATGTTCCGGAAATCATCGTGACGGAACAGTTGAAGGCGGAAGGACGCGCCAAGGCCGAGGCTGCGATTGCACGGGCCAACGTAGTGGCGCCGGTGTCCGGCTACCTCTCGGAGGTCGGAACGGTGGCGAATGACGCGAAATTTCCAACTCGCCTGGGCGAGCCGCAGGTCACGATGGTGCTCGCCCGGCGCGATCGCAACGGTCTGACCCCGTGGGCAGGCGAGGAAGAGTCCGCCATTTCTTGGGCGTTGTCTGAAGTATCTGCGTCCCGCAGGCGCTTCGAGCGACTTCTACCGGATCAGGACACGGATGAGATCCAGGAAATCAAGCGTGCATGGCCCGAGTGGCGTCGCGACTTGGCGGTGTGTGTAGTGGACAACGGTTGTGCGGTGAACGGAGGCATGCTTTATGATCGGACATATGGGCTGAGAGTGCGGAGTTCCCCTCCGGATAGCGGGGATGAACCAGTGAGCGCGTCTTGACGCGGCATGTCAATCGATAAGTTACCCGCCGTCGCGGGTATTAAAACGTGAGAGCGTCTTGACGCTAATGATTCTTTTGTTTATACTCGCCCGAACTGACTCGAAAGCAAGTCGCTATCAGGCATATTAGCCGCAGTTTGAAGATGAAGGTTTAGAATCATGGCCTTGAACTTGCTGTCCGACCCCTGGATTCCTGTCGTTCGCGGAAAGAGCACCGTCACCATCCGCCCGGATCAAATCGAAGAACCCGGTGTCGCGCGTCTTGCCTGGCCCCGACCGGATCTCAACTTGGCATGCCTTGAACTGCTCATCGGTTTGGTCTCGATGGCCGATCCGCCGACGGATCGGGTTGACTGGCGTTCACGTCTTGTGAACCCCGATACCGGACGCCTCCGTGGCGCTTTGGAGGCGTTCGCGCCCCATTTTGAGTTGACAGGTGACGGGCCCCGCTTCCTGCAGGATCTCGAGGTTTTCGAAGAGACGGCCAAGACTGCGGATATCAACCCGGTGGACATGCTCTACATCGATTCGGCAGGGAACTCGACCGCGTTGAAGAACGCGGACCTGATGGTCAAGCGTCGCCGATACACCTCCTTGTCACCCGCAGAGGCTGCCATGGCGCTGTACACGCTTCAGGCGTTTGCGCCTTCCGGCGGAAGCGGCAACAGGACGTCCATGCGCGGCGGTGGGCCGATGACCACGCTGGTTCGGCCTATCGACTATGACCACGCAGCGTACCCGTTGTGGCGCTTGGTCTTCGCCAACGTGCTGCCCGGCATCCCGCTTGCGGCAGGCGATGCGGAAACCGCACTGCCTTGGCTTCGTCCGACTCGAACGTCGAAACTGGAAAGTGAGATCACGACCCCTGATGACTCGCATCCGCTCGAAGCGTTCTTCGGGATGCCCCGGCGTCTGAGGCTGGTGTTCGAGAACGACAGGGTTACCGGTGTGGTGCAAAGACCCTACGGCACCAACTACGGCGGATGGTACGATCACCCATTGACGCCATACTACCGAAGAAGGGAGGAGGACCCTGAATGGCTGCCGGTCCACCCCAGACCCGGACGCCTCAGCTACCGGAACTGGTTGGGCACCACACTGGAGTCTGCGGCGCAAGGTAAGGGCATCCGCCGCACCGCTCGAACCATTCGTGAATGTCGCAACGTTGGTTCACACGCACCAGACTTCGAAGTGATGGCCGGGGGCTGGGCAATGGACAACATGAAGCCAATGGATTTTTCCGTCCACGTCTACCCCGGTTTTCCGGGGTTGGATGAAGACGGAGAATCTCGGGTGCACCAACTGGTAGACGCGGCAAACACCGCCTCAGGCGCCCTTCGCAAGGCGCTCAAGTACGCCGGTAAACTCGATGGCGCGTCGGCCCGTGCGGACGAGACGTTTTTCGGGGAAACCGAGGGAGAGTTTGAGGCGTCGGTTCGTCGCATCACCGCGGGAGAGCAGGAAGTCGAAGAGAAATGGCACGGGACACTTCGGGGACACGCGGTGGGGATTTTCGACGAACGGACCCTCGGCGGACTCGCGGAACGCGACATCGCGAAAGTCGAGAAGCAACTCGCCGCCAGACGTAATCTGCAAATCGCACTGGCGCGACAGGTTCGTGAAAAGCTGTGTCTGCCGATTCTGGCGAAAGGAGAAAAACGGAAATGACGCTTGACCAGGGAATCGGCGATGTCGTCCGCATCTGGTACAAGTCCACGCTCGACCGAGACGACGGCACAGCCCGTGCCGCCAGGGCAAGGCTGAGGCGGTGCGACTCACCTGTAGATGCGTTGGCGGTTGCTGAGACCCACGACCTCAATGAACTCTTGAAGCAATCAGGCCGGAATCCACGCCCTGATCAACTTGCCCTTGTCGCCGCCACGTTCGCGCGGCTCAAGGGTATCGACGGAGACCGGATCGCAACCCTGTTCGGAAAACAGGCCAGCAAGGACGCTCCGCGTGCACTCAGCATGCTGCGCTTCCAGTCTCTCATCCGTATAGAGTCACGCCGTGACCTGATTGCCCCACTTCGTCGAGCCATTGCCGTCCTCGGCTCGCAGCCTTCGTGCGACGGACGGGCTTTGGCCGAAGACCTCTATTTCTGGAACGAACAAGTGCGCAACAAGTGGTGTTTGCAGTACTTCGGCGCGGCATTCGTCGAGGCCGACCAAGGGGAGAATGTCCGATGACACGTTTCGTGCAACTTCACTTCCTCACCGTTTATCCGCCCTCGAATCCGAACCGCGACGACATGGGACGTCCCAAGACCGCAGTCTATGGGGGCGTTCACCGTCTTCGCCTGTCGTCGCAATCACTCAAGCGCGCGGCCCGTTTGTCTCCCGCCATGAGCGAGGCGCTGACGGGTAACATGGGCGCACGCACCCAGCGCCTGGGCGACGACGTAGTGAAGCACCTGCGGCAAGAAGGCGCCGACGACAGGAAGGCCCGCGAGATCGCCCAACAGGTGGCGGAGATATTCGGGAAGCTCGACACGGAGGCTGCCAAGAAGAACCCGGACCATGTTCGCATCCGACAGTTGGCGTTCATCTCACCGGACGAGCGGAAAGCGGCGCTGGAAATGGCGGAACGGGCCTTGGACGGCGCGTCGCTCGCAAAGGAGGCCAAGGAGCGTGGCGGGGAGATCCTGCGCACTGCTGACGGCGCCGTGGACCTCGCGATGTTCGGACGCATGCTCGCCGATGCGCCGGACTACAACCGGGAGGCGGCGGTTCAGGTGTCTCATGCAATCACGACTCATCGAGCCGAAGTGGAGGACGACTTCTACACCGCGGTTGACGACCTCAAGCAACCCGCCGAGGACATGGGCGCGGGGTTCATCGACGAGGCGGGATTCGGCTCCGGCGTCTATTATCTCTATGTGTGCATCGACACCGACCGTCTCGCGGAAAACCTCGACGGTGACCGATTGTTGGCGCGAAAAGCCTTGGAGGCGGTAACCGAGGCCTTCGCCACAGCGAGTCCCTCCGGTAAACGCAACAGCTACAGCCACCACACCCGAGCTTCGTACATCCGTGCCGAAGCCGGCGACCGTCAACCGCGCAGCCTAGCCTCCGCGTTTCTCAACCCGGTCGAGGGGCGCGATTTGCTGGACGAGTCCATCGCTCGACTCAAGAACACCGCCACGGCCATCGACAATGCCTATGGCCCGGCCGCGGATGTCTGGGAGGAAATGGACTTGGTTCAAGGCTCCGGCACGCTGGCGGGCATCAAGTCTTTTGTGGCAACGCAGGTGAGCGATGCGTGAGCATCTGGTGTTTCTCCTGGCGGCGCCCATGGGTTCGTTCGGCGGTTACGCCGGCCACGAACGCCGGGGCAGCGGTCTGGTTCCCTTGCGGTCGGCATTGTTGGGCCTGATCGGCGCGGCGTTGGGGATTGAGCGGGCCGACACTCACCGGCAACGCGACCTGCGTGCCTATTCGGTGGCCGTGCAGTCATTCGGGCGCTCGACCGCGTTGCGAGACTATCACACAGTACAAACCGTCCCCACCGCGAAGGCGCGGCAACCGATGACACGGCTGAACGCGCTCAGCCGTGCGCGGCGTGACGTCAATACGGTCATTACAATTCGCGACTATCGCTCCGACGTATTGATCGGCGCCGCGGTCTGGGGCACGAGCCCATGGACGCTGAGCGACCTCGCCGACCACCTAAGGCGACCGCGGTTTCCACTCTATGTGGGACGCAAGTCCTGTCCCTTGGCGAGCCCACTAGACCCGAAGATCGTCAGCGCGGCAGGCCCCGTGGAGGCGTTGTCTTCCATCGCGATCCCCGGATGGTTGCGTCCCCAGGGGTGGTCCGAACAGGAACGCACGCGTCAACCTGTCTATTCCGATCCCGTGGAAGGCGCCGCACCTCCTTCATTGACCGAGCAGGCGCCCGGCGAACCGCTAGACCGCCAGATTTGGACGTTTGCCGAGTGTCCAGTGTGGCAACTGGGCGCCGGCAACAGCGAACAGGGAGAAGGCGGATGATTCACTACCTCACCAGGGCCGTACTCGACCGGGACGCGCCGGAACATGCCCTCAGGCCCTTGCTTGACCCGGTGGACCAGAACCTTGCGTTCGACGCACATCACCGCTTGATGTGGACGCTGTTCCCGGACCGCGGCGCTAAACGTGACTTCCTGTGGCGCGCGGACGAAAAGGGGAGGTTCCTCATCCTGTCCCCGCGCAAGCCCCGTGATTCGCGATTGTTCCGCGCGCTGGAATCCAAGCCTTTCACGCCCATGTTGTCGCCGGGCGATCGGTTGGCGTTTGCGCTGCGCGCCAATGCCACCAAGGATCGGCGTCCCGAACGGGGCGAAATGGTGGTTTCCGGCACCAAGCGCAGACCGCTCAAGAATCGCCGTGTCGACGTCGTCATGGATGCCATGCAGGAACAGGGTATCGCGGGCGGCAATACCGGCCCCAATTCGCGTGCGGAACGACGCATGGCCGTGGCTGCGGATGCCGCGCGGGTATGGCTCAGCGGCCAAGGTACGCGCTGCGGTTTCTCGATGGACGAGATGGCAGTTGAGGACTACCGGGTGGTGAAGTTGAAACGGCAAAACGGAAAGGAAGCGACTTTTGGCGTGCTTGACTTGACCGGGTTGCTTACCGTCCGTGAGCCGGCCGCCTTTACAAACGCGTTGCTCGCCGGCATAGGGCGCGCCAAGGCTTACGGTTGTGGTCTCATGCTGGTGCGCCGTGCCTGATTCGTGAGGTTGACCGATGGCGCTTCCCGGTGTTGTCCCCCCAAAACCGATTCCTCTCAAGGAACGGGCCGCGCTTGTATTCATCGAACGGGCGCGGCTCGACGTCAAGGACGGCGCCTTCGTCGCCGTCAACGCAGACGGTACCCGGACCCACATTCCGGTGGGCGGCGTAGCATGTCTGATGCTCGAGCCGGGGGCGCGAATTTCACATAGCGCCGTGTCCCTTGCTGCCCGCGCAGGGACTCTGGTGACCTGGATTGGCGAGGCCGGAGTGCGACTCTACGCCGCGGGGCAGCCTGGCGGCGCTCGATCGGACAAGCTCCTGTGGCAGGCGTCACTGGCGCTCGACCCTGTGGCGAGGCTGCGGGTGGTGCGGGAGATGTATCGAGTTCGTTTCGAGGAAACTGCGCCGCTGAAGCGCTCCATAGAACAACTGCGCGGCATTGAAGGTGCGCGTGTTCGTGCGACCTATGACCTGCTGGCACAACAGTACGGGGTGAAATGGAAACGACGCCAATATGATCCACAAGAGTGGGACACATCCGATGTCCCCAATCGCTGCCTCAGCGCCGCCACGGCCTGCCTGCATGGGCTGACGGAAGCCGCAGTGCTAGCCGCCGGTTATGCGCCGGCGATTGGCTTTCTTCACAGCGGGAAACCACGTTCCTTCGTCTACGACATCGCCGACCTGTGGAAGACCCGCACGGTGGTGCCGGAGGCGTTTCGTATCGCCGCCAGGGTGCAACGAGGTGAACTCGACATGCCGGTCGAGCGAGCCGTGAGGATCGCTTGTCGGGACAGTTTTCGTGCGACGGGGTTGCTCTCGAAGATTATCCCGGGGATCGAGGAAGTCCTGAGAGCAGGAGACCTGCCCGTTCCCGAACCAGCGCCGGAGGCGCTCGGCCCTGCGTTCGAGGACGAGCCAGGAGGCGGCGATGATGGTCATCGTGGTTGAAAACGCTCCTCCCCGGCTGCGAGGCAGACTGGCCGTGTGGCTGCTGGAAATTCGTGCCGGAGTCTATGTGGGACAATACTCCCGACGTGTGCGCGAGCGGATATGGTCCGACGTCGAAGATCTTATTGAGGACGGTGATGGCGTGATGGCGTGGACTGTGCCCACCGACCAGGGCTTCGACTTTGCGACCGTTGGCCACAATCGTCGCATGCCCGTGGACTTCGACGGATTCAAACTAGTCGCGTTCGCGCCAAGAACACCTGACGCGGAAGAGCCTTGAGCATATGGGAAACCACCCGTAACTGCCGGTAGTCCTCCCTGATCCGATTTTCAGTAGCTAACTCAACTGTTTACGCCAAGAGTGTTCCCCGCCCGCGCGGGGATGAACCGTTCCCGCCCCTGAACCCACCGAAGATTGTAGAGTGTTCCCCGCCCGCGCGGGGATGAACCGTGGTGGGGGCGGATCCTGGGGTGGTTTGACGGGTGTTCCCCGCCCGCGCGGGGATGAACCGTATTGGCCGTCGGCGACAAGCTGCTGGGAGACGTGTTCCCCGCCCGCGCGGGGATGAACCGGGCAACTGGACGTACAACCTCGGCAAGCCCAAGTGTTCCCCGCCCGCGCGGGGATGAACCGATCACGGCTCTGATGGGAAAGCCGGGGGCCGGGTGTTCCCCGCCCGCGCGGGGATGAACCGGCTGCGCCAGGCTCCGGGCCGCGCGACCTTGTGTGTTCCCCGCCCGCGCGGGGATGAACCGCCCTCCACCGCATTGTTGACCACCTCCAGCGTGTGTTCCCCGCCCGCGCGGGGATGAACCGGCCGCGGTACCGGCGCTCCAGTGGATCGCGGAGTGTTCCCCGCCCGCGCGGGGATGAACCGGGAAAGGTCGAGCGGGAGACGGCAATGACGTAGTGTTCCCCGCCCGCGCGGGGATGAACCGGTTCGGGGCGTGCTGGACAAAATGTCGAGGGAGTGTTCCCCGCCCGCGCGGGGATGAACCGAGTGTGGGCCTGTGGTCGTGGTGGGCGGCGTAGTGTTCCCCGCCCGCGCGGGGATGAACCGTCCCCGTCGCGAACCCGCTCCTCCACGAAGTAGTGTTCCCCGCCCGCGCGGGGATGAACCGGCGAATACCCCGTGCACGTTTCCTGTGGCGAGGTGTTCCCCGCCCGCGCGGGGATGAACCGGACTTGAAGCCAGGACCCACCGCGATCCCCACGTGTTCCCCGCCCGCGCGGGGATGAACCGAAGGCGTGCGCGCTCGCCGGGAGAGCCGACGTGTGTTCCCCGCCCGCGCGGGGATGAACCGATGGTGGTGCCCCCGGGTGTCGTCTCCCGGTAGTGTTCCCCGCCCGCGCGGGGATGAACCGGCGGCGGGTGGGTGTGGTCGGTGGGCCACGCTGTGTTCCCCGCCCGCGCGGGGATGAACCGCCGGCGGACGGGGACAACTGGCATTCCGGGACGTGTTCCCCGCCCGCGCGGGGATGAACCGACTTGAAATCAAGGTGCCGGAGCCGGTGAACGGTGTTCCCCGCCCGCGCGGGGATGAACCGGCGTAGCGCCGGCCGTCCGCGCAGATCACGTCGTGTTCCCCGCCCGCGCGGGGATGAACCGGACGTGCGCGACGAGGTCCTGGCCGCGGACGCGTGTTCCCCGCCCGCGCGGGGATGAACCGACCATCACGAAGTGTTCGAGCATCAGGTTCTCGTGTTCCCCGCCCGCGCGGGGATGAACCGGATGAGATGGTCCGGGTGTTTACGGTTCGGCGGTGTTCCCCGCCCGCGCGGGGATGAACCGGTCATGCCGGATGTGCCGGGCGAGCTGGGCATGTGTTCCCCGCCCGCGCGGGGATGAACCGAGTGTCGAGAAGCGAGAGTTCGTGGTGAATGGGTGTTCCCCGCCCGCGCGGGGATGAACCGGCGACTGGCGCGCTAGTCACAACACCATTGATGTGTTCCCCGCCCGCGCGGGGATGAACCGGGTGGCAACCAGTTCAGCACCCGCAACAGAGAGTGTTCCCCGCCCGCGCGGGGATGAACCGAGCAAGAGCACGAAGACGGCGGCGAGTGCGAAGTGTTCCCCGCCCGCGCGGGGATGAACCGGAGCGCTTCTACGGCATGAACGAGGGCAGTGTGTGTTCCCCGCCCGCGCGGGGATGAACCGCCGCAGGTTGAGGAGTGGGTCGAGTTGACCGGGTGTTCCCCGCCCGCGCGGGGATGAACCGCCGCATGTGCGGCAGAGCAAGCTGGTGTGGGTGTGTTCCCCGCCCGCGCGGGGATGAACCGGTCGACGGCGGGAGGGGCGTGCAGCGGCGGTAGTGTTCCCCGCCCGCGCGGGGATGAACCGTCGGTGATATCCTCCCGGTGGCCCTCCAGGGTGTGTTCCCCGCCCGCGCGGGGATGAACCGGTACGCATCCTCGGCGTTCGAGTAGCGGCCCTGTGTTCCCCGCCCGCGCGGGGATGAACCAGAGTTGCAGGTTGCCGTCTGCCAGACTCCTAGCAGCCTGTCGGACTTGAGGTGCGGGGCACCGCAAGATGTTTTATAGTCTTCTGGAGATTCAACCATGGGAAGGGTTCTGTATGAGCAACTTTCGCCAAGTTGATCGGGAGACCGGGTTTTTGCTGCCGCCTTCGGTGGATGAGTGGCTTCCAGAGCGGCATCTGGCGCGCTTTGTGGTGGAGGTGATCGAGAGGCTGGACTTGACGACGATGGTGAAGGCGTATCGGGGCTCGGGCTCGGCATCGTACCATCCGAGCGTGCTGTTCGGTCTTGTGGTGTACGGCTATGCCACGGGGGTGTTTTCGAGCCGGGCTCTGGAGCGAGCGACTTACGATTCGGTGGCGTTCCGTTTCATTGCAGCCAACGATCATCCCGATCATGACACGATAGCGACGTTCCGGCGGCGGTTTCTTTCCGAGATCGAAGGGTTGTTCGTGCAAGTTCTTTTGCTGGCCCGGGAGGCGGGGGTGTTGAAGCTGGGCACGGTGGCGCTGGACGGCACCAAGGTGCACGCCCATGCCAGCCGCCACAGCGCGCTGTCTTACGGGCACGCCGGCAAGCTCGAAGCGCAGTTGCAGGCGGAGGTGGCGGAGTTGATGACGGTGGCGGAGGCAGCGGACAGGGCGGATGTGCCGGATGGGATGTCGGTGCCGGAGGAGTTGGCCCGGCGCCAGACGCGCTTGGCGCGCATAGCCGAGGCCAAGGCGGCGATTGAGGCGCGGGCGCAAAAGCGCTACGAGCGGGAGCAGGAGGAGCACCAGGCGAAGATGAAGGCGCGCGAGGCCAAGGCTGAGCGGACGGGCCGCAAGCCGGGTGGGCGGCCGCCACAGCCGCCTGTGGCAGGTCCGAGTGACAAGGACCAAGTCAATCTGACGGACGCAGACTCGCGCATCATGCCGGTGGCCGGCGACGGCTTTGAGCAGGCCTACAACGCTCAGGCGGTGGTAGCAAGCGACAGCCTGCTGGTGCTCACCACCGATGTGGTTCAGGCCGCCAACGACAAGGAACAGATCAAACCGGCGCTGAGAAAGCTCAAGCAACTCCCCGAAGTGTTGGGCCGACCCGAGACCCTGCTGGCGGACAGCGGCTACTTCAGCGAAGCCAACGTCGAAGCCTGCGTCGAGGCGACCATCGCGCCGCTGATCTCTGTGGGTCGTGAACGCCACCATCTCTCCTGGAAAGAGCGTTTTGCCCAAGCCCCGCCACCACCGGAGGCGCCGAGCGCTGTGCAGGCCATGGCCCATCGCCTGGCAACGCCCGAGGGCCGGCAAACCTACGCCCTGCGCAAACACACGCCGGAACCGGTGTTCGGCATCATCAAATCGGTAATGGGCTTCCGTCAGTTCCATCTGCGCGGCCTCCACCAAGTCAAGGGAGAATGGAACCTCGTGACCCTGGCCTGGAACATCAAGCGGATGTTCGCCCTCAACGCCGCCTGAACCCTCCGCCGCATTTCGCGTCCTCTCCATGCGTAAACCCAACGTTACCCAAAACCATCATGCCCGCTAAACTCCACCCCTTTATATCTCTTCCCTCAAACCCCAGTCCGACAGGCTGCTAGGTGTTCCCCGCCCGCGCGGGGATGAACCGTGTACAGTTCGCGCTACCTGCGCACCACCGACGTGTTCCCCGCCCGCGCGGGGATGAACCGGACAGGGGCAGGCACGGCGAGCACAGGCAGAAGTGTTCCCCGCCCGCGCGGGGATGAACCGGGTGGGACGGGTTTGTCAACCCCCTGAACCACGTGTTCCCCGCCCGCGCGGGGATGAACCGTGCTTTACCAGGACGCCGTCCATACCCGCCCGGTGTTCCCCGCCCGCGCGGGGATGAACCGCAGTGGGGCCGGTTCCTTTGTTCTCTGATCCCGTGTTCCCCGCCCGCGCGGGGATGAACCGATGTTGTCCTTCGACACCCGGCCCCAGAAGATGTGTTCCCCGCCCGCGCGGGGATGAACCGAATGAACAAGTCTGTCGTGTTCTTTCGGGAATGTGTTCCCCGCCCGCGCGGGGATGAACCGCAAACGCCAAGCAAACGTCCAAGCACCCGTGGGTGTTCCCCGCCCGCGCGGGGATGAACCGCCTTCCCGGTACGAGGTCGCGTGCTACGTGGTGTGTTCCCCGCCCGCGCGGGGATGAACCGGCGAAATTCTCGCACACCGCCCGGCGGGTGCCGTGTTCCCCGCCCGCGCGGGGATGAACCGGCCAACGCCGTGATCGCCCTCTCCGGCGAGCAGTGTTCCCCGCCCGCGCGGGGATGAACCGACGAGGTCCAGGCGCCGGAAACGTGGATCAAGGTGTTCCCCGCCCGCGCGGGGATGAACCGATCCCCACAAGCCCCAGGTCCTCGGCCAGTTCGTGTTCCCCGCCCGCGCGGGGATGAACCGGCGGCGAGCTTCAGCCAGGTGATGGAGCAGAAGTGTTCCCCGCCCGCGCGGGGATGAACCGTTGATGTTCACTTCGGTCTTGGCCACACTCATGTGTTCCCCGCCCGCGCGGGGATGAACCGGACGACTGGTTGGCTCATGACCGCTACGTCGAGTGTTCCCCGCCCGCGCGGGGATGAACCGGTGCGAGACAGCATCTCCTGGGCCGCCCTGCGGTGTTCCCCGCCCGCGCGGGGATGAACCGGTTGAATGAGCCAAGGCCCCGCCCTGCCCCTTGTGTTCCCCGCCCGCGCGGGCACCATCTTCGATACCAATCTCTGCGCCTCTTACGCCCACGGCCGCGGGCAGGCCATTCAGCGGGTCAAGGAGGCGCGGCCGTACCTCCGGTACGTCGCCGTGAACGACGCGCGCACCCGTCCCGAGCACCGCGACTGGCACGGGGTCGTCCTGCCCGTGGACGATCCGTGGTGGGACACTCACTACCCGCCCAACGGCTGGGGTTGTCGGTGCATCGTCCAGCAGCTGTCGGGCGACGATCTCCAGGAGCACGGATACGAGATCACGAGCGGGACGCCGCCTCTGTCCACGGCCGGCGACGTCCGGCCATGGTTCAACCGGCGCACCCACCGCCTGCACCAGGTCCCGCGCGGCATGGATCCCGGCTGGGACCACAACGTCGGAACCGTCCGCCTCGGCCGCGCCGCCTCCGATCGCTACATCGACAAGCTCGACCGCGCCCCCGCCGGCGACACCGCGACCGTCCTCGGACGGCCTTGGCGCACGGACGCGTTCGCGGCCCACCTCTCCGGCGCGTCCGACGCCGACTGGCCCGTCGCCCTGCTCCGTCCGGCCGTTCTCGACGCCATCGGCGGGCGTTCCCGCGCCGTCCGCCTGTCCGGCGAGTCCGCGGTCAAGCAGACCGTCCACCATTCCGACCTGAAAACCGCGGACTACGACCGCGTCCAGCGTATTCTTGACCGGGGCGAGGTCTTCAGGGCCGGCGGCCGCCGCGTCAGGGCGTACCTGGAGGAAGACAGCCATCTCTGGCACACCGTGGTCAAGTCGACGCGGGACGGATCGCGGACCTACTTTCTGACCCTGCACCGGGCGCAGCGATACGACCTCGCCGCCGCTCGCCGCCGCTTCGAGAGCGTCGACTAGAGCAAGGAGAAGAAGCGATGACCGAGGAACAGATGCGGGAGGCCTTCCGGTATCACTCCCCAAACCCGGAGAGCGTGGAGAAGTTCGAGACCATCCGGGAGGCTGGACAGGCGGCTCAAAACTTAGAGGCGTGAGTTGCAGGGGTGGGCGGCTGCCCCGAGAGGGGAGCCATGAAGCGTTGGCGCCAGGCGGGCCACAACCCCCGCGCTCGCCCGCAGGCATGAGGTAAGTGCGAATGACTCCGACGCCGTCTCGGACCATACCACCCGATCTACCGCATTCGCAACCCGGACCCCCAGATTCGCATCCTAAGGCCCCCTCGCGGCCGCCCGGCCCCTCCCCCCAGAAAATCCCGAACGCGGTTTTTAACAGCGTTTAAACGTTTTTAAACAGTGTTTTGAGGCGACGCTCCGACGTCCGTTGCCAATTTTCGGGCAAATCCCCTGCGGGCACGGCTGTGCCCTGACGGGGTCGCGGAATTTTCGTCATGTTGGGCGCCATGTCTGCACTCGACATCGCGGCGGCGACGGATATCTCCGGGAGCGAGCCCCCCCGAGAGATCCTGCGGGATGAACCGCCGGCGGCGTCCTGCGTCCAGGCAACGGAGATGTGTTCCCCGCCCGCACGGGGATGAACCGTCTGGACAATTTCCAGCAGTTCGCGCTCCTTGTAGGTCAAGGCCCGGCGGGGGGGGGTGGCTCAACCCTGAACACGGCCGTCCGGGGCTTGGCCGCCGGGCCTTCCGAGTAGCGCTTACACAACCACGCGATGTTTGACAAGGGTCTGTCATCATGGCTTCAATGAGCATACGGTCAAGCGGCCTTTGGTCCGGCGGAGTACCGGCGGGCTGTGGCGAGTCGCCGAAGTGTGCAGTTTTCGGTTTGCCATTGACACCCGAGCATCGAGGACCCGACAATCCACGTCCCGAAGACCCGTGCGCGCAAGCCGAAACCCTCTCAACAAGCGGCGAGGATGAGATGATTCCCTGGGACGATCCGAAGCGCGATCATGGTGACGCTCAGGAAGGCTTTGCGGTTATCGCCGCGGATGTTGAATCGCGCGGCCTGCCGAAACCGGGCAGTAGTGGCAATCGGCAAATCACGATCCGAAACCCGGGCAGGGAGTACCTGCCCCGGACAGTGTATGTCGGCAAACGCGGTAATCCGCGGCATCATCCGGCGGGACAGCCGTGGTACATTGAATGGGAGACGCCTGGCGCATCCCCGAGAGCGTAACGTACTCCCAGGTTCTGCCTGACCGACCGTCAGGCCGTGGTTTCCTGGCTCCAGCTCAGCGGCTTCCAGCCCGTGCACGTGGGCTGGTCAGGCGCACAATTTCCGAATTGAAACCGAGCACCTCCATTTGATCCAACGTTGTCCGGCCTGGGGCTTGCGTCACCACCGAAGGCACACCATGGGTTCCGTTGCCGACAAGATCGCGAAGAAGATTCTCTCGTCCCGCGGGTCGAAGGTCGTCGATCTGGCGAGCTGGCGGGAGGGTAGAAAGATGGCCCTCGAAGCCGGTTTAGGCGACGACGGCCGAGCCCTCGGCAAGCTCGCGGGCCATGACCCTTGCCACGCCCTGTACGTTCTCGCGCAGAACGTCGCCTCCCTCATGGCCGAGTCCATTTCCGGGATGAGAGAAGCGAAGGGTTACGTCAGGATCGTCG
>MKWU01002819.1_pt1 | contig 24592 bp, 18 predicted proteins | sample 809101 | NCBI WGS metagenome assembly MKWU01 (sample SAMN05860141, study PRJNA318959) | sponge metagenome | host: Aplysina aerophoba | place: Slovenia: Piran, Adriatic Sea, Gulf of Piran | collected 2013-05-07 | reverse complement strand
GCCATGCTCTCTTCGGTCACCGTGGTGCTCTCCTCTGCTGTTTGGTTTTCGTTCATCAACAGCTTATCGGAGACCCCGGTGACCTTTTTCATCACCTTGGAATTACACCACTCGGTGGGACACTACCATTGCGCTCATCCCGCAGATTCACAGTAACGCCTAGGTCTCCGAGTAATCCCTCCAGCGCCCCGCGGCATCCCCGTGGCAGGGCGATATGATGCGAGAGCAGCTCGGCGCAGGCCACGATGCGGGGTATGCAGAACGTCGAACGGCGCATCGCTTGAGCGCTGTAGAAGGCAGGATTCTGGAATGCCGCGAGGCGAATGAGCCGGTTGACCAAAGCCGGCGGCAATCCGGCGCGCGGAACGTAGATCCGGTCGCCCAGAACCGGGTCGACGCGCTTCGGCAGCGCGCCGGTACTGGGCAGCGGCCGGTGTTGCGACGGTGGTGCTGTCCAGGGTTCCTCGTCCTCGTCCTCAACTGGCAAGCGCAGGCCGACAACGCGGCCCATGCGACCTGCTTCGTCGACAATCCTCGACGCCTCGGCAAGAGGCAGGCGACGAAGCGACGAGAGGAAGTTCCATTGGTCCGCCCAGGGTTCGAATCCCTCGTCGAGGAATAGGCTGTTGCCGTTCTCGCGCGGGACGCGCTCAAGGGGCAGCGCTATGAGATTGCCGAAACCGCCAGCCGGGAGGGTGTCCTGGCTCGGGAAGAACCGGTCGTAGGACTCGAAACCGATGTCGGGGTTGCGTTCCATGGCCTCGGTCAGCAGATGGGCGCCGAGACGGCGCGCGAGGGTGGCCGGCACCGGTTCTGCGAAGAAGATCCAGGCGTGTCCGCCATTGCCCGAACGCGACCGTTCCAGCGCCGCCGGAATCTGCTTCGACCGGCAAACCGTTAGAAAGGCTCCCACATCCCGCCGCCATGTCCGCCTGTCGAAGTCGGCGGCGAAGAACTGACAGGTATCCCCGGGAAGCATGGGATAGACACCGACCGTATGGCGTCCCATCAGATGACCGGCTATCACCTCGTCCGTCACCGATAGAAACGCCTGATTCGAGCAAGCGCCGCACTTGACTCTTGGTTTGTCGCACAGACCCGGCACCCATTCGTTGCCACACGCCGGCGCATAACCCGCCCTGCCTGTCCTGGCGTTCTCCCAGCGCTTGGGGAAGACATCCTCACGCCCGCGAAAGAGCGACCGGAACAGCGCAATCTTTTCGTGCGCCGCCGAACGGTTCGTTACTGGCCGTGTGAGACGCGGAGCCCGCTGTTCTCCCGGCATCGCGGCCTCAAGCTCGGCAAGCCAGGCCTCAAGAGCGGCCTTCTCATCCCCGAGTCGAGCAAGCCGCTCGCGAATGACCGATGCCGCGTGATCGGATGTCCCATCCGCCCACCGGCCTTCCGCGATGCCTCCGATCCGGCGGTCGGTCCGTACGCGCCGTCACCCGTACGGGTATCGTGGCTGTGGTTCGAGGTGACCGCAGTCTTCATGGTGGCACTGGGCTCTAACCGGTCTCCGGCGGAATCAGCGGCTCCAACCGGGCTATGAGTGCCGGGAGGTCATCGCACACCGTACCCCAGACGACCGGCAAGTCGATGTCGAAGTAGGCATGCACGAGGCGATTGCGCATTCCAACGATGTCCTGCCACGGGATGGCCGGGTGCGCCCGTTTGGTATCCTCGCTCACATGCGCGGCAGCCTCGCCAACGATCTCTACCGACTTCAGAACAGAGAGCTGGGTCCGTCGATCATGTGCGAATTCCTCGTACGACATGCCTTCCGTAAAAGACAACGCATCGCGCGCCGCAAGTAGCATGTCCAACAGATACGCCGCGTCATCACGCGGCATAGACCACCTGCGCGGATTCCAGGATCGCCTTCCGGCGAATATAGTTTCGACTCTCCTCGATGGCCGTGCGGTTCACCAAATCGACCCTACGGGCGAGCAACTCCGCCAGTTCCCGTTCCATTCCCGCGATCCCGATCAGCCCCGGCGTCCGTTCGGTCTTGAAACGGACCAGCATGTCGATATCGCTGTCTGGCTCGAAGTCATCGCGCAGTATGGAACCGAAAAGAGCAATTTCCTCCACCTCCCAACGATCGCAAAACGCCTCGATCGTTCCCATGGGTACGCCTACGCGGGCGGCTAGCCGCTCCCGACCTTCGACAATCCTGGGACCCGGCCGCCCTGAAGCCTCCATTACCCAACTCCGCCGGATCGTTGGTTATTGTGGCCAAGCCGACCAGCGCGGCTGCTCCCGCGCCGGGCGCCTGAGCAGACGCAGGGCTTCGCTCGGTCGGTCGGCGAGTCTCTTGCCATGTCATACACTCCGTCGCGTGCAGCATATCACGCTCGTCGCACTTCAGCGCGGTCAGCATCACCGTGTTGAGGGCGGGTAGGTGGACGTCGTCCGCCATGTCGGGATCCGAAGACCACCCTCAGTCGCCTCAGAGACTCGTTCTTGGGCCACGATGCCAAGTTCGACACCGAGCCGATGGCACCCTGCGGCAATACGCAGAGGCGGAGTCTTCCCTTCCCAAACGCTCCGAAACATAGTCACCGGTGGCCGCTTCCTGCTTCGCGAGCTCAGCGGCGGGTTACTCTCGCACGATGACGGACTCGCGCAGGGCGGTAGCTCCAACCAAGATCAGGAGCGCCACGGGCAGAGAAAACCGCTCATCCCTGAAGACTTTCCCAACATCCATTCCTGGAAGCGGTTGTCCTTGCCAGCCGGCCCAAGGCCGCGGTGGGCATCAGGTGTATCCTTCCCAGGACGGCGGCCAACACCAGAACGGTCCTGGCAAACATGGCGGGAGAAACGGTGTCGGGCGGGGGCGTCGACGCGCTGGCCGCTGTCCTGTTCAACCCAGGCGATCGCCGCTGGCCCCATGCTATCGTGAAGCGATGATCTACCGAATGAATGTGGCACAGCGCCAGCGGGCTGCTGGCGGGGGCTCTCTTGCTTTGGGGCGACCGTTGCGCCAGCGGACGACGCTGCGGGAGCGGCGTGGCGCTTGGTGCGAGGCGGTGGCGGGTTGACCTCTCCGAAGGGAACAACCGGCATGGACCTGCAGGGCGTCGCTTCGAACGGTGATCTCTTCGTCGTGGTAGGAGGTGCCGGCACCATCGCCCATAGCAGCGACGGCAACCGCTGGATCGAGGCAAGCAGCTTCGGCGTCACCAACTCGCTCAATGACGTCGCCTGGGGCAACGACCGCCTCGTGGCCGTCGCCGACAGCACGATCATGTACAGCAGCAGCGATGGCGATTCCTGGCGGTCGGCGACACGAGTCTATTGGGGGCTTACACCACACAGGAAACTACGGAAATGCAGAGCTAGCGTAGCTATACCGTAGTGCTGTATATCAAAATACGCTAAGGAGTTAACTATGTCGGATCAGAGCCAGGAACAGAATCAAGATCAGAGCCAGGAGCACAGTCAACTTGAAGATAGGCTGATACACACTTACAGGCATCCACCAACAAAGGTTTCCGGTCGCTTATGGTATCATCCGCCACCGAACAAAGGATCCGTCGAGCCAAGTCAAGAGCATCGGCTTCGTCCAACTCAAACTCCCAAGCCTGCTCATGCTGCGCTTGAAGATACATCGTAACCCCAGGGTCACCGAGAATCTTGGTAGTCTCAGCATTCAGCGACACAATTTCAAACGGACCTTCCATGCTACCTCCCATTAACGTGAGAACGTAATCACATGTGGTGTAAGCCCCATCAAGGAATCAGAAGTTGCCCTCTGCTACCTGTACGCTGCGTATTCCCTGCTCTCCACATCCGAACAACACATGCTCCTGCACGTTCACTTCTCTCGGCAGAGCAACCAAGCGTAGCGGGCAAGCCCTCGCTAGCTCCTGCCGAGGCTATCAAGCTGTTACCATTCTGTCAATACGGCTCGTATAGTCTTATGAGGAAAGCAGATATGAAGCGATACGCAGCCGTGCCAGTCGAGAGGCCGAAGACAGGCAAATACACCCCATAGCCGCTGATAGGCTCTACACCGACAAAGTAGGAGCAAAGGACGAAGCCGAGCTGCTCACCCAGTCGCAGCGGTGATCTATGGGAGGTCGTTGAGGTCTACTGGATCGACGTTCACGTTGACGACTCCGAGGAGGATTGAGGATGGTTGGGGTCGAGCAGGTCGGATTGGCTGATGTTGATTGCGTGACTTGTAACTCTCGAGGTCTACGCCGTCACCTCCCTGCTCGGGTCAACTGTCCCACGCGGTCCTATTGTTCGTCAAGGGCCCAATCTGCTACCCTGCACACGCGAAAGATGTTGAGGCCGCTGCACCGGCATGTCGTATCGAACGGCAGCCGGGCTACTGGCTGAATACGACAGCTCATCACCGATGGCAGGGTAGCTCCCAGCCTAGAGGGTGAATACGGAGATCGTGCATGCCCGAGCTGTCGTCCAATCGGCGTACCTTCGCAAAGACCGCGGCAGCCTGGGTGATCAATGGAGCACGGTGTTCGCGCTTGCGCATTCGTGGCTCGGTAGCTTGCGCGAGCGCCTCCGCTCGGCACAGTCACGAGCGAACACCGAAGGAGTGCTATTTCGCGCCCCGTACGATGGTGTCGATAATATCTTGCATTTTCTTGAATGCTTTAGCGTTAGGAAGTGCTAACTTGCCGGACGATAGCGCTTCTTCCTCAAACGAAGTCACATGGGCATCAATCGTCCTTCTGATCGGTTTTCTGAAGTAATAGCGGTGGACCTCATAAGTGTTCCGCACCTCAGAATACAGTATCGCCAGTCTCTTCACATCGGAGCCACCGACGCCTCCGCCATCCACAAGTACTGCCCCGTTAAGTATTCCTATGAATCGCGCCAAATTTGGAACCGCCACGCGCCGGACCTCCTTCAGTGCATCGAGTCGCCTATATCGTGCGTTGGACCAAACCGTATGGATAAACGCACCAGCCGATACGAACAGCGCGAGACCAGCGATCGTAGTATCGGACATCTTCAATCCTCCTGGGGCCGCACGAGATATACTATCTACACGAGGGACAACCTGCCAAGCGCACGGGGCTTGGACCGGATAGCCTACTGATAGGTGTGCCATGTGTCCGTCCGTTTACATTAGGTGGTATACGCATGGACGCACGCACCGCGAGCGATGTAGGAGCCGGAATGCGCCGCCCAACAAACGATGCCACTGGGAGCGCGCCTGCTCCGTGGGAAACCGTTGGTACTACCGAATTGTAAGCGTTCTCGCTCATGACGGGCCGCTTTCCAGGAATCAAGAATGGCTAAGATAGCGCCAAGGCGTGTACGAGAAAGCAGTGGTACCGAGGCTGGTCGAGTGCACTGCTGCATGCGATCACCATCTTCGAAGAACTGAGTCGTCGGCATCCGCGGCTCCCGACCAGCGTTCGCCGCACTCTGAAGCGGCGCGGGCGCCGGTGGCGCGCCGGCATCGCCCCGCGGAGGAGGTGATCCTGCCGCAGCGCTGTCTATCCAGGATCGATATCACATTGTCACTGGCTTCGATTTTCCGCGATTGAAGTTCGCTTACCAGCCGCTTTACTGGACAGTCACATCTCTCAAGTACAGCCAAGAATGTATAACAATTATTGGTCCATTCACGCCCGCTAGGTGGTCTTGTGAAGTCTGTGAAGTCGGTTTCGTCGACTATCTCTCCAAATCGTCCATAGTTCTTTATCCGAAGATCGTTATGTAGATCTCGAACGTCAGAGATTAATGCACGATAACTGTCAAGAACATTCGATGTTCCATTCCACGAGCTCTTTACTTCCCCCACTGCTGCTACCCACTCAGCTCTCACTAGCTCCGCTCCGTTGTGCTTGCTTCGGTGCATCGTGGCCGCAGGACTGTCCTTTACAATAATCACATCAATCTGTTTTGACTTTCTCTTATCGGATCGTATCACATGGCCATGCGTTACTCTGTAGCGATACCCGATCACGTCTTGGATTACGTCTCTGACGACTGCTTCGGGACCTTGTCCTCTCTCCTGAATATTGTTGGTTCCGCCGGAAGCTCGCGCTTCGCGTTGTGCTTGGAACAAGCGTCCGGCCGTCCCTGCATATAGCTCTAATGGCTCAAATCTATGCATCTCACCTAACCTTAACCTCGCAGTCGACGAAGACTTCATTGGCATTGGGTATTCTCAGCGATTTCAAGGTGGACCCAATCCCTTTCCCGCTACGCTTTGTTGCTCGAGAATCTCCTTGAAGATCTGGCTGGAAGGACATTGGTCAGCGGGTGGCAGGAACTCCGGCGGCTCGAACAGAGGGCTGCCAGGCGACCACAGCTCTACGCTCTCGGGGTGCTCTTCATAGTAGGCGGGGTCGGTGGTGGCGCGCACCGGCTTGGTCATGCCCGGCGCCAGTAAGCTGTATTCGCGGTGTCCCAGCGGCTGTACGTCGGTCCCCGGGGGCATCAGATCGGGAGAGGCGATTACGCGGTCGAGGTCGTTCATGGTGACTGGCGAGGGTGGACGCTCCGGGAATGAGAGATCGTCGGTCAGTGCGGCGTCGATGTCGAAGCCACCGCCGGTTTGGGCCTCGCTGGCGCGGCGTTCCATATCGGCGACGAGGTCAGTGCTACCGTCGCGCTGGTGCGCGGACTCGGGCAACACGGCTTTGGTGATGGCCTGCGGCAGCTCGGCCAGGATCGGTTGCAGGCGCCCGACCACGCTCTCGAACAAGCCGATGCGGTTTCTGAGGGCGCGGTACACGTCGGTTTCGACGGTACCGTCGTAGTGCAGATTGACGATGCGAATGGTGGCGTGGGTCTGCCCGACGCGGTCGATGCGGCCGATACGCTGCTCGACCCGCATCGGATTCCACGGCATGTCGTAGTTGATCACCGCGCCGCAAAACTGGAAGTTCAACCCCTCGGCGGCAGCGTCAGTACACAACAGGATGTCCGCCTCACGGTCGCGGAAACGGCGCTTGGCTTCGTCGCGGTCGATGACGCGCCAGGTGCCGTCGGCAGAGGGTATCTCGCCGCCCCGGCCTGAAAAACACATCATGCGCCTGCCGCCGCCGGTGGCGAGTTGATCACGCAGGAAGTCCATGGTGTCGGTGAACTGAGTGAACACCATCACCTGCCGGTACCCGTGACCGCGAAGATCGGCGAGCACCTCCAACAGGCGTTCGCACTTGCTGTCCGGCGGCAACATCCGAACACGAGCGAGCAGATGCTCGATGTCTTCGCGTTCCTCGGCAGCCAGGGCTTTCCGCTCGCGCTCGGAAACCTCATCGGCATCGACCGGCTCATCTGCGATCTCGTCGTCCGGCACATCTTCGTCGAGCCCCGACAAGGACTGGCGGGCGTCGCTTCCGATCATCTCGAGATGCCGCTCCAGGGTCGTACGGAGCGCCTGGAAACTGCTGGCCAACCTGCGCCGATAGATCGTCATCACGAACCCGACCGCCGACCGCTCCGTGGCCGTCGCCTGGTTCCAGGTGCCGGCGATATAGGTCTCCACCGCCGCGTAGAGTTCCTGCTCGTCCGCGGTCATCACGATGAAGCGATCATCGACCTGCCGTTGGGCGATCGGGGTCGAGAGCATGCCGGCATCGAAGTAGCGGCGCAGCAGCGCGCGCGTGTGGCGCGAGATCAGGTGGCGGATCGGCGTGTGCGCACGCAGTATGTCGAGTGCAGCACGCCGCTCGGCGCTCTCCAGCCGTCGGCGCGGAATCCCTGCTTCGTCGCGTAGCGCGCGGAGCACCTTGTTTGTCTTGAGCGGCGAGAGACCGGTCAGACGACCGGCGTCCTTCGCCGCGGCGGCTCCATATGTACGTTCGACCGCCTGAAACAACCGCGCCATGCCGTCCAGCCGTTCCGGCGCCGGGTTCGGCTCCGAGAGATCGTCGAAGAAACCGAGAAACGCATCGGCGGTCCACTCCGGCGGCAATCCCAGCAGGTTCAACAGGTCCCACACTTCGACCGGATGTACCTGCATCGGAGTGGCGGTCAGCAATACGAGCCCCTCGGTACGCTCCTTGAGTTCCCGCATCAGGCGCAACAAAGCGTTCGCGCCGCCCTCGCGGGCCGAGCCTGCCGCGCGCCGGCGGGCATGGTGTGCCTCGTCGAGCACCACAAGGTCCCAGCGTTCAGCCTCCTGCAGGAGCACAGCCGCCCGATTGCGGCGCCGCAGCAGGTGACTGGACGCGATTACTACCGGTTCGCGGTGCCAATCCCGAGGGCCGACCTCACGCTCGTTTGCCGCCCGTAGCGCAGGCGAGGGATACCAGGACAGTTTGCGGCCGTCGTAGATCGGCCAGTTGAGATTGAACTTCTCGCGCAACTCGATCTGCCACTGACGCAGCACCGCCTTGGGAGCCAGAATCAGAATTCGCCGCGCCCGCCCGGCCAGCCACGCTTGCCGCAGCAACATGCCCGCCTGGATGGTCTTGCCGAGCCCCACCTCGTCGGCGATCAGGAGCTTCGGCGGCCACCGCGCGTAGAGGCGTTCGAAGGCTCGCACCTGGTGCGGCCACGGGGTCACCGCCGCCGTCGCCTCTCCAACGCAGGCGCCGTAGCTCTGGGCAGGGGCCTCGCGGATAAACGACCAGACCAGCCCCCGACGATCGACAGCGGGCACGGGAGCAGGAGGAGCGGGTGCCACAGGCTCTGGTGGCCCATCCTGCGTCTGGTCGTGCGGCTCCAACTGCTGCGCCTTCAGCCGGGCAGGCAAGTCGTCGTCGGGCATGAACCGCATCAGATCACGGTGCACCGCCTCGGGGACATCGAGCACGATTACCCGCTCGGAGCGTCCGGCCCAGAGCCGCGCGAAGTTCGCCTCTTCGTGGGCGACGCGTTCGGGTTCGGTTCCCCAACTGGTGTATACATTGATGCTTTCCCAGTTGTGCCGCCAGCCGGACGGGGTCTCGTTCAAGCTCCCGTTCCAGGCGATCCGGTGACCGGAATTATCCTGAATGATGCCCGCCTTCTCATGGAAGATTCCGTCGCTCGGGATCGGCGTGCGGTCGGCCGTGCACGGCACCGCCACCCTGACCGAGAGATAGCCGCGCGCGACCATCCAGGAAAGCAGTTCGAGGGCGCCGGCGGCCACTGCATCAACCGGCGTGAGCGGCGCCGCGGACAGGCGCCGCTCTACCGCGTCGTGCAGCCGCTCGCCATGTTCGATGGCCTCAATCTCGGGCTGTTCGAGGGTACACCCGACGACCAGCCGCATATGGCCGTCGTTGCGTACCAGAGCTTCGATGCCGCGCGCCGCCAGGGCAAGTGCACCGGCGCTGAAATAGCCGGTCAGCCGGTCGTAGCGTACGGCGTCCTGCAGTGCCGGCACATAGAACAGTTGAACCAGGTCACCGTCGTCCGGGGTGTACTTGAAGTTCCAGGTGCGGTCGGTGAGCATGATCAGTCACGGTCATCCTGCCAGAACTTGAGCTGCTCCGGCTCGTCGATGCGGTCGCGATACGCGAGGCGATAGAGATTGTAGAGCGCTTCGAAATCGTTGCCCGCCGCCGCGGCGTCGCTGCCGAGCGCCACGCTCGTGAAGTTCTGGGAGAGGGGAAGCACCTCCAGCACCGCCTCGAACGCGGCGAAGAAGCGCGGATCCTGCTCGACCAGGGATTCACCGAGCATCTCGTGCGCGGCAGTCAGCGAGCGCGACCGGGCCCGGTTGGCGGCATGGTGAAGGGCATCGATCATGCCGCGCGAACCATCCGCCGGCCCCAGGGCCCCCGTGGCAGCACGGCGCACGCTGTCCCAGAGCCGGAGGTCGCTGCCCTTCTTCTCGGCAAGCCGCCCGACGACGTCGCGGTCCGGGTCGACGCCCACCGCGCGGGCCAGACGCAGCCCTTCGTCGTAGGGAAACACGGGCGCTCGGAACGCGTCCCACGCCAACACGAAGAACGCGGTGGCGGGATCGAGGTCCGCGTCGGCCTTGAGATGGGTCAACTGCTCCAATCGCCAGCGCTTCACCTCGCGGCGGGCCACGTCGAGGGCGTCCTCCGGCGTCACCGCGTAGGGATCCCACGTCTCATCGAGGGCCGCCCGGCGCCCGCGGGGGCTCGGGTTGGGTTTCTCGCGCGGGGTACCGCGCTGCAAGGGCCAAGCGCGGGAGAACTCCTCCAGCGCCGGGCCGAAGGAAGCCAGATAGAGATCCACCCCGGTGATGCCGGCGTCCTGGAACTCCGAGACGCGCTTGCGCACGGCGCCGGCAACCCGCGGCTCGACATCCTCCCAATACACCGTGGATGTTTCGCGGAGCACGGAGTCGCTGCCGCCCTGCCCGCCTGCCGAGCGGTATGAGACTCGCGGGCGGCACACCAGGAAGATGGTGCTCTTGGCCGCCGCCTTGTCCTTGATGTGCATGCTGCCCTCGGCCTCGGTATTGATCGGCCACGACGCGGTGATGGCGAAGCCGGCATCCATCAACCCCTTGGTGAGTGCGTCCCACGCGCCGGTTGCCTTGTGGGTGAACATCAGGGTCATCAAACCATCCGGCTTCAGCGTCCGCCGGCATTCGGCAAAGATGGACGCCATGCGCTCCTGATAATCGCGCTCGGCGAGTGACCTGGCTCCCTTCTGACCGCGGAATCGTGCCGGATTGGCCACGGCTTCGTTGTCCTTGTCGGTCAGGTGGCCGCGGAACAGCTCGGGAAATACGTGGCCGGCGGTACGCTTCAGCCACACGTAGAAGAAATCGGACAGCTCCGCGTACATCACGTTGTCGTAGTAAGGCGGATCCATCACCACCACGTCGATGCTGCCGTCAGCGACGTGGTCCAGGCTGTCCCCCGGCTTGCAGGTGATGGTGACCGGCGGACTTACAAGAGTGTCGTCACCGACGTCCGCGAACAACTCACCGGAGCCGTGATCCGACTCGGGGCGGACCAGAGCAACGAGCTCATCTATACACTTGGTAGTCTTGTCGATCGCCCAGTCGTAACCCACGCCCGCGACCAGAGGCGCCATCTCGGCGTAAGACCACACCAGGGCGAATCCGTGCCGGTCGAAGATGGACCGGACTCGGCCCGTCGTATTGTCCCAGCGGCCGGCGCGATTGTTGTAATTCAGCAAGGTATCGAGGGTCAGGGCAAGATAGCCGTAGGCCGCCTTCCGAACCTCGCTCAGTTCAGTCCGTCGGTCAGCGTTAAGTAATTCACGAAACACCTCGACACTGGTGCCGTGGCAAAGGAGTTGGCGAGGCGAAAACAGGTGCTTCCACTTGAACATCCCGTACATTTTGTGGCCGCGGTCGTAGTTGGAAATGTCGCCGATAGATTCACTAGGGACGATGTCGAAGGCCTCCCACTCCGGCAGCTTTTCGGCCAGCAGTGCGTCGATCTCGGCGCTGTTGTCGTCCTCGGGCCGAGGCGCTCGATAGCGGCGCACCCACTTCTCCCGCGTTCTCCCTGTCTTGGTTGTCGCCAGGACCCGCTCCTTGTACACCACGGTAAAGAGCTGCTCGCCCATCTGACCGGCCTGTGCCTGTGCCTTGATCACGTCGCCGTCGATTACCCGGCCGCAGTCGGAATAGGGGCACGTCCCGTCGCCGCGCGTTACGGTGCCCTCCGATTGCTCCCGCACGGATGCAACAACCTCGAACGAACACTCGCGGCCCGCCGTCCCCGGCCCACCACCGAGATGCGGCTTGAGCAGCACCCCGGTCCCATCCGACGCCAGCCGCCAGTTCGGCGATAACGGCACCAACCCATCGCAATACGGACAAGTAACCGTCCGCGCCCACAGGTAACCATCCGGTCGGGTGTTCTCACGAGGCTCATCCGGAAAAGCCCCAACTAGCCGACCTCGAACACGCTGCGTGAATTCGGCCCCAATTCCCTCCACCAACTCCCTGATCGCAGTACCGTGCCTATGAGGCCATTCGACCGTTGCGCGTTCAATCAGCGCTGCGACCGGATTCAGGTCATTGGCCAAGGTCTCGATCCCAAGACGGACCAGCTCGAACGGCACGCTGCCACCGCCCGCCGTGGGATCCAGAACCGTGGCTCCGTCCGCCATGTGATTTGCCAACCAAGCCCGTTCCGCACCGATAGGCGTATATCCAAATGCACGCGGATACCCGTATGCCTCGGCCCCCAAACGCTCCCCAGCTCGATTGGCTGCCGCGATCCGTTTCTTGGCAGCTACCGGGTCGCCGTGGATTCCGAGGATGTGCAGGAACTTCTGCCGGTCAGCGTCTGCGGGTAGCAGCGATGCAAGGATTGCCGCCCGCGAGGCCACCAACGGCCGGCGGGCCCACCAAACGTGCAGATAGTAGATGGGTGGTAATGCTGACATCGAGCGCCGCTCACGGACACTTTCCTCGCCAATTGCCGCAATCGGCAACCAGCGTTCGATCAGACGTGCGTTCGACATGATCCTTAGGCTCTCCTCCAGAGCTTCACCGACGGGTGATCTTCAACCCTACGTACACGACGTACACCGGCTCTCTGAATCGAACAGGCCAAGAGAAGTGTATACGGAAATCCCCCGTCTTACCGTGCCAAGGACAGAACAGATAGTTCCCGGGGGAATCCGGACGATGGAACGTCAATTCATTGCGAAAATTGCGCTTCTCGGTGTCTGAAGAGTCAGAGAATCGCGCATTGGCACCCTTAAAGTAGTTCTGATAGATGCGTTGTCCCTCTGGTGTGCGCCCGCCGACGGTGTCGAACGCGCGAGCAAGTCGATCCAGGACTTGGAGTAGTACCCGAATGCGATCCGCTGCACTTTGCGCGAATGGTATCCCTGACAGAGGTGCGAAGCAGTCGGTGGCAATTGTAAGACTCCCAAACTGAGTCGTCGAGACATCGTGCAGATCACCCCACGATGAGATCTTCGGCTCTGTGATTTGCAGCGATCGTTCCAAGTCCTCTGCATTCCACCAGTTCTCTATTTCCACACTGCGATCTTGGAGGCTACCCGGGGACTCCCGCCATATGACCTCGACGGGAGAGAAGCTCCAGTTGGAAGGTGTGACGCTGAGGACGCCGGTTGTGACACCGTGCAGCATTCGATACGCAGCTTCGCCTACTGCGGTGTCCGTGACGATATCGCCACGGCACTCCAACCAGTCAGTGGTTCCATGCCGGCCCAGGTCATCCCAGAATGGGCCACGGCGTGTCAGCCACAGCATGATGGCACGGCGCTCGCTTTCTCTGAGCCGTCCCAGCGCTTGCTGCAGTGACACTCCGACCTGCACCTCGACTGCCAAAAGCGCGCGATGACAATGTACCTCGCGGCCAAAATGGCGCGCGGCGGCCCGCATGGCCATCAGGCGCGCAATCGCATCTCGAAACGCCCCCAGGTCATGAAACTGACCGTGTATCGACAGGTCATTGGCCAGGAATTTCAATTCAACCCCAGCCGGCGAAGTAGTTCATGTCCTTGTCGAACTGATCAAAGAACCCGTCAGGCCACGAATCGATGTTGCCCTCGGAATCCAAGCTCGGGCTGTGCACCTGTGGAAGTCTCACTTGTTCGCTCTCCCGTCGTGGCTGAAAGAAATGCAGAGCAGCATCATCGGCGACCAGGATACCTCTCTTGACGGCACGCCGGATGCCGTTCAACACGTGATCACTGTGGGTCTCCATGATGACCTGAGCACCGGTAGTAGCTACTTCCGCAAGGAACTCGCCCATGGTCGCCTGTCCAGCCGGATGCAAGTGCACTTCCGGGTTTTCAATGAGCAGTAGACCCTTAGGACCGGAGGAAAGCGCCGCAACGATGACGGGCAGAACCTGCGTCAGGCCGTACCCAGTATGGACTGGGGTATGGAAATTGATATCGTTGGAGGTTCTCAAGCCGAACGTTACCGCGTTCGTGTGCTGGATCTTCTGCAGGTCCAGCTCGCACCCTGGGAAAAATCGGCCCATCCACGCCTCCACTTGGCGCAGCCGGGTGGGTGGAACCTTTTCAATGGCCAATTCGCCGGGAACCTCTTCGTCGCGTCCGGCGTATAGTGCACTCACGGCGTATTGTCCGCTTGATCCCACGCCGCGTTCGAACCGAATATCCTCCAGCCGATACGTCTCTTGTGGCCCGGTACGCTCTGCTGACACGTATCTAAGTTGGCGCAGCGAGAAAGGATTGACCAGTTCATAGCCGACCTGCCATGGGTACAATTGATGCAGAACCCAGCCACTATCGAGCCCATCTGGCGGAACTGCCTTGTACCAGCCTTTGGGCTGCCGCTCCCACTCGCTCTTCCCGGTCCATACGTGCATGACCGCCATCGACATGTCAGCAGGCTCCCCGGCGAACTCCCATCGAATCTCGTCATCGTCGGTTCGGAGCGCGATCTGGCAGGATCGGCGCGCGCGTTGATCGACTACGTCAGCAACCGTCCCCAGCCGGATCGCGCCCCCGTTGAGTAGCAGCCGGTTCGACCACTCGTGCTCGCTCATAGTCTGATGCAGAAGCACAAGCGCCTGCAGCACGGACGATTTGCCGGAGGCGTTGGCACCGGAAAGCAGGGTCAACGGGCGCAGCGGCAACTTTAGCAATTCAAAGCACTTGAAGTGCTTGAGGTCAATCCCGGTGAACACCCAGAACCTCCCGAAAAGCCTCAGTTGCCACATGGAATCGGAACTTGACCTTACTCGCATCGTTCGGACCGTAAGTAATTGCGGTATTGAACTTCTCGTCGTCGAGCATCCGATACACGGCGCGGCGAAGGGGCTCCACTCGTGTCTCCACAAGATCCTCGGGGTAGTGTGACAAGCTGGTGGACATGACGTCCCAGAGAGAGGCGTTGATCACGCCGCGCTTTGTCTGCCCAGGAGCATGCTTGCGGAACGCCTGTCGTTCGAACAATCGGTGATTGTTCGCCATGCTGCAACGAAACTCACAAGACAGCCGAGACAAACCTGATTCGTCCAGATAGTTCATACAGCGTAGGCCAGCCTCCAAGAAGTCATCCATATCGCCCCGATATTGTTTCACATCTAGGAGTTGAAATGAGCAGAAGCGATTGACGAACTCCCGATCCCTCATGTTCTTCGTATTGAGACTACGTCCGGTTGCTCGTAGAAAGGCTTCCGTGCGGGCCTCGCACTTGAGGAAACGCGTAGCCGGTCCCATGAATAAGCTATTCCGCATCTGCTGCCGGCTCAGCGGAACTCCGCCGTTGACGCGCTCAAAAATGTCGAGACGGGCCCGCTCCGGTACCTTCGAGTCAATGAGATAGAAGATCAGACTACAGTCTTCGATGCGGGTCTGAAGCTTCGGCCCTAGATCGTCGAAGGTTTTTCCGTGCAATTCCGCGCGGTTGGGAAGCCGCAGGTTTAGTTCGCCGTTCACAAATCGTTGAAATGTAGACAAACGCTGCAAACCGTCTACCACGACCATTTTCCCGGCGGCGTCCTCGGCCAAGTAGAACACCGGCAGCGGGATGCGCATTACCACTGATTCGATCAGTTTACTCTGTTTGTCCTCCGACCAGATGAAGTCCCGCTGAAAATCCGGATCCATGACATAATGGCCCTGCCTGATTCGCCGCAAAACGTCGAAGATCGTTCGGTTCTCATTACGGATAAGCACCTCATCCAAGGGATAGTCACCCCATGAGGTGTCCCTCTCGTCCAGTCCCTCCGGTTTCTCGAGTGTCGCAGACCGACCCAAAGCATCTCCTGCAGGGATTGCGGCACTTTCGTCCCGATCCCCTGATCGTCGTCCACGGTCCGTCACCGCTTGTGATTCTCCTGTATCTTCTTGTGTGTGCCCACTTATGGCATCTCCGGTGGAGTGCCATCCGATCTTGTCGCACCTGCCGTAAGCAGGATACGCAGCGCCATCAGCACGCGGCGCGGATGCCTGCGATGGATCGCCATCCCGGCCCAGTAGGCCGCTTCCTCATGCTCCATAGTTTCGATGCCCTCGACTACGGCTCGGATGTTAGCGCGGTTTCGCATCGGTGCGAGGGCGCGGAACAGCAACCCCAGCACCAGTGCGACTTCTTCAGTGAGGGTAGAGCCGCTACTCTCATCAGCCACGCTTGGACCGAGCTTCACTCCGGACTGTGATAGCCGGCGCAACACACGGTGCTCAATGAGGTCCAAATTGGGACCGCGGAGCCTGGCAATGCGACGCGCCAGGACCACGTAGGGAGTTGCTGGCGACGGCATCTGCCAGACCGCGTACTCCGTGTCGGCCGGCCCGTGCCGGCGCACCCTCAGTTCGTACCGAGGGGCCGACTCCGGCGCCTCGATCGGTATGATTGCCGCTGAATGGTCCATCACGCTTGCGCCTTCGCGGTAGCCGATACGTACGCCGCCCCGCTCGCGAACCGGGACAGGCGGTCGGTAAGCTTCTCCGCGGCATCGTCTTCCATCGTCAGGCCGTTATCGAATGTCAATGTGAACCCCACTTCTATGTTTTTGGCGTCCGCAGCGCGAAGCTGCGGTTCGAGAAACTCCTTTACCGGCTGCGCATCCGTCACCGGGCCGTTGAACTCCAACGAGAACGACCCGCCGTCGCGGGTCTCGTAACCCCCAGCGAAGCTGACCATCTTGCTCGCTCCAGACACTGCGCCGATTACGCTGAGCAGCCGGAAGGCATCGCCAGATTCGAACATGCGAATCGACAGCAGCCGTAGCTTGCTCATACGCTGCGCGCGAGCCTGCTCCCAGAGCTGTACCAGCGCGTCCCGGAGCACACCCTCGGCAGTCACGGATCGGAGGTTCGGCGCAGGACAGGGCTTCGGATCGGGATCTGGGTCAGGCTCTGGATCTGGGTCAGGCGGTACATGACGTGGCCAGACGTCCCGGTTCCGGGCATACGCCATAGTCAGGACGATCGCCTGTTCGTCGATCATGATGCTCACCGCGGGGTCACCAGGCCCGCACAGTAACTCCCCACGCCGGTAGACATAGTCGCCCTGCTCGACACCTCGCCGGATGCCGCGAACGAAAATGTCGTCGCCGCTCATCATCGGCAGCGCTGGGTCGCGACGAAACTCCTCGCGTAGCGCCAAGGTCGTCATTTGACCGAGTCTGAGTGGCGTGCGGTCACGTACGTAGGTCGGCGAATCCGGCTCATCCTCGGCAAGCCTCAACTTGCCGAGTTCGCGAAGCGCCCGTACCACCTGCTGCTGGCCGGCGCCGGGCTGGTCGGAGGTGGCGTGTAGATCGATCGCCGAGTGAGCCAAATCGACGCCGCTCGTCTCGATACGGTTGCGTGAGGGATAGAAGATGTGTCGGTAACACTGCTGTACCGCAATCGCCAGCGCGTGCTCGGAGCTGGCCTCAAACTCGCGGATCTTGGCCTGCTGATGTTCGGCCAAGTCCGCCAATCGTTCCGCTTGTTTCAACGCCAGCAATGCCAACCGTCGCACGGCCGCTCGCCGCATCTCCTCTTTGCGCGCGTCGTCCGCCACCACGAATACCAGGTTGTTCCGTAGCGCCCGGAGCTGCGCGCCGTCCGCGCCGCGCCGCGTATGGATGCGCTCGACCAGCTCCGGAACGCTGTCTACGGTTGCCCCGATCGCGATGCCGTCGTAGGCGAGCACGATCAGCCGCGGGCGCCCGTCACCGACTTCGTCGGGCACATCGAATGGCCCTCCAGGAAAGGAAATCGCCTCGAAGATCTTGCCCGAGAATATCCGCCGAATGCGGTCGTTGAGTTCGGCACGCGCTTCACCGGCGTCAACATGCTGCTCTTCGCGGCGAATGATCTGGCGCAGATTTGCCTCGGCAAGGAACCGCATCGGGGCACCAGGGCGGTCGTCGAGATAGGCGGAATCAACAACGAACCGCTTGCGTGCCTGGTCGATAAAACTGATGTCAGTCGCCGGCCCGATCACCGAATATCGCAGATGTTCGGCGGAAACTCCCTTCAACGGATCATTGAAGGCAAGCGTGTGCATGAAGACCGTACGCGCCACGTAGGCGGCGTATGGCGGCATGCCGCCGTGGTGGGCGGCATCGATTTCTTGCGCGAGTGCGCTCGACTCCGCCCCGCCGCCGGCAACATCGTTGGCGATCGCCGGCAGGTACGCGGTCTGGCCCAGGCGGGTAACGATCTCCTGTCGGATCGGTTCATAGCCCGGATCGACGTGGTGGAGATGGATAGCGGTCGCGTCTGCCGGCTGCACCTGCCACAGTTGGCCGATCATACGGGCCAGCAGGCGCAGCATACCCCTCACACGCTGGAAATTGCCAAGTGTCGCCGTCTTTCCGGTGAGAGTTTCCAGTACCTCGGGATGCAGTGGATAGCTTGCGCGGAAGGTCTCGGCGGTATGCGGTTGAGCGGCGGCGCGGTCGAGAACGTCGCCATGTGCTGCCCACAGGTCCTGGTAAGCCGCTACCACCACAGGGACCGCAGCGTTGTCGACCCGCTCGAACAGGCGGCGCTTGAGAACCTGGATTGTCTCGTCCTCCTCCGTCGGGTTGAGCAGCGTGGCCTTGCGTGCGGACACACTCTCCGCTTCCGCCATCCGATCGCCGATGAACTGATTCTCATCGCTGTAGGCATCAGTGGCGCGGCCATCCTTGCCGATCGCCAGCGTGTATACCAGAGCCGCGGTGGGTTCACTTTCCACCGCCTTGAATAGCGAGGTCAGAAACGCTGTCAGCTGATCGCGGGCATGGTCGATGCGCTGCACCTTTCGCAGGTAGACCGACATCTCGTCAAGCAGAATCAAGGCTGGCTGGCCACCGAATAGCTCGCGTAGCGTTTCGGCTCCGGGGGCGATACCATCTTGGTCGCTGTTCCGGACCCGTTCGTAGCCGGCCCTGCCAGCAAGCGCATAGGCGATCTCACCCCAGGGGGTGCGGGCCAGAACGCCGTCTCCCATCAGGCGGCCATTGGCGGGATCCGCGTTCTCGCCGTCGAACGCGGCCACCCGCACCGCACCCGCCGGCAGCAGACCAGGATCGACGAACTCGCCAACGGCGGCCACATTCCGGGCACCGCGTACAGCATGGACCAAGGCGATCAGCGCGTGCGTCTTGCCGCCCCCGTAGGAGGTGTCGAGTCGGAAGATCGCCGCTGCCTCCCCGCCTGCACCGCTCAGCCGACGGCATACGTTGGCGAGCAGGTTCCTCAACCCACGCGTTGGCCACGTCCGGGCGAAGAACCGGGCTGGTTCGCCGTACTCCTCGCTGGCGTGCCCACGAATGACCTGCGCGAGGTCGGCCGCGAAGTCAGCATCCGCGATGCTCCCGGTGAGAATGTCGGAGCGCGGGCGGCAGGTTTCGAATATCGTTGGGATCGTCATTTATGCTTGATTATGGGTGCTTGGGCGAGTGACTCGATCAACTTCACGTCACGACGGGAGCGTCGGTTCGCGAGCCGACCCCTGTGACGTCTACCTCTCGGCACTTGCTCATGCAGATTACATACAAGTCTGTCCGGGGTCCAGCGGTCGGCGCGATAGGCCGCGATAGCTCAGGTCGGTACCGAGCCACACAGTAACGGCGTCCTCCATCCCCACGCGGTAGCGCGTCGACCCTGTCCGACGGATCTGAGCACGACCAGTGCAGCGAGCATGCAAAATCAGATGCCCCGGGCCCGTGATGGATGACTGTCAACGTCGACGTCGGCAACCCCTCGCCGTCAGCGACGCATCAAGTGATTCTCCGTCGTCGCCAAGTTAGGCAGACACGAGCCCAATGCGGTTGCGGTCTCGGATACGCACCCCCAGAACTGATCCCTCGTCCATTGTGCTCTCCAGATGGGAATCCTGCGGACCATCCAAGCCATTCCCGAACGGCGCCGGACTGCGTCTGGGTATGCAGAGCGGCAGGACCTCTCGGCACGAGGGAGACAGGCGACCGCTCTCTACCCAGTACGTATTCGCCGTCAGCGTCCGTCGCGGCCCGCTGCGATGGCGTCCGCCACTTCATGTACCTGATTCGTCACCGACTCCAATACCTCGTCGAAGCCGACGCCGTCCAGAACCCCGATGAAGCGGTCAGGAGCGTTGCTCGGGGCCAGCACGAGTTGCCGGAGCTCGTGATTCACACCGAACCAAACTACTTGCCAACGGTCGCCGCCACCCAGCCGGACGTAGCGGCCGTAGCGCATGTCACGGCGCGATCGGTTCAGCCCTACCGTGTTCGCCCAGCCGTCATCGACGCCGGACTCCGTCACGCTGTCCACGAGGCGTTCAGCCATCAGCCCCGAGAGTCCCCGGGTGCCGTCCGCTTCTTCCTGTGGCGACGAGATTCCCAGCTGTCTGCGCAGTGCGGCCGCGTGAGGCCAGATCTGTTTCACGTAGTCCGCGATGACCTGGCTTCGCCGGTTGATCTCCCTCTCGTTCCAAACATCTCCTTCCATGTCCGCAAGAAGACGACGGTTCATTTCCAAATTGTCGGCCTGAAGAAGCTTGTCCTTGTCGAGCCAAGCTTGGTCCCCCAGTTTGGGATTCAGCGCGTGGGTAACGAGTGTCAGATTGCCGATCCGGTGGACCAGCCGGTTCAGCTTCTGCCGATCCTCGTCGCTATCTCCGAAGTCCAGGTCATCCTTCCAGTGGCGCTCCCAGTTCTGTGGCGCAACATGCTCGACCGTCAGGGTTGTCTTGAGGCCGAATGGCATCGCGAGGTCGTCGTTGCGTTCTTCGTGCATCTTCTGCGCGATACTGCGGAGCAGAAGCTGCTTCCTTGCACTGGAGATGCCATGGTACATGTCTGCCTCTCGCAGGTGTAGGACAACCTCGTCGTCGGTTGGCCAGCGGTTCGTCCAGGTCGACTTCTCGAACTGGTCGATCAGGACGGCGCAGACCTCACCGCAAGGTGCGTCGCGGACCTCCTGCACGTGGCCAAAAGCGACATCGTCGAAGCCTGAGTAGTTCGCCTTCAGTGCGACTCGGCGCATGAGGTAGCTGTCGACGATTCGCAGCGCCTGATCAAGACCCTCGCCGTAGCCCAGCCTGTCCACAAGCACCATGAAAAGGGGGATCAGGGAGGCCAGATTCAGCGTGTCTCTCCTCTGCATGACCACGCGAGCGTATTCTGAGAACTCGCCGTGCTCCTTCTGATCGATGCTTCTGTAGATTCGTGCGTAGTGGCCCAACCGTTCAAGCAGACCGCGGAGTTCATCGTCTGAGCGGTGGTAGACGTGCTCGCCGACGTAGCGGAACTCACGGTAGAGGCGGTTTCTCTGGAGGGGCCGCAGGCGGTCGTCGCCGGATGCCTGTGAGCGGCGCGCTGGAAGCTCAATCTGGGCAAAGAAGAACAGAAACAGGTCGACGCGCTTGCCCGAAAAACGCGGTACGCTGACGGTCTGATCCCAGTAGGGATCGCTGTCGTACGGACAGAGGTGCTTCTCGTAGGTGCAATCCCCATCCGGGTCGTGGTCGTCAACGGCAATGGAGAGGATGTAGTTCTTGGTTTTTTCCCACTCGGTAAGCGGTTCGCCGCGGGCGTTCAGGGCTTCGAAGATTGCGTGGGCGTTCTCGTGACCATCCAGCCGGATGTCGACAACCTGAAGCCTGTCGATAATCGCCTTAGTGATTGCGGTCGCGTGTTGGTCAGGATTCTCGTCGGGAAGCCAGTCGGTCACCGTCTTCCTGAAGTAGGCGTAGCAATCCTGAAGCCGTCTATCCGCGCCCTCGGCCACGAGAACGTCGGGGCCGCCGAGACCGGCTTCGATGATCCCGGAGAAACTACTATAATCACTGCTCCTGTGTTGGATCTTGTACCTGTCCGACCTTTTTTGGACCGCTTCCTGCGGATTGACGAGAGCGCCCTTGAGGATGGAAGTACACTGCGTAAGACCACGTTCGTTAAAGATCGAGCATGCGGCGGCCATGAGGATCTGAAGCGTGGTCAACCGCTGCTGTCCATCTATGACCCACCAGCGGTTGATGAATGCCGTCGTGGGGATCTGCTTCGTGATGATCGTACCGAGGAAGTGCGGCTTGGCCGCTGGCGCCTCACCTTCGCCGAGGATTTGCTGGGTCAAAGCCCTCAGGTCGTCCCAGAGGGGCTCCCATTGGCCCTCCCGCGTCCACACGTAGTTCCGCTGGTAACTGGGAATGGCGTATTGCTTCAAGGCAGGGAAGGCGAGATTGACTGTAGTGGGCTCGGCGTGCAGCATATGACTCCTCTTCCTTCATCAGGGATGACCGGGTGGAACGCGTCATCCTATCATGGAATCCTCCCTGCCTTCGACTATCCTGCGCTAGCTACGGATTCCCTTGTCCGCCCTCGACCAAGGAGTGCGGACCGGGCGCGAGCCTGCGCTGTGCGCCAGCGGCGAACGTCGGACGAGGCGGGCCGAACATCCTGGCTCTCGGCGTACTTCGCTCGCACCGTGCGGAGCACCTGGATCTTCGGCGGGATCCCGCCGATTTGCTCCGCACTGTCTTCGCCGATGCGCACCATCGCGTGACCGCATTCACATTGCTGGTTCCTGCTCCGGGAGGTCGATCACTCGCTCCACCTGTGGCAGCGACTGCGACAGTGGCAGTGGCAGCGGTTTCCGTTTCGGGCGCCGCCAACGGTTTCGCTGCGCTGGCGGCGTGGTCCGCTGCCGGTGGCTCATCTTCTTGGTTCGCCGTCGGCGCTGTTTTCGATCTCGTCGAACAGCTGAAGCTGTTTGAAGTTCGGCGTCGCTGAGTCTCTTGATACTGCGGGCGAGTTCTTCCTCGTACAGCTCCAGCTTCCTGGACAGCTCCTGTAGTTGGGTGCCCAACTCACCGCTTTGCGCGGTGACTCTATGAGGAGCAGAGGCTGGGGCTGGAGACGACGACGGTCTTGCGTAGCCACCATCGCCGCCATGGATTGTTCGTGAAGCGAATCATCAATATCAGAGTGAGAATCAACGATGACCCAGGGGCCAATGCGAGAGTACTTATTGATATGTGTTTTATGAACAACCTCATTCCTACACACTGGCAATCTCAGTTTTCAGCATTGCGGTCTCTCTTGGAATCTGGTGTTCCTACGGGAAGGAATCGCATCAGTGGACATGGCCAAGGACAAACACCTAAACCAGTGCCAGAACATATTGCCAAATTCATGATGCATCAAACTGCCACGGTGATCGTGTTTCTCGGGGATGCATATGCGGAACTCGGTCCCTAACGAAAAAGAGTATCTGGTTGTCCTTTCGACGAAGGCCCTTATGAACGCTACTGCCCTAAAGCCAATCGCCGGGTTGGGCATCATGGTTATAGGCTTGGGCAATGGGATTAGTAGTCGGTCACTTGGGCATCAGGGGTATGAGTGCCGGCGCAAGTGCCTGCTCGGCCAGTTCGCGTGGCTGCCTCCGTCTCGCTGCAACACGTCCTGAAGCTGCTTCTCATTCCGTGCGGTGTGCAACCCAGGTAGTCGGCGATGGGCGGCGCGCTGAGATCCGGGCCAATGGAAGCCGGCATCACCGCGCTTGACTCGCCAGACTTCTACCACGCAGTACGGTCCGGGCTCGCAATCGATGGCGGCGAAGTCTTGCGCCATCGTGACCGCGGAATCCAGGTCATTGGCCAAGCAGTACCGTTCACTGGGTGCTCTTCCGCCATGAGGTTGCAAGACAGCGGCGAGCAGAAGAATGCTGGCGCTACGACCCCGCCCTCATGGATATCGCCGACGCAACGCTCGACCGCGTCGTAACCTATACGGGTGAAATGAGGCGGGATCGGTGCGACGTTGAGATCCGGCAACGGATGCCCAGTCTTCTTCCCCGACTCGTTAAACAGAGCCGGTAACAGCCGGTATGCATACAGCCGGTAGCGCTCGCGCTCCGGCTCCGGCACCTCGCACCAAGCCGCGCCCGGGCCGTCGAACAGCCACGTGTCCGTGTTGTGCAACCCACACCGTCCCCATTCGGGAAGCGCCTTCGAAATGCACTTGCTCACGCTGCAGATCTCTGCCACGCCCGGGAGCCGCGGCGCGTCCACATCACCCGACAGATCTACAATTCGCTTGGGCAGGTAGCCGATCAGAACTGTGTCCTGTGGCATATTGGTCTCTCCTCCTGCCGATTGTACCCGAAGCCACCCGCCGAGCCGCTCCGCGAGATCCCGCACTGCGTCGCACGGCGCCGCTTCACGACAGCTATATCCGCGGCTCCGGCGGCGGAGCCGGCCCGTGACCATGGCTCAAGCGATAATGTGCGAAGCACACCCGCGCCCGCGCAGGAGTCTCCACGCAACGGAACGGAGTCTGGCGACGGCCGTGCGCCGAGCCATTCGTTGGCGGCACACGCTGGGGTGACGGGGCCGCCGTCCGATCCGGCGCGACGCGATAGGCTAGGGAACGCCGCCGGGGGCTGCGCCCGGACAGCGAGCCGTTTGCCGTTCAAACTCCGCGGCGAGGGCGGGGAAGGTGGCCCGGCCGTCGTCCCCGGCTCCGCTCCGCGGCTGCGGCTGCAGCGTGCCGGCGTGTCCATCGCCCCGATGCACCGTATCGTCGGCAGCCTGAGCCATCAGCGGTACAGCGCTGGCGGACGATCGGACTGAAGCGGCGGCAAGGTTGTGGTGGACAACGGGCCGCTTGTGGGCTCGGCATGGTCAAGCAGATCGCGGATTGTCCGGCTCTGGCGTTCGGCGCCGGTAGTGTCCCACCGAGTGGTGTAATTCCAAGGTGATGAAAAAGGTCACCGGGGTCTCCGATAAGCTGTTGATGAACGAAAACCAAACAGCAGAGGAGAGCACCACGGTGACCGAAGAGAGCATGGC
>MKWU01002818.1_pt1 | contig 24598 bp, 23 predicted proteins | sample 809101 | NCBI WGS metagenome assembly MKWU01 (sample SAMN05860141, study PRJNA318959) | sponge metagenome | host: Aplysina aerophoba | place: Slovenia: Piran, Adriatic Sea, Gulf of Piran | collected 2013-05-07 | reverse complement strand
ACCCCCACCTGACCTCCCCCTCTGAAGAGGGGGAGGTATAGGGGCGGAGTTTCCGCGATTTCTCAGTACGATTCGAAACGGTCCGGCCGCAGCGCCCAGGAAGCCCTCAACGGATTGTGCCACCCCGGCCGACCGAAGGGAGAGCCGGGGACCAGAGCCGACCCGAAAGACCTTTGCACACGGCCCTGGACCCCGGATCTCCGCTTCGCTCCGTCCGGGGTGGCAGAGAGTAATATAGGGGCAGGATAATCTAGCTCACACCTCAACCGTCGCCGCCAGCCGGTCGTAGTCCGCCAGCCATTCCGCGCGCCAGGCGCGCTTCACCGACTCGTCGACCCATGCGCCGTCGATGCCGTTGGCCACGAAATCGCGCAGCATCGCGAACGGCAGGCCGAAGGTCGTCACCATTTCGGCGTGGGCGTTGGCGGGATCGGTGTGGTGCAGGGGCGGGTCGTCGCTGTTCGGCATGATCTTGAGCCCGGTCCGCGCCATCGCCGCGATCGGGTGGACCTTCGCGAAATCCTGCCCCTTAAGCGTCCGATTGTACCAGGAATTGGTGGGCACGATGGTGAAGACGATGCCCTCGTCCTCGCAGCGCTTCAGCAGGTCCGGCGCGTCGAGCACGGTGTAGCCGTGGTCGATGCGGTCGCAGCCGAGCAGGTCGAGCGCGGTCTCCACGTTGCGCGCCGGCTCGCCGAACTCGCCGGCATGGGCGGTGCGTTTCAGGCCGCCTTCGCCGGCCAGCCGGTAGGCCTTCCAGAATTTCTCCGGCGGATGGCCGGTCTCCATGTAGTCCATGCCGATGCCGACGGTCTCGTCCCGCGGATGGGCAACCGCGGCCTCGACCATCTCGAAGCCGAGTTCGGGAGACGATTCCCGGTCGATGGAGGGGATCAGCCGGCCGACGATGCCGAAATCCGCCTCGGCGTCGCGCAGGCCGGCGATCATGCCGTCGACCGAGGCCTCGTAGCCGATGTCGCCGATGGTCCAGTGGTCGGTCGGGTTCCAGAACATCTCGCGATAGCGCACGCCGGCGTCCGCGGCATGGTGCTGGGTATCGTAGACCGCGTCGCGGAAATCCTCCGGCGTGCGCAGCGACCGGCAGACCAGCTTCAGTGTCCGGAGCACCCGGTCGAAATTCTCGCCGCGGGCGTAGAGTTCTTCTGGGTTCTCGTGCGGCGGCAGGTCGACCCCGTTGCGCGCGGCGAGCCGCAGCAGGGTTTCGAGCGGCACGGCGCCGGTGAAATGGACGTGCAGTTCGGTCTTCGGGATGGCGCGGCAGAATTCGGCGAGGTTCATGGGGCACCTGTCGGCGGGGGCTGGGCGGACCGGCAGCCATTTTCGGGGCTGGGCGCCGCGATGGCAATTCAATCCGCTATCCGGGCGCGCGATCTGTCTGCTGCTCCATCAAGACCGATTGACGTCACCCCGGCCGACCGGATGGCGAGCCGGTTTCCGGGGTCGGCCGCTCCGTCCGGGATCACAAGCGACGAGAATCCGGCAATGCCCCGAGCCCGTCATGCTGGCAGGATCGCCATTCTTCGTTTTTGCCCAGTATTTTTTAGGGGCCGTTCAATATCCGATTCCGGCAAACGGGCCGGAAAAACAGGAGGTTGACCCGTTTCCCTCACCTGGACAGACCGTTCCATCTTTTGCAAAAAATTGCCGGAACGGCCGGCCGAAGCGCTGCGGCGGTGCGGGCAAAGCCTTGCGCCGCCTCGCATTTCGGGACAACGGCGGCCCGGAGCGTCATGGCGGTTGTGACGCAAAATCCCGCACTCAAGGATAATAATCCTTTAGCCTTTGCCCGGTATTTGGCGGCCCGTTTCCGGCGAATGGGCCGGAAAATCAGGGGGTTGGCCGGTTTCCCTGACCTGCACGGCGCGCGCACCCCGTTTGGCAGGAAATGCGCCGGAACGGCCCTTTCTCGCCGATTCGGGCCACGGCGCCCCATCCGGGGATGGCGCGGGGAGATCGGCGGTCGGGATCGGATGGAAAAGACGCCCGCCTGGCGCTCCGGGCGCATTTCGGGCGTTGACGGGAACCGATATAGGAGACAAAAATCTCTACGTCAAGGAAAAAAGCGAAAAAATCGGTAATTTCTTTGGAATTTGTCCGAACGCCCCCTTCGACTTCGCTCAGGGCAGGCTCCTTCGACTTCGCTCAGGGCAGGCTCTTCGGCTTCGCTCCGTCCGGGGCGGCAATCGTAGAGCCCAAGCCCCTGATATGGAGGACCCGGATGACGTCCGGACCTCCGGCGTACCTGCCGCGCGGGAGAAATCCGGGTTACGCTTCCGAAAGCGCGAAAGCCGGGGGAGCGCCGCCATGCGCAGCAGCAAGACCGTTCACGTCGTCTCCTGCCACGCCGAGGGCGAGGTCGCCGATGTCATCGTCGGTGGGGTCGAGCCGCCGCCGGGCGAAACCCTGTGGGACCAGCGCAATTGGATCGCGCAGGACGGCACGCTACGCAATTTCCTGCTCAACGAGCCGCGCGGCGGGGTGTTCCGGCACGTCAACCTGCTGGTGCCGCCGAAGCATTCCGACGCGCAGACGGGTTTCATCGTCATGGAGCCGGAGGATAACCCCCCGATGTCCGGCTCCAATGCGATCTGCGTCGCGACCGTCCTGCTCGACACCGGTATGGTCGCAATGGAAGAGCCGGTCACCGAACTGGTGCTGGAAGCGCCCGGCGGCCTGGTCCGGGTGCGCGCCGAGTGCCGCAACGGCAAGGCCGAACGGATCTTCCTGCGCAACCTCCCGTCCTTCGCCGGGGTTCTGGACGCCCGGCTCGAACTCGACGGCGGCGGCGCCCTGACCGTCGATACCGCCTGGGGCGGCGACAGTTTCGTCGTCGTGGACGCCGCCGCGCTCGGTTTCGCGCTGGAAGCCGACGAGGCGCGCGACCTCGCCGAACAGGGCATGGCCATCGTCGAGGCTGCGAATGCACAGCTCGGCTTCGAACACCCGGCGCTGCCGGACTGGCGGCACATCTCCTTCTGCCTGTTTGCCGGGCCATTGGCGCGTGGTCCGGAGGGCCTGTCGGCGCGCTCCGCCGTCGCGATCCGGCCCGGCAAGATCGACCGCTCGCCGACCGGCACCGGGGTCAGCGCCCGCATGGCGCTGCTCCACGCCCGCGGCGCGATGCAGCCGGGCGACCGCTTCACGGCTACCTCGATCATCGGCTCGACCTTCACCGGGCGCATCCTGGAGGAAACGCGGGTCGGCGACCGGCCGGCCATCGTGCCCGAAATCGGCGGCCGGGCCTGGATCACCGGCGACCACCGGCACACGCTCGACCCGGACGATCCCTGGCCCGAAGGCTACCGCCTCAGCGACACCTGGCCGATGAAGCGGCGGGATCGCGCCGGATAAGGGGCCGGCCCGGGTTCCGTCAACGATACCGGCAGATCGGTTGGCCGGTCCTACGCGGCAGCGCAGGTGCTTATCCAGGGGAACCTGGGTGACACTGTGGCCGACCGAAGGGAGAGGCGGGTCCAGGGCCGGCCCGAAAGGCTTCCGCCATTGGCTCTGGGCCCCGGATCGCCGCTTCGCTCTGTCCGGGGCGGCACGGGACAGGGTTCAGGTTCGACCCGGGAGGCGCCGGAGACCTGAATCCGCTGTCGGGGGGGGGGTGGGAAACCGCGGGCGGCGGTGGGGGGGGTGTTTACCCCCCCCCCCCTGCCACGACCGCCTGAATTCGAATGCGCTGAAAGTCGTGGCGGCAACGTGAAACCCGGATGCCTCGCGGGTCCCGCGTTATCGCGTTGAGCAGGGCCTGGAGCTTGTCCGTTTTGAACAGAACCATGGCGGCGTGGCGTCCCTCGATACGCCCCGGATAAAGTCCGGGGCTACTCGGGATGAGGTGCTTTGGATTGTTGCTCATTGCTCAAACAATCTCCTCACCCTGAGCCTGTCGAAGGGGCGGCCACTGTTGCATCGCCGGTTCCGATAGAAACGGATACGCTCTGGCGGCCTTCGTCGCGGACTGCGCTTGCGGCGCGGTCCGGCGCATCGGACAGGATGGCAGGGTCTGCCACCCGCTTGCCCTAGCCGCCGCTTGCGGCGATCCGGGGCCCGGAGCCACGGGCGCGGGCCTTCGCGGGCTCCCCCGCTCCCCGGATCGGGTCCGGCGCGGCCCTCTCGTTACAATACGGGAGTCCCGGAAGGCTCAGGCTCCTGCCGATCCTGAATTTCGAAAGACCCCGCCAACGGGCGGCGCGGCCCGGCGGCGTCAGAAATGATAGCGGAAGCCGACCTCGAAGAGATGGATCCTCATGGAGGTTTTCGTCTTGACGGTGTTGTTGAAACTGTTCTTGCCGTCGAACTGCAGGCCGGGCGCCATCTGGTACTTGTAGCTCATCTGGATGGTAAGCGAATCGTCGATCCGGTAGCCGACCCCACCGCCGACCTGGAAGGCGAACACCAGATCTTTGTCGGCAGGCCTGGGCGTCGGGGTAAGATTTTGGAGCAGTGGATTAAGCTGAGTTGGATTCGTAGGATCAAAGTTTGGATCCAGCGCAATTGCACCTGCGATTGCAATCTCTCGCTGTACCTGATTGAGATCCCATTTCAGGTCGCCGAAATCGACCTGGAAAAAGCCGATTCCCCCACCGATGAAAGGGCTCCAGTCCGAGCCGGTCGGAATGTCATACCAGGCGTTCGCCATGCCCCCGAGCATCTTGGCGTTGCCCTTGATCGGCTGCGTTACCTTGAGCGGGATCGAATTCAGGTCGGTCGTTCCCGGTTGAGAAACTTGGAGGCCGTTGTAGACAGTCTTCTTGACCCGGGCAAAGCCGTAGAACAGTTCGCCCTCGATGCGGAAATTGGGCAGGACGTAGTAGCCCACGACACCGCCGACCCGGAAACCCAGGCCGTAGCTCGAGACCGCGCTGGACCTGTAGTGGCTGGTTGCCGTTGGCGCCGCTACTGTATGTGAAGTGCCCCGGAAATTGGTCTTCGTGTTGTCGATGAACATCACGGGGACGTTGACGCCGAGATACCACTTGCCCTCGTTCCCGTCGGCCGCCTGCGCGCCGGTTGCAAAACCGGCCGCCAGACACAGCGCGAATGCCGCCGCCGCAATACGGCCGCCGGCACGTCTGATTTTCAAATGCGGTCTCATAGTCCCTCTCCCAGCCGGTTCGCACGCCAAACCCGCTTTCCGTTTTACCCACCGGGCCGCTTTGCCGCAACCCGGACGGGCAGGCTGGCCGGCGGATGCGGTTCGAGGCGCGCCGGTGCAGGAACCTGCGATCGCGCCGTCGCCGGCGGCTCCGGCGGACTTGCGCGAACGGCATGGCGGCGATCCGGCGTTGCGGATTGTGAACGCACGGGCGCCGGATTAGGTTGCGCCCGCCAGCCGGGAACGCCCGTCGCCTTTCCCGGTTTCTTCGAAAAAGGATGCAGCGCATGCCCGGACTGACACGTTCGACCGAGACGGTCCGCGGTTGCACCGTCAGCCTGCTGCGCGGCGGTAGCGGCCCGCCGCTGCTGTTCCTGCACGGCGCCGGGGGCGGCGGGGCCGAACTGCCGTTCATGGCCCGGCTTGCCGAACGCTTCGACCTGATCGCGCCGGAGCATCCGGGCTTCGGCGGATCGGACGAGCCGGACTGGTTCGACAACATCCACGACGTCGCCTACTTCTATCTCGATTTCCTGAAACATCTCGATCTCTCGGGCGTCCATCTGGCCGGCCTGTCGCTCGGCGGCTGGATCGCGATGGAGATCGCCGTCCGCAGCACGGCCCGGCTGGCCAGCCTGACCCTGGCCTGCCCGGCCGGAATCCATGTGCCGGGCCTCGCGACCGGCGATCCCTTCGCCTGGTCGCCGGAGGAAATCTGCCGGCACGGCTTTCACGACCAGGCGTTGGCGGCGGCTGCAATCGCAGAACTGCCCGAAGCGGTCGAGGCCGACGATACCTGGCTCAAGAACCGGTCGTCCTTTGCGCGCCTGGCCTGGGAGCCGCGGATGCACGATCCGCACCTGCCGAAATGGCTGCACCGGATCGACGTGCCGACCCGGATCGTCTGGGGCGCCGACGACACCATCCTCTCCGCCGGCCATGCCGAGGCCATCGCGGCGATGATTCCCGGCGCCGGCGTCACCGTCGTTCCCGACACCGGCCATTTCCTGCATATCGAGCGGGCCGACGCGCTGGTCTCCGCCATCGACGCCCACACCCGGGACAGCTGAGCCATGAAGGTCTTCTTCTTCCACCTGATGCCCTATGCCGACGTCGACCTCGACGAAGTCCGGAAGGTCGGCACAAGCTGGGTCAAGCTGTCGAACCGGCTGTACGATCCGGAGACGGGCGCGATGCTCTACGAGCGCTATCTGGGCCAACTCGAACGGGCCGAAGCGCTGGGCTTCGACGGCGTCGGCGTCAACGAGCATCACCAGACCGCCTACGGCATGATGCCGTCGCCCATCGTGATGGCCGCGTCGCTCGCCCAGCGCACCCACAGGATGAAGATCTGCATCCTCGGCAGCGCGCTGCCGCTGCGCCAGCATCCGCTGACCCTGGCCGAGGAGCACGCGATGATCGATACGCTGACCCGCGGCCGGCTGATCACCGGCTTCGTGCGCGGCATCGGGGCGGAATACCATGTCTTCGGCGTCGATCCGACGACGAGCCGCGAGCGCTTCCACGAGGCCCACGACCTCATCGTCCGCGCCTGGACCGAGACCGGGCCGTTCGAATTCTCCGGCAAGCACTACAAGCACCGCTATGTGAACACCTGGCCGCGGCCCTATCAGCAGCCGCATCCGCCGATCTGGATCCCGTCCCAGGGCAGCCAGGAAACCATCGACTTCGCCAGTCATCCGGACCGGCGCTACACCTATCTGCAAACCTTCAGCCCGGCCGCCGCGGTCAGGAAATACCTCGATCTCTACCGGGCGCGGGCGCAGGAATACGGCTACACGGCGCTCGACAGCCAGCTCGGCTGGGCGGTGCCGGTCTATGTCGGCGAGACCGACGAAAGCGCGATCGCCGAAGCCCGGCCGCATTTCGAGAATTTCCGCAACTGCTTTGCCCGCATGCCGATCGAGTTCCTGCTGCCGCCCGGCTACACCTCGCGCGGGTCGATGAAGCGGGTCGCCGCCGCCAAGAAGAGCATGTTCGGCGACCTCGCCATCGAGCCGGCGATCGAGATGGGCATGATGGTCTGCGGCAGCGCCGCGACGGTGCGCGACCGGCTGCTGGAGTATCGCGCCGAAATGGGCTTCGGCAACCTGATGGCGCTGTTGCAGTTCGGCACGCTGCCCGCCGGGCTGACCGACGCCAACATGGACCGCTTCGCAGCGGGGGTCATGCCGGCGCTCCAGGCGCTCGGCGAACGGCCGGCCGGGCAGCGCCGGGTCGCCTGACGCCGCCGCGCCGTTCCCCCGCGGCAGCCATCCCCAAGGCGCCGCGCACTCCTTAGGACAGGGTTTTGGATCATGACGATACTTGTGGACTCCCGCGCCGACCTCACGCTCGAAACCGCCCGACGGGTGGCCTGGGACGGCGAAGGCGTCGAACTCGGCCCCCGGGCGCTCGCCGCCATGGCGCAGGGCCGGGACCGGCTCGACCGTATCCTCGAGCGCGATCCCGACGTCACGATCTACGGCGTAACCACGGGGCCGGGCCAGCTCGCCCGCACGAAGCTGACCGCCGAGCAACGCGCGCAGTGGGCCGGCATGTCGCCGACGCGCGCCGCGGCCTCCTGGGGCGATCCGCTGCCCGAGCGCGTGGTAAGGGCCATCGTCCTGGCGCGGCTGACCAACTTCGTGGAGGGCCATGCCGCGGTATCGCCGGAGATCGCCCGGCGCGTCGCCGCCATGCTGGAGGGGCAGAGCATGCCCGTCGTCCCGGCGCAGGGCCACGGCGGGGCGGGCGAAATTCTCTCGCTGAGCCACTTGTTCACCGATCTGGCGGAAACGGCGAAGCCGGCGCCCAAGGACGTGATGTGCCTGATCAACGGATCGCCGTCGGCGACCGGGCTGGCGACCGATGCCGCGCTTGTCGCCGAGAGCCGGCTCGAGGTCGCGGCGCGGGTCTTCGCCTTGTCCTTCGAGGCCTTCAACGCGCCGCTCGACCATCTCGACGCGGCCCTGGAGGGCTACTGGAACAACCCGCACGACGGATGGGCGCTGCGGCGGCTCCGGGAGCTGGTGGCCGTTTGCGACGGGGGCGGCAGCGGCGGCGAACGGCGCCCTTACCAGGCGCCGGTCAGCTACCGCATCCTGCCGCGGATGCTCGGCCAGGCGCGGCGCGCCGTGTCGATGGCCGCCGAAGTCGCCGCGGAATCGCTCCAGGCCGTGACGGACAACCCGGTGTGGATCGAAGATGCCAACGCCGATCATCCGTTCGGCCGCTTCGTTTCGACCGGCGGCTATCACAATCCCCATGCCGTGCTCGCCATGGACGCGTTGAGCGCGGCCTGCGCCAATCTCTGCGTGATCGCCGAGCGCCACGGCGCGAAGCTGCTCGACGGCAAGGTCTCGCTCCTGCCGGATCAGCTCATCGATCCCGACGCCGGCGAGGATGACGGGCGCGGCTATATGGGCTGCCTGCCGATGGCCCAGACCGGCTACGAGGAGGAAGCCCGGCTCTACGCCCAGGCCACGCTGCTCCCCGGCAGCGAATCCGGCGGTTACGGCCAGAACGACGTGGCGAGCCCGGTCTTCCTGGCCTGGTCCAAGCAGGACCGCGCCGGCCGGTGCCTCGACATGGCGCTGGCCAGCCTGGTGCCGATCGCGGTCCGGGCGCTCCGGGTCACCGGCCGGCCGGTGCCGCCGCAACTGGCCGGCCTCGACGCGGCCGCCCGGGAATTCATGCCCGACCCGGCGCAGCGCGTGGCCTTCGGCCCGGCGGTGGCCTCGATCGCCGGCGTCCTGCGCCGCGACATCTATCCGTCGTGACGCCCCTTCGCGTTACCGGGGCGCGATACCGGGGCGCGATGCCGTGCCGTGCTACGAACCGTGCCGGAAAACCCGGCCGGGAGACCGGACGACAGGAGGAGCGAGGATGAGCCGCGATACGGTCAATGCGATCTGCCGGACCTTTCCCGGCGCCGAAGTGTCCGATCCCTGGGGCGGCGGGCACGACGCCTGGAAGGTCGGCGGCAAGATGTTCGCCTCCATAGGCGCGAAGACGCAGGGCGTCTCGATCAAGACCGACAGTATCGAGACCGCCGAGATGCTGATCGAGTTCGGCGTCGGCCGCAAGGCGCCCTATTTCCACCGCTCGTGGATCAACATCCCGTGGGACCTGCCCGAGGAGGAACTGCGTCACCGGCTTGCCGAATCCTACCGCCTGGTGCGCTCCGGGCTGACGAAGAAAGCCCAGGCCGCGCTGGCGCCGTTCGAATAGGGCGGCGCCCGTCCCGGCCGCTGGACTTGCTGCATCGCAAATTACAATAAAATTTCATTTATTGAACACGTTGAAATTTAATCTAAATTATCGGTTGCAGGAATTCGGGCATCCGACGGTGGCGCCGGGCTCGACAAGCTCGGCAGGTAAGGGACCTGCGCCGCGACAGCAGGAGGTGATCCATGACCGTTGCCGCCCGGGAATCGACGGCCGTCTCCCGGATGGTCGGCGAATTGCGCCGGTTGAGCGGGCTGAAAAACGTCGACCTTGCAAACATCGTCGGCGTCTCTCCGCCGACGGTCCATCGCTGGAGCCGCGGCCGGGGCAGCCCGACGATCGAAAAGCAGAAGGTGATCGCCGAACTCCGGTGGGTGGCCGAACGCCTGTCGGATTTCTACGAGCCGGACGAGGCGCGTCTCTGGCTTCAGACCGGCCATCCGCAATTGAACGGCGAACGGCCCTACGACCTGATCAACGGCGGCCGGACTGCCGAGGTGCTGGAGGTGATCGACCGCCTGGAAAGCGGGGTTTATCTCTGAATGGCGGGTCGGCGCGCCGGCCACGATCTCAGCCTCCTCGATGCGCTCGCCGAACTTCCGGAGACGGCTTTCGACGGCACATTCTGGCGCGTGGTTCACGGCGCGCGGGCGGCCCCCGGCGGGGCGGCAAGGAGCGGCCCGCGGGGGGGGCGCGGGGGGGCCGCTCGAGGGATCGAAGGGCGCCGGCCGGTGGAATGTCCGCGAGAGCGAGGTGCTGTATTGCGCCCTGGAGCGGGACGGCGCGCTCTCGGAAATTTACTTTCACGTCAACCGCCAGCAATCCGTTTTTCCCAGCCGCCTCCGGTCGACGGTCTACCGGATGCGCGGCCGTTTCGACAAGGTCATCGACCTGAGCGACATGGCCCTGCTGGAACGGCTCGGCGTGGACCCGGCCCGGTACCGGGAAATCGTTTATCGCGATACGCAACGGATCGGCGAGGCCGTGGGGTTCCTGGGATTCGGCGCGATGCGCGTGCCGAACGCCCGGCACCCGAGCGACAACCTCGTTGTCTTCCCGGCGAATTGCGACCTGGATGCGATTGAAAGGCTGGAAGCCGACCCGGTCGACTGGGCGGACTGGCGCCGGAAGCGCGGTGGGGCAAGGATGGATATCGAGAGCGGGGAAGGTATAGTCTTTGAGGTCCGATGACTCCCGAACGCTTTGGCAGGTAGTTCATCACTTTGAATTTGGCCTGTCACCGCGGGCCATCCTGTCCTATGCTTAGCGGGAAGCATAGGAGAGGCCATGCGCAAGAGCGAGCCGGGAAACAGCATCTACCTTGAGATAGGTGTCTGGTACGACGAAGCCAAAGACAGCATCCACATCGCGTCGAATGATGTGGTCGACTTTCATACCACTGTGCGGGCCGATGCGAAGCTGAAGCGCGGTCATCCGAACTTGTTCAGGAAGCTGGCCAAAATCTTGCGCGACAACGGCGCCCCGGCACCACAGGATGAGCCGTCCGATGCCTAAAGGACCGAAGGGCCAGAAGCGCCCCGCCGATGTGGTCGGGAACGCTGTCCGCGTCATGCAGATCGCGACCGGCGAGGCAGAAGAAGAATTTGACGAAGACGGCAAGAACAAAGCTGCGAAGGCATTAGGCGCGAAGGGCGGCAAAGCACGGGCAGCAAAACTCACGCCAGAGAGACGGAAGCAAATCGCGGAAAAGGCCGCAGCGAAACGTTGGTATGGAAAGGGGTAGCAATTGACTTGTTGAGTGTTATTTGCTTTGGTATTTTGTGCTCTTGATAATAATATTTTTCCAATCATGTTGCCCCTCTTTATAGTCAATTTTTAGGAAGCCCTCAGGCTCTTTCAGAGTATATAGAATTGGTCCCAAAGGAATACTTCCTAGCCCATGCTCATCTTTTGTGCCAACACTTGCTTGTGAATAGAATAGCTGACTATTGTTTTGATCTACAGCCCTAAATTTTAGCGTAACTTCTACGGGCCCGTCCATCTGGAGGTTTGTCCAACATCGTAAGGACATGGGTGGGCTTGGGATTGCGTGGACGATAATTGCCCCACTGTATACTCCTATCAGCAAGTCTTTTCCGTTTTTCTCGGTTCGTACATCGTCACATATAACAGCGGATATAATTTTCACTGTAGCGGATTTAGTAGTGGTCATTGGACACAAGCCGTTATCGTAGGCGCACTACTAGTCGATGGCGAATTGTCACTCTTGGGCTGAAAATGTAGACCTGATTCGGACAGCAATCGATCATGAGCACTCATATTCCGTGGGGTGGCCCCCGGAACTCTAGCGGATTGAGGAACTAACACTTCTCCGCAAATGCCAACAAGCAAGTCACTGACCGTCCCAAGGGTCCAATTCCCAGGGGCTCCTAGCAGCTTATTCAGGCGACCAGGATCGCATTCTAGCCTTCTCGCAAGACTGGCTTTGGTGAGGCCGCGCTTTTCATGTTCCTCTAGGTACTTCCTAAGGACGAAGTCGTATAGTTCATTGCGAAGCCGCTCTCGAAGATACTCCCGCTTCCCATCGGGTATGCATGCCTCCAAGTCTTCTATCTCAGACCAGAATTCTGTTTTCTGAGATGAATTCACCGATTTTCTCCCCGATTTTTGGCAGGTCGTTTGGAAATAGGCTGTTCCATGCTTCTTCACATTGAAGTTTGGCTATCTCCCAGTTTAATCCTCGATTATCGCCCAATGGCAGGCGCCCATCGACCTCTAAAGAACGAGGGTGCCATACCAAAGCTACAAACAAATCCACGGCGGCAAAGTGCCCGAAGACTCTTAGCCCAGGATTTGGGTCACGACTCCTTATATCCCAAAACCCTCGTTCGGGAGGGTTTAACAACCCCATATACGCATTGTTGTGTTGGTAAGGAGTCATTGAAACCCCAAGAACGTGCCCGACAGCGAATGCTTCCAAGTCTGCACGGAGGCGGTATGCGCGTCGTTCGACCGTTTTGCTTTGCCATGGCCCCTCAATCAGTTCTCGGATACCAACTGACACCAACAGGTTCCGTTTCACCGCCAGACTGTGGTCGAGCGGCTCAATATGGCTCAAGCGACCATCGCGGACGAGATCTTCTATTCGATTGATGATTGACATATATGTCAACAGCTATTGCGCCGCAAGGATCATCCAAGAAATTCAACAAGGAGTCCACCTTCTCAAAACGAAATAAAATACTTGACGCTAAGCAATCCTGTTCATATATTAGAGGCATGAACAAGCTGCCCCTCAAAACCCGCTCGCTGATCCTCAAGATGCTCTGCGAAGGCCAGTCCATGCGGGCAACCGCACGACTGGCGGACGTGAGCTTTAACACGGTCGCGAAGCTGCTGATCGACGCGGGCAAGGTCTGTGCCGATTTACATGACGAAATGGTGCAAGGTGTCACGGCCAGCCGTATCCAGTGCGACGAAATCTGGTCGTTCACCTACGCCAAGCAGAAAAACGTCGCCGGTGCGAAGGCCGCGCCGTCCGAAGCCGGCGACACATGGACATGGACCGCACTGGACAGCGACAGCAAGCTGATCGTGTCATGGCTGGTCGGTGGCCGCGACAGCGAATATGCAATTGAGTTTATGGACGATCTGCGCAGCCGGCTGGCGAACCGGGTTCAGCTTACGACGGATGGCCACAAGGCATATCTGGAAGCCGTTGAGGGCGCGTTTGGCGGCGATGTAGACTATGCCCAGCTAATCAAGCTGTACGGCGAAGCTCCGGAAGCACAGAAGCGCTACAGCCCCGCTGCCTGCGTTGGTGCTCGCAAGCGGCGGATCGAAGGCAACCCCGACCCGGCCGCGGTCAGCACGTCCTACGTTGAACGCCAGAACCTGACCATGCGGATGCACATGCGCCGGTTCACCCGGCTGACCAATGCGTTCTCTAAGAAATTCGAGAACCACATGCACATGGTCGCGCTCTATACCGTTTGGTACAATTTCATCCGCATCCACAAAACGCTCCGCGTCACCCCGGCCATGGAAGCCGGATTGAGCGACACCGTTTGGGACATGGATGATTTGGTCCGCATCATGGACGAACGTGCGCCGAAGCCCGGCCCGCGCGGTCCCTACAAAAACCGCAATTCAAAGTGATGCACTACCCTTTGGCAAGACCGTTTGACGCGCGCTTCATTTTGCAGTAATTTAATGTCACTGACATTAAACGGCAGCGGGCGCCAATGACACGGCAAATTACTGCGCGCCTATCCGATTCGGTCGTTGAAGCCCTCGATCGGGCGGCCAGCCAGTTGCGCCGAAGCCGCGCTGAGGTCGTCCGTCAGGCGGTCGAGCACTATCTTGAAGATTTCGACGACCTGTCCGTTGCGGTCGAACGGCTCAGGGACCCCACGGATCCGGTGCTGGACTGGGAACAGGTTCGGCGTGACCTACTCAATTCGGATTAAGGGCAGCGCGGCCAGGGAACTGCGGCGCGTCACCAAACCGGAAAGGGCCAGGATCGCCGGAACGATCGATCGGCTTGCGGACAATCCGTTTCTCGGCAGCGCACTCAAGGGCGAATTGCGCGGCCTGCGGCGGCTCCGGGTCGGCGATCACAGGGTGCTTTACGAAATCCGAAACGATGAATTGATCGTCCTGGTCGTACGGATAGCACATCGCCGGGACGCTTACCGTCGCAAGCCGGCGTAGAATTCGACAATCGCCGGCCGGATTGTCGGCGCCCGCCCTTGATCGCGGTCAAACGCATGCCGGTCCGCTCCGGATAGGATCGGCGAACGGGCAGGGCGTTTGGCGCCGTTGCCGGAAACACCTGCCCGCCCGTTCCGGCGCGTGCTGGAGACCGCGATGCGGCATCCCTTCTGGTCGGAAGGCCTCCGGCCGTTCTTTCTTCTCGGTGCGGCCTTCGCGGCGCTGTCGATACCGCTGTGGGTGCTGCTGGTGAGCGGCGCCATCGATCTGCCGCTGCGCGGCGGCGCGCTTGCCTGGCATGTCCACGAAACGCTGTTCGGTTTCGTCGCGGCGGCAATGGCCGGATTTCTGACGACGGCCGTGCCCCAATGGACCGGCGCGAAACCGATTGCCGGCGCACCGCTCGCCCTGCTCGTCTTGCTGTGGCTGGCCGGGCGCGCCGCCTGGATCGTCTCGGGCGCTGTGCCCGGCTGGCTGGTGGCGGCGATCGACATCGCCTTCCTGCCGGCACTCTGCTGCGCGCTCGGCGCCAGCATCGTCCGGGTCCGTCAATGGCGCAACCTGCCGGTGATCGTCCTGGTGTCGATACTGGCCCTCGCCAATGCGGCGATCCACGCAGCCCTGCTCGATCTGTGGGCAGACGGCCTCATGACCGGGGCGCGGCTCGGCCTGCTCACGGCGATCGTCCTGGTCTCCCTGATCGGCGGGCGCATCGTGCCGGCCTTCACCCGCAATGCCCTGGTCGCAGCGGGCCGGCCTGCAGGAAACCCGCCGCACGCCGGGCTCGCAGCATTCGGAAATATCGCCGTTGCGGCCGCCGGCGCCCTGATCGTGCTGGACGCGCCCCCGATTGTGGCCGGTCCGGCGGCTCTGGCGGCGGCCGGCCTCGCCGCAGTGCGGCTCGCGGCCTGGCGCGGCTGGCAGGTCCGCCATATCCCGCTGCTCTGGGTCCTGCATCTGGCCTGGCTTTGGGTGCCGGCCGGTCTAGCGCTCTACGGCCTGGCGTTGCTCGATGGCGGGGCGCCCGAGAGCGCCGCCATCCACGCCCTGTCGGTCGGGGCCGCCGCTACGATGGTGATGGCGGTGAGCAGCCGCGCCGCCCTCGGCCATACCGGCCGGGCCCTGGTCGCGCCCCGGCCTATGGTCGGCGCATACCTGCTGCTTACCCTGTCCGCGATAACCCGGGTTCTCGCGGCGCTGGACGCCGGGTCCGGCGCAGCGCTCCTGCACCTTTCCGCCGCCTGCTGGAGCGCGGCATTCGCCCTCTTTTTCCTCGTCTATCTGCCGATCCTGACCCGGCCGCGCGTGGAGTCCGGCCCTGCTCTCGATCCCGCGCCTACTCCGGTGCAGTGAAACGCCGCAAGGCGGCAATGTTCCGGATTTCGGCCTTCGGCCCGCCCACATGGACACCCTGCTTCTTGAGCGTCGCCAGTGCCCGCGAGAAAGTTTCCGGCTTCATGCCCAGCCGGTTGGCGATCAGCTGCTTGTCGTAGGGCAGCTGAACGACGACGCCGGTCGCGCCGGGATCGGCCGGCGGGCTGAACTTGAGCAGAAAATCGGCGACCCGCTGGGCGGCGGTCTGGGTCTCGGCCTTTTCGATACGGTTGACGAAACCCTTCAGCCGCATCGCCATCGACGCCAGCATGCTGATCGCCAGGTCCGGGTTCTGCCGAACCCGTTCGCCGAAGGATTGCGTCGGCACGGCCAGCAGGCGGCCGGTCTCGACCATTTCGGCGCTGACCGGATAGCCCCCCGGCATGTGCATGGCGCCTTCGGCAAGGGATTCGCCCGGACCGAAGATTTCAACCACGACTTCGGCGCCGTCGGAACGCAGGCGGTACAGTTTGACCCAGCCGGACAGGACGACGAAGAAATGGGTCGCCCGATCGCCCTGAACGAACAGGGTCCTGCGTTTCTCGAGCATTCTGACAGAGGCGTCGCGCAGCAGGTCCGCGACGCTGCCCGAAGACAAGCCGCCGAACAGGGGCAGGGCGTGCAGGCGTTCGATTTCCTGGGCGCTGAGGGTCATGGGCTCGCGACCGCTGGAGATGCCGGTCGGCAATTTACCGCAAATCGCGGATTTTTCGGCGATAAAACTGTTGCGGCGGGCCTCGTGCCGCCCGGACCGCGCATGCGCCGATCCCGAGGCGTGCGAATTCGGGCGGCGTTGCCGATCCGCGATCGGCTATTTCGGCCGCATGGCGGATCGCGCACAGCCGCGCCGGACTGTGCTATGGGTTTCCGCCGCAATGCCAGACAGGCACCGGTTGAAACGGAGGATGCTGCCAAATGACGGCCAAGCCGCCCACACGGGATCAGATCGCGCGCGCCGCGGATGTGCTGGGACTGTCGCTCGAACCCGCCGACCTGGACGAATTCACGGAAATGGTCCGCGGAACCGTGGAGACCTACTACCGGCCGCTCGACCGGCTGCCCGATAACCTGCCGCCGGTGAAATACCCCCGCACGCCCGGTCATTTCCCGAGCGACGAGGAAGACCCGTTGCGCGCCTGGTACGTCAAATCGACCATCGAAGGCAGCAAGCGCGGCCGGCTGCGCGGCAAGACCGTGGCGATCAAGGACAATATCTGCGTCGCCGGCCTGCCGATGATGAACGGCGCTTCGGTGCTCGAGGGCTACGTGCCGGAGGTCGACGCCACGGTGGTGACCCGCACCCTCGATGCCGGCGGGACCATCCTCGGCAAGGCCCATTGCGAGTATTTCTGCTATTCCGGCAGCAGCCATACGAACGCCCAGAAGACCACGCTCAACCCGCTGAATCCGGAATACACGCCCGGCGGCTCCTCGTCCGGCTGTGCGGCCTTGCTGGCGGCGGGTGAGGTCGATCTGGCCATCGGCAGCGACCAGGGCGGCTCGATCCGCGAGCCGGCGTCCTTCTGCGGCCTGGTCGGCATGAAGCCGACCTGGGGCCTGGTGCCCTATACCGGTGCAGGGTCGATCGAGATGACGCTCGATCATCTCGGCCCGATGAGCCGGACGGTCGAAGACAACGCGCTCTACCTGGAAGTGCTCGCCGGGGAAGACGGGCTCGATCCGCGCCAGTACGCGCCGCGCACCGCGCGCTACACCCGGGCCCTGGGCCAGTCTGCGGAAGGCTTGCGCATCGGCGTCATGACGGAGGGCTTCGGCTTCGAAGACAGCGAGGCGGATGTCGACGAGGCCGTGCGCGCTGCAGCCGAGACCTTCGCCCGCCTCGGCGCAAGCGTTACCGAAATCTCGGTGCCGGCCCATCGCGAACTCGGCATGTCGGTCTGGGTGCCGATCGCCTGCGAGGGCGCCTACGAGCAGATCCTCAAGGGCCTGGGCAACGGCCACAACTGGAAGGGCGCCTATGTGCCGAGCCTGCTGGAAAAGCTCAACGGCTGGCAGGCCAAGTCGAACATGTTCTCGGAGATCTTCAAGCTGGGCATGTTGTGCGCCGAACATATGCGCACGGTCCATCACGGCCGCTACTACGCCAAGGCGCAGAATCTCAGCCGCCTGCTGCGCGCCGCCTACGATGCGGCGCTGGAGGAGGTCGATATCCTGCTGACGCCGACCTCGCCGATCAAGGGATCGAAACTGCCGCCGGAAAACCGGACCCGCCAGGAAGACATGGTGCCGGGCTTCACGCCGATCCCGAACACGGCGCCGATCGACTGCACCGGCCATCCGTCGATCAGCATCCCCTGCGCGATGCGCGACGGCCTGCCGGTCGGCCTGATGCTGACCGGGCGCCATTTCGACGAATCGACGCTCTATCGCGCCGCCCACGCCTTCGAGCAGGCGGTCGACTGGAAATCCGTCTAGCGCGGCATTTGTACTGCGACGCCGGTTGCTGGTACGCTGTCGCCGAAATTTTACGTCATCGCACATCGAGGAGGGTTCAATGCGTAGACGCACTTTGATTGCCGGCGTGGCCGCCGGCGCCGCGGCCGTTCTGGCCGTTGCCGGGTCGCTGGCGCCCCAGGCCCAGGCCGCGAAGGACAGCGTGGTGATCGCCTGGCAGGTCGACCCCCCGTCGTGGGATCCCAACCTGCGCACCAATCCCGGCCTGCAATCGCTCTACAAGATGGTCTACGACCAGTTGCTGACGCAGGCGCCGGACATGAGCCTTCAGGCGTCGCTCGCCACCAAATGGTCCCAGTCGGCCGACGGCAAGACCGTGACGCTGGACATCAGGGACAACGCCTACTGGCACGACGGCACCAAGGTGACGTCGGCCGATGTCAAATACACCTTCCTCGAACGCGGCAAGGCGGGCCACAAGATCGACCTCGTGCGCATCTGGCGCAATGTCGCCGACGTCGAGACGCCGACCCCGACCCGCGCGGTCATCAAGCTGAGCAAGCCGATGGCGACGGCGATTCCGTGGCTGGCGTTCCTCGCCAACTTCGTGGTGCCGATGCACCATGTCGAGAAGGTCGGCGTCGATGGCTTTTCCAGCAAGCCGATGGGCAGCGGGCCGTACAAGGTCGTGGAATACCAGCGCAACTCGCGCATCGTGCTCGAGGCCTTCGACAAATACTGGGGCCCGAAGCCGAAAATCCGCAAGGTGACGGTGCTGATCATGAAGGATTCGTCGGCCCGCGTGGCGGCGGTCCAGTCCGGCCGGGTCGATTTCGCGCCGGACGTGCCGATCCGCGAAGTCGCGCGGCTCGACAAGATGGCGGCGCTGAGCGGCCGGATTTTCCCGATCTCGCGCGTGATCCTGCTGCAGATCCGCAGCGACAAGGCGTTCGCCGACAAGAATGTCCGGCTGGCCGCGCATCACGCGATCGACAAGAAGGCGATCTCGCAGGCGCTCTACGGCGGCAAGGCGGTGCCGCTGTCGATCGTCGCACCTCCGGGCACGCCGGGCCATGTCGCGGATTACAAATTCCCCTACGATCCGGCGAAATCGAAGGCGCTGCTGGCGAAATCCGGCTTCAGCACGGACAAGCCGCTCAAGATCGGCATGGCGAGCTTCAACGGCGTCTTCCCCGGCGATTACGACATCGCCCGGGCGATCGTCTCCATGTGGAAGAAGGTCGGCATCGAGGCCAACCTTCAGGTCATCGAGCAGCCGAAATATTTCGAGCTCAACCGCGGCAACAAGCTGCCGGAGGCGACCCTCTACAGCTGGGACAACGCCGTCGGCGACCCGGAAATGTTCACCGGCTACCTGATGCATCCGAAACTGCCCTTCTCGGCCTGGAAGGACATGGATGTCGGCGGCCGGGTGATGAAGCTGTTCGGCGTCATCGACTATGACAAGCGCATTTAGGGCTACAGGGATGTGGCCGTCTATGCGGCGAGCCAGGGCGCCGTCATGCCGCTGCTCCAGTCCGTGACCACCTGGGTGCACAAGAGCGACCTCGGCGTGGTGCAGTACAACAACGGCTGGGTGCTGCCCCAGACCTGGTCCTGGAAATAGGCCCTGAATTGCCGGCAATGCGCGCGGCCCGTGGGATAGTCGCCCACCGGGCCGCCGCGTTGCCGGTCCTGCCTCGCTTACCGACCGCCGCTTGCGCGCGAAAGCGCGCGGGGCTTATGTCTGCCCGATGAGCGGCGAAATCCTCGGCATCGTGCTGCGCCGGATCGCGGTTGCGATCCCGCTGATGCTGCTCGTCTCGATCCTCGTCTTCGTCGTGCTGCGGCTGATCCCGGCCGATCCTGTGGCAATGTCCGTCCCGCCCAATGCGACGAACGAGGATATCGAGGCGCTGCGGCGCGAAATGGGCCTGCACCTGCCGATCATGCACCAGTATGCGATCTGGCTCGGCCATATCCTGCAAGGGGACCTGGGCAAGTCGATCGCGTTCGGGCAGCCGGTTTTCACCCTGATCGGCCAGTCCCTGCCCGCGACCATCGAGCTGGCGGTCTTCGGCGCCCTGTTCGCGACGGCGATCGGCCTACCCGGCGGCATTCTGCTGTTCCGGCTGCGCGGCCGCCCGTCGGAGCAGGTTGTCGATGTCGGCAGCACGCTCATGATGTCGATCCCGGAATTCCTCTGGGCGCTGTTCCTGATCCTGGTCTTCGGCGTCGCGTTCAACCTGCTGCCCTTCGCCGGCCGCCTGCCGCCGGACATGACGATTTCCAAGGTCACCGGTTTCCTGCTGCTCGACTGCCTGCTGACCGGCAATCTCACGGCCTTTCTCGAGGCGATCCGGCACATGCTGCTGCCGGCGCTGGCGCTCGCGCTCGGCACCGTGCCGCTGATCATGCGCCTGCTGCGTTCCAGCCTGCTCGACGTCATCGGCGAGGATTACGTCACGATGGCGCGGCTGCGCGGCGTGCCCGAGCGCCGGGTGATCAACCGGCACGCCCTGCGCAACGCCCTGCTGCCGACCCTCTCGCTGATGGGCGTCCAGTTCGGCTTCCTGTTCGGCGGCACGCTGCTAGTCGAGGTCATCTACTCCTATCCCGGCCTCGGCAACCTGATGGTCGAGGCGGTGCGCAACACCGACCTGCCGATCATCCAGGGCGCCGCGCTGGTATTCGCGCTCGCCGTGCTGACCATCAACCTGGTCGTCGACGTGGTCTACATCGTCGTCAATCCCAAGCTGCGGCGGGCTCGGTGAGCCCGGTTAGCGCAGTGGGTACGGCAAGCGTCGCCAGCGAACATCCGCTGCGGCGGGCGCTGCGCTCGGGCCGCGTCGCCGTCGGCGGGTCGATCCTGCTCGTGCTGCTGTTCTGCGCCGTCGCCGCGCCGCTGATCGCGCCCTACGACCCCAATGAGCAGGACCTGCTGAACGCGCTCAAGGGGCCGTTCTGGACCGATACCGCCGCGCCGGGCTTCTTGCTCGGCACCGACAATCTCGGCCGCGATACCCTGTCCCGGCTGATCTACGGCACGCGGGTCGCCCTGTTCGTGGCCGTCTGCGCTGCGGTGGGCACCATGCTGTTCGGCACCGCGCTGGCCCTGCTGGCCGGCTATTTCGGGGGCGTTGTCGACTGGCTGATCTCGCGCGCCGTGGACCTGTGGATGTCCTTCCCCCCGGTCGTGCTGTCGCTGATCCTGATCGTCGGTTTCGGCGTCGGCATCGGCAACGTTATCCTGGCGATCATCCTGGTCGACTGGACGCGATTCTGCCGCGTCGTGCGCAGCGAGGTGCTGGTGATCCGCCGGCAGAATTACGTCGATGCGGCCCGTCTCTCCGGCTTTTCCCACCTGCGCACGATGCTGCGCGAGGTGCTGCCGGCCGCCGCGCCGCTCATCATCACCCTGATGAGCCTGGAGATGGGCATCGCCGTGATCGTCGAGGCAATTCTCAGCTTCGTCGGCATGAGCGTCGAGGCGAGCATCCCGGCCTGGGGCGTCATGATCGCCGATGCGCGCAACTACATGTACCAGTCGGCCTGGGGGCTGATCCTGCCGATCCTCGCCATTGTGACGACCGTGCTGGCGTTCAACCTGCTGGGCGACGGCCTGCGCCGGACCTTCGACGCCCGGCTGCAGCAGCACTGAGGGCGGGCTCGTGTCGCTGCTCGCCCTGAACGATGTCACCGTGACGACCGAGGCCGGCGGGCGGCAGGTCGACGTGCTGCGCGATGTTTCGCTCGCCGTCGGCCGGGGCGAATTGGTCGGCGTGGTCGGCGAATCCGGCGCCGGCAAGTCGATGGTCGGCCGGCTGATCGCCGGTATGTTGCCGAAAAGTTTCGCGGCGAGCGGCGGCAGTGTGACCTTCCGGGACCGCGACCTGCTCGCCATGCCGCCGCGCGAGCGGACCGGCCTGCTCGGCGACGCCATCGCCTTCGTGCCCCAGCATCCGATGACGTCGCTCAATCCCGTCCTGTCGCTCGGCGCCCAGTTCGACGAGCATCTCAAACGCCTCGGCCAGGATGGCAAGGCAGCGCGGCGCGAACGGGCGCTCGCCGCGCTCGATTCCGTGCACCTGCCGCGTCCGGCCGACCTGCTCGGCCGTTTTCCGCACCAGCTGTCCGGCGGCCAGTGCCAGCGCGCGCTGATCGCCATGGCCTTCGCCGGCAAGCCGGACCTGATTATCGCCGACGAGCCGACCACGGCGCTCGACGTCATCACCCAGGCGCGGGTCATGGAACTGATCGACGAATTGCAGCGCGACAGCGAGACCGGCCTGTTGTTCATCACCCACGATCTGCGCCTCGCGGCGGGCCATTGCCAGCGCATCGCCGTGATGTATGCCGGCGAGATCGTCGAGACCGGCCCGGCGGCGGCCTTGCTCGGCGATCCGCTGCATCCCTATACGCGCAGCCTGGTTGCTGCCAATCCCGGCATCGATGGGCCGGTCCGCCGGCTGGCGGCGCTGCCCGACCACATGCCGGGCCTGAGCGGATTCGCCGACCTGCCGGGCTGCCGCTTCGCGCCGCGCTGCCCGGTGCGCGACGAGGTTTGCGCGACGGCCCGCTCGCCGCTCACCGAGGTTGCGCCGGGCCGGTTCGTCCGCAGCGGCGGCGCGTGCCGGCAGGTGAAGACCGGCGCGACGGAGCAGGCGGCTCTGACGGCAGTAACGCTCGATTCGGCCGCCGACCCGATCCTGTCGGTCGACGGGCTGGGCAAGACCTTCCGCTCCGGCCGCGACTGGCTCGGCCGCCGCCGCGCGCCGGTCGTGGCGGTCGACGGCGTCAGTCTCGATATCGCGCCGGGCGAATTCGTCGGGCTGGTCGGCGAGAGCGGCAGCGGGAAGTCCACCGTCGCGCGCCTGCTGCTCGGCCTGGAAACGCCGGACGACGGCCGGATCGTCGTCGACGGGCAGGACATCACCGGCCCGTTCCAGCGCACCGCCAAGCAGCGCATCGCCCTGATCCAGATGATTTTCCAGGACCCGCAATCGGCGCTCAACCCGCGCCAGCGCATCGGCCGGCTGGTGACGCAATCGATGGAGGTGCGCCGCCCGCCGGCGAGCTGGCCGGAGCGGCTGGAGCGCGCGCGCGACCTGCTCGGCCAGACCGGCCTGCCGGAGGATACGATCGGCCGCTATCCGGTGCAGGTCTCCGGCGGCCAGCGCCAGCGGGTCAACATCGCCCGGGCGCTGTGCACCGCGCCCAGGGTGCTGGTCGCCGACGAGATCGTCTCGGGCCTCGACGTGTCGGTGCAGGCCCAGATCCTCAACCTGCTGCTCGACATGCGCGCCCGGATGCATATCTCCATGCTCTTCATCAGCCACGACCTCTCGGTCGTGCGCTACCTGTGCAACCGGGTGGCGATCATGAACCGGGGCCGGATCGTCGAGCAGGGGCCGACGGAAGAGGTCTTCCGCGCGCCGCAGCACGACTACACCAAGGCGCTGCTGGCGGCGGTGCCGTAGGGGCCTCCATCCGCCTCCGGCCGGCGCCCGGCCTACCGGCATCGCCGGCATTTCGGCCGAAGCGCGGACCGGCGCGAAGCGGAAAAATCTTTCGCGCACGGCGGTTTGTTTCAGGCACCGTGCCGGAACATAATCTCCACTCCGCGATCCCTTCGGCAGGCACAGGTCAGGCTCTCCGTTTCGCTCCGGTGGATTTGACGGGCGCGGTTACGGTTTTCGTTTGTGCTCCGGCGCCTCAGTCCGCCAACAACCCCCGCTTCCGGTGCCAGTCCTCGATGGCTTCCTCCGGGTAGCCGTCGAAGTGCCGCTCTTTCGGCCCGGCGTCCGGGACCATTCGGCGCCTGTCTCGGGCGAGCGATGGCAGACCGTTGGCGCCGCGCGGTCGTCGGGCTTCGGGGTTCGGCGGGCTCTATCGGGTGATCATGACCGAGTTTTCGGCGCGTTTCAGCACTTTGAAAGCGATGCTGTTGGAGAAGATCTGGCGCCAGCCGGTCCGTTTCTGGAACCGCGATACGACGATGACGGCGTGCGGCCGGCCCTGGTCCACGATCAGGGGAACGGGTTCTCCGACCAGCGCCGTCGTGCCGGATACAGGGATCCCCGCCTTTTCGATCCGCTCTTTGGCGGTCGCGACGGTCTTCCTCGAATCCGGAATAAATTCCACTGTCCGCGCGACCGACAGCAGGAAGATCGGGGAGGCGCAGCGGTTTGCAATCTCTGCATGCTTTTGCGCCGCGACGATGGAGCCCTCGTAGTTGGCGATGCAGACGAGATGGCCGTCGCCTTCCTCCCGCGCCCTCGTGACGAGAACGGCGCCGGTATGCTCCCGGGCAACCCGTCGTGCAATCTTGCGTGAAACGTAACCCGGTCCGGAGCCTTTTTCTCCTTCCGGCATCCCGACGACCAGCAGGTCGAACCCGCCGAGCTTCGCCTCGTCGAGAATTCCGGCCGCGACGGACGGGGCAATCAGGAGCCGCAGCACGACCGAGCGGCCTTTCGGGCTGGAATAGACGATTGCGTTGTCGCCGAGCGGATCGCCCTGCACGTCGACATGGGCGAACTCCGTCTGCCAGTCCTTGTTCAGCCATCCGAGTTCGACGAGCAGTTCGCGGCCGCGGCGCAGGGCCGTGCCGCCCGGCAATTCAAGGCCCCAGTCGAGAATGTTTTCGCGCACGACCGAGATTTGCATGCCGCCGGTCCGCAGGTCCTGGTCGATGGGCCGGACATAGAGCAGCGTGAGGTCGGCGTCCGTTCCCGAGCCGATGCGCACGGCATGGCGCAGTGCCCGGTAGGAGGCGTCGGT
>MKWU01002816.1_pt1 | contig 24604 bp, 22 predicted proteins | sample 809101 | NCBI WGS metagenome assembly MKWU01 (sample SAMN05860141, study PRJNA318959) | sponge metagenome | host: Aplysina aerophoba | place: Slovenia: Piran, Adriatic Sea, Gulf of Piran | collected 2013-05-07 | reverse complement strand
CGTTAGTTTCGAGAGAACTTTGGCGAACTGGTTGCCGAACGGCTGCCTCCTGCCGCCGTCGGGCTGCCGTTGGAGATCTGGTTCCAGGACGAGACGCGCTATGGGCTGATAGGCGTGCTTGCCCGCATGTGGGAGCAAGGGCAAGGCCGTCGGCCGTGTGTGCAAGCGCTGCAACACCGAGGAGATGAACGTTCATCTTGGTGACATCTCGAAGGCCGTGTCCCCCGGCTGCCATGCCGTCGTGGCGCTCGACAGGGCCAGTTGGCATCGTGCGAAGGCTCCCAAAGAGATTCCTGACGTACTGGCTACATGCTGGCTGCGGCATCCTCGGCAAAGTCTTCACCAAACAAGCTTTGGTATCGCGAAGCCTGAACGTGCGTCCAGCGAACGGTCAACTCCATGCCGTCGTTGCCTGCCGACTCCTCCTGCACGACATTCTCGTTGAACAGCCACGCACGCTTCTCTCCATCGCGATAGGAAAGCCGCAGAACCGCCGTTTGCTCATCGCTTCGGAGCCTTGCGTCAAGTTCCTTGAGCAACGCCCCGATTCCCTCGCCAGTTGTCGCCGAAACAGGAAAGCTTGTCCTGTCCGGGCAGTTCCTGTCGAGCATTTCCCTTCTCGCGTCGACGGTCAATCGATCGATCTTGTTCCACACCTGAATGACTCTGTTGGAGTCTTCGGGACCGACGCCCAGTTCGCCCAATATCGCATCGACACTCTGCGCCTGACGATCGAACTCAGGGTGAATGTAGTCTCTCAAGTGCAGGATCAAATCGGCGTCGGAAACCTCTTCAAGGGTAGCGCGAAAGGCCGCCACAAGCTGCGTCGGCAGGTCGGAAATGAAACCAACCGTGTCAGAAACCACAATCTGCATGCCGGAAGGCAGCGAAAGCGCTCTCAGCGTTGGGTCAAGGGTCGCAAAGAGAGCGTCAGCCGCGAATGCATCCGCTCCTGTCAAACGATTGAACAGAGTCGACTTGCCGGCGTTTGTGTAACCGACTAGCGCGACAACCGGATATGGAACCGCCTTTCTTGCCTTGCGATGCAGTCTGCGGGTGCGTTTGACCGTCTGCAGCTTGCGATTCGTTCGAATGATCTGCTCGTCAATTGCCCGCCTGTCCGCCTCGATCTGTGTTTCGCCAGAACCGCCCACGAAACCAAGCGCACCGCGCTGCCTTTCCAGATGTGTCCACCGCCGGACGAGGCGCGACCTTTGGTATTCAAGCTGGGCCAGCTTGACTTGAAGCACGCCTTCACGAGTCTTGGCCCGGTTCGCAAAGATTTCGAGAATCAATCCAGTTCTGTCGATGACCTTGATTCCCCAAGAGCGTTCAAGATTGCGCTGTTGGACCGCTGTTATGGTTCCGTTGACCACCACCACCGACAGGTCGCGCGACCTGATTTCGCTTCCGAGGAGTTCGCACTGTCCCGAGCCGAACAGCGTTGCTCCCTTGATGGTCCGCAGACGGACGGTTTGCTTGAATGCGACATCCAATCCAAGCGCCAACGCCAGCGCTTCGGCTTCTTCGAGGGACGGCGTGGCTTCACGCGCGGGCATTCGATCAGCGTAAACGGGATTTAGAATTCCAGCTCCAATCGACACGCAGCACCTCCAGCTTCGACGTGCCACAGTCTATCCTTGGTTGCGGGGATTGAAACATGACGCGTCACAATTTGCCAGATTTGTCGTTCATGTCGCGGCAACGGCACGAATGGCGCGCATTCCCAAGACGATTTGCGATGTCTGTGCGTTGCAGAGGCGGCCCTGGATGTTCCGCAATTGAGCTCTCGCCGCCGGATGCCGACTCCTTTGTGCGGGCAGAACGCCATTCGCGCCGCAAGCTCGTGCTGGCCAGTGGTATGGAGAATGCCAGTTTCGCTGCCGTTTGATGGAGACAGCCAAGTCGTTGGCAGGCCTGCCCAAGCTTAGCAACGGGCTACGATCCCAGTTCGATGCCTCTTGTGCCCCGAAAAGGTCCTGAGACCTTGACGCAATCCTCGCAGAAGCACAGGCCATTCATCCTTGGCCTGCGGTTTCAAGCACCTTGGCTGGCTCCGGGTGGACCATGGACAGTTGCCCTCTCAGTCAAGGAACCGTTTGCAGACAGCCAAGGGCAAGGAGGACCATGCGCATTCAGGAATTGGTGTGAGCCTGTGCCAGGTTGTACTACACCAACACACGGCTCGCGGGAAAGCTGGTGGTTGACCCTTCATTTCTCGGGACCTTCACCCAAAACACGTGCAACAGTTGGCTTGGTGCACCATGCCGGTGTCGAACTTCTTCCTGAACGTGGTCAAGAGCTTGACTTGGGTGGCTGGAACGGGCGGAAGAACACCCATCGAGAGCGCTCCTTCATGAAGGGATTCTTGCGGCAGCCGACAAGATCAGGCGAGTTGACTTGCCCCCAATGCCACACCCGAAGCGAGGCTTCGTGACAGTGCATTGCGGAACCGTCAAAGACCGTCGCCGAAAGCGCCCAATGGCAGGAGGGGAGTTGAAATCAGCCGAATTGGCCAAGGCGGCTTCCAAGGGGCAGGAAATCCTCATGTCCGGTGAACCACACCCTGTCGGCGACGGAGGCTTCAAGCTTCGTTTGCAGGAACTCTGGATTCGGCATGCCGCACGATGGCTCTATTGTGACATGTCCATTGCCCGGACCGGCAGAGCTCTCGACACATGCGGAATCTTGACCACGCAAGCGACTCGACCAGCGGGCAAGCGTTCCGCAGTGAGCGAATTCACGCTACAACTAGGTCCGCAAAGCATGTAGGATGGCCGTTGGCCGGTTCTCGATCGTCTATTGGCCACAATCACATGCGCTTAGGAGGGGAATGGACGAGTGCCGTTGTTCATGCTGAGATTTGTAAGTGTCGTTGACACCATGAACCGCCGGCTGGGACGAGTTGTGATGTACGGCATCTTTGTCATGGCTGCGATTCTGCTCTGGTCGTCCGTGTCGAAGACATTGTTCCCGAACTTGCCTGGATGATGGGCCGGCCGGTCAGGTATGGCGGCGGAGGCGCTTGTCGACGGCGCCATGTTCAATTCGGGCCAATGCTGTTGCGGGATCGAGCGGATCTATGTTTGTTCGGAACTGTACGACCGGTTTCTCGAAAAGGCCTTGGAAGTCGTGAATGAACTTGTTCTTGGCAACCCACTAAACACCGACACCACTCTTGGACCGATGGCTCAGCGACGCTTTGCAGATGCGGTCCGACGGCAGATTGAGGAGGCCACGGCATCCGGCGCCGTGGCCCACATTCCCCGGTTTTCGACTGACGACGGAGGGTCGTATCTTTCTCCTCAGGTGCTGACAAGCGTGACACACGAAATGCGCTTGATGCGGGAGGAAAACTTCGGTCCCGTGGTTGGCATAATGAAGGTGGATTCCGATGAGGAGGCCGTGGCCCTGATAAACGACAGCGACTTCGGCCTTACGGCATCCCTGTGGACAGCCGACCTGGAGAGGGCGGCTCGGATAGGCATGCAGATCGACACCGGCACCGTGTTCATGAACAGGTGCGACTATCTCGATCCGGCGCTGTGCTGGTCGGGGAGAAAGCAGACCGGCCGCGGCGGAGCGCTGTCGCCCATCGGCTACCAAACCCTGACCCGCCCGAAGTCCTACCACATGAAGTTGCAGTGATGAGCAGCCTGTACGCCAACTGGTCATTCCCGACTTCCATCCGCTTTGGCGTGGGCCGCATTCGCGAGCTGGCCGAGGCTTGCCGAGATTCAGGCGTTCATCGTCCGCTCCTGGTCACCGACCGGGGGCTGGCCAAACTTCCCATTGCGAGCAACGCCCTCGAAATTCTGGCGGATGATGGACTTGAGTGCGGGCTGTATTCCGAGGTTGACCCCAACCCCTCGGAGTTGAACCTTGCCGCGGGACTGGAAACGTTCCGCCAGGGCGAATTCGACGGCGTGGTGGCGTTCGGAGGCGGCTCGGGCATTGATCTGGGCAAGATGATTGCCTTCATGGTTGGCCAGACACGTCCAATCTGGGACTTTGAGGACGTTGGCGACTGGTGGACCCGTGCAGATGCCGCTGCAATTGCACCCATCGTGGCGGTGCCGACAACGGCCGGGACCGGTTCCGAAGTCGGTCGGGCATCAGTGATCACCAACTCGGAAACCCGGGTGAAGAAGATCATATTTCATCCAAGGGTTTTGCCAACAGCCGTGATATCCGATCCGGAACTGACGGTCGGAATGCCTCCGGCGGTCACGGCCGGAACTGGAATGGATGCCTTTGCGCATTGCCTCGAAGCCTATTGTTCGCCGAACTTCCATCCAATGTGCCAGGGGATAGCGCTGGAAGGGCTGCGGCTGGTGAAGAACAACCTGCAAAGAGCTTTTGTTGACGGCGCCGACATGGAGGCGCGTGCAAACATGATGAGCGCGGCATCCATGGGAGCCGTAGCCTTTCAGAAGGGCCTTGGAGCCATCCATGCGATATCGCACCCGGTTGGTTCGTTGTTTGGAACGCATCACGGCACAACGAACGCCGTTGTCATCCCGCAGGCGCTGGAATTCAACCGGTCCGCCATAGAGGGGAAGATCGAGCTTGCTACCGCCTATCTTGGAATTGAGGGCGGCTTTGAAGGATTTCTTGGCTTCTGCCGGGAGCTGACGACTTCGCTGAACATTCCGACGAACTTGACGGCTCTGGGAGCCGCGCCGGACAGGATCGAGGAAATGGCCAAGATGGCCTTGGACGATCCGAGCGCCGCCAGCAATCCGGTGCCAATGACCTACGAGAACACGCTGGAACTCTACCGCAGCTGCCTTTGAGCGGCGGCGCTCAGCCGGCGCTTCGGCCAGCAGACACGAAGCGGATCTTGCACGGATGGCGTGGCGTGCAGTGTTGAACACAGTGGACCGCTCTCTCCCAGCAGCATGGAAAGTTTGCGAATTGAGCGAACTTCAAGCGTGCCGCCCCGGAAGCAGTTCGAATTGACCGGCGGCGCCTGACGCTTGTCTTTGGGTAGCCATTTGCACTTAATTCGCGCTTGGTGAGCTTTGCCTGTCCGGTAGCCGACACATGCGCCAAGGGCCAAACCTCACGGCAGATTCCAACAATCAAGAGAAGTTTGCGCGGTTGGCCTCCTCAGCCGGACCGGTGACCGCTTGCAAACATCAGGGAAGATTCACGACAACGACCGTGAGCGCATTGCGCAGGCGATGGACAGGCAACCAGGCGGCGCGCGATTGCCAATCCGTCCAGTTTGGCCTAACGGGTTGGCTGCACACCCTAGTCCGTAGAAGCGGGAATCGAGATCAAATGAACCAAGGTGACGGAGTCTCCCAGCGCTGGGGCATCAACAACGACTATGCGAAGTTGACCGATGTGCTGTTGGGCAAGCCGGAATACTACAAATGGGTCGAAGCTGGCCCCCTGATCGGGCGCACGCTTGCCAACGCTCACAAGACCGGCGTCAAGTTCGACCTGCAGCTGGCCATGGCACAACATTCCGAAATGGTTTCAATCTTCGAGGAAAACGGCGTCACCTGCCACTACCTCGACAGTGACGAGGTTCTGCACCGAAATTTCTTTGCCCGCGATTCTTCCGCAATGACGCCATGGGGCGCTCTGATCTGCCATATGCAGCTGAAGTGCCGACGTGCGGACTATGTGACCGCGATCAAGTTCTACCAGGACAACAGGATACCGATCTGGAAGTGGGTGACAGCCGGCCACTTCGAGGGGGGAGATTTCGTCATCATCGAACCGGGACGTGTGCTGATCGGCCACTGTGGCGAAAGATCGGAAAGGAGTGGTTCGGAGCAGGTCGCCGAGTTCGTTCGAGCGGAAGGCTGGGAAGCCGTTGTGGCCCCCATCAGCCGAGAGTTCGTTCACATGGATGGATTGGTCGTGCCTCTGGCGGAAAAAATGGTGGTGGCCTGTACGGATGCGATGGAACCATGGCTGGTCGATGTAATCAAGGGATGGGGTGTCGAAATCGTCGATGTAACGTACCGCGAGGGAAGGAATCTGGGCGCCAACCTGGTTTCTCTCGGCGACGGGAAAGTGCTGTCGATGGCATCATCGGTCAAGTTGAACGAACGTCTTAGCGCTTTGGGGTTTGAGGTCTACGACCCAGACTTGTCGATGTTCACATTGGGCGGCGGTGGCGTGCACTGCCTGTGTTTGGCATTGCATCGAGAGGAAGCTTGAACTTTGCAGGCAGGCATGAACCACCGGGATTTCAGGAGCCGTGGGAGCTGCCGGACGCGGCAGATTCGGATGTCTGGTTTCATTGACCCTAAAGCGACAAGGTTCGTTTCAGGGAACTTTGCCTGCGATCAGGCCGACATTTTCGGACATGGCTGTCCGTCGGGGCATTGGATGCTGGGATGAATGAAATTTCGAAAGGAAGCCGCAAACCGGTTGCCATGACAGCTCAAGCGCGAGATTTTCGCATTTTCCTTTATTGTAGTTGCCTGTTCGCGTATGCTCCTGTGACGGTTGAAAAGGAGATTTCAAGATGAACCTATGGACAAAACTGGCGACCACCGCAACGGCTTGCCTGATAGGATCTGCGGCAATTGCCCAGGATGTTGTCATCGGCGTTCCGAACTGGACATCCGTCCGCGGAACAGCCCATATTCTGAAAGTTGCACTCGAAGACAACCTTGGCCTTGTGGTTGAACTTCAGAATGGAACCAATCCAATCATTTTCGAGGCCATGGATTCCGGGGCCATGCATGTGCATCCTGAAGTTTGGTTGCCAAATCAGCAGAACCTCTACGACAATTTCATTTCCGGCAAGGGCACCGTGAATCTCAATCCGAATTCGGTTCTGTCGGACCAGAACATCTGCGTTTCCAAGGATACACAGGAACGGACCGGCATCTCGGCGCTGACCGAACTTGGCGATCCCGTGATGGCCGCAAATTTCGACACGGACGGCGACGGGCTCGGCGAAATGTGGATTGGCGGCGCTGGCTGGGCGTCAACGAATGTCGAAAAGATTCGGGCCAAGTCATATGGCTACGCCGAGACCATGAGCCTGATGGAAATGGATGAAACTCTGGCCCTGGCACAGGTGGACAACGCCATTGCGCAAGGGCAGAACATTGTATTCTACTGCTATACGCCCCACCACATGTACGCGCTGTATGACCTCGTGAAGTTGAGCGAGCCACCCTACGATGCATCTCAATGGTCGATCACGCAGCCGACGGATGACTCCAACTGGCTGGAACTCTCTTCCGCTCCGACGGCATGGGATGCTGCACATCTGCACATCGCCTTTTCCGCCGCTCTGGAGGAAACGCAGCCCGAAGCAGCTGCCATGCTGTCCAAGGTCGCCTTGACCACGGAACACGTCAACGACTTGGTTTACGCACTGTCGGTCGAGGGCAAGGACCCGGCCGACTATGCCCGTGAATGGGTTGATGCAAACGGCGACGCCGTTGATTCCTGGCTCAACTGACCTGAGCTGAAAGCAAGACTCCGGGCGGCTTTGAGCCGGCCGGATTCTCCCCTGACGCCATGGAACAGGAAATGACCGACGAAGTGATCGCGCTTGAAGGCGTATGGAAGATTTTCGGCGAAAATGCCGATACCGCCATGGCAGCTGTTCTGGACCGTGGCTTGTCCAAACCCGAAGTTTTGGAGGAATTCGGCTGCGTCGTGGGAATCGTCGACGTCACGTTCAAGGTCAATCGAGGCGAGATCTTCTGTGTCATGGGACTTTCGGGTTCCGGCAAGTCCACCATGGTGCGGCATTTGAACAGGCTGATCGAGCCCACTGCAGGATCGATATCGATCTTGGGACGTGACATGCTGGCGCTTTCGAGCACGGAACTGCGGGAAATGCGGGCAAAGAAGATCGGCATGGTCTTCCAGCACATGGCCTTGCTGCCGCATCGCACCGTGCGCGACAATGTGGCGTTTCCATTGCAGGTAAGGGGCGAGCCCAAGTCGAGGCGCTGGGAAGTGTCCATGACATGTCTGGAGCGCGTGAACCTGACTGGCTATGAGGATCGCTTTCCTCACGAGCTTTCAGGTGGGATGCAGCAAAGAGTTGGCCTCGCAAGGGCGCTGGCTTCGGACCCGGATGTACTGTTGATGGATGAACCGTTTTCGGCCCTTGACCCGCTCATTCGGCGTCAGTTGCAGGATCAGTTCATGGCGCTTTCCGCGGAATTGAAGAAGACCACGGTGTTCATCACCCATGACCTTGACGAAGCGATCCGCATCGGCAACCGCATTGCAATCATGAATGATGGACGCTTTGTCCAGATTGGAACTCCGGAGGAGATTGTGACCAATCCGGCCAACGAATACGTGCGGGACTTTGTTGAGGGGATTTCCAAACTGAAGCTTGTGTTTGCCCATTCAATCATGGTGCCAATCGATGAATACACGAACACACGCCCGTCGGTCAGCTATGATGAAAGCCCGCGAATCCACCACGGCACAGACTTGGACAACTTGATAGACATTGCGACGACCACCGACAACGTAATCGTCATCACGGACGATGAGGGAATGGATGTTGGGGTCATCGATCGAGCAACCTTGCTCAAGGGCGTGCAGGGGGGCAAGGCATGACCAAATCTGCGAAAATGACGTCTCTCCAGGATGTTGAGGACTTTGCGGTCGAAAACGGCTCATACTACGCTGAACAGTTCGGCAAGATACAGGGCAAGACTGGTTTCACATGGTCTTGGAACACCATGGCCGCCGTGTTTGGTCCTCTTTGGGGAGCGGCGCGCGGGGTCTGGGGCTTCTTCTGGATCTTCCTGGTCCTGGAGCTCTTTGCCCTTGTGCAAGTTGGCCGAGGCTTGTGGGGCGAGCTGGGCGCGGAGCAACTTGTTCGCTACGAAAGGCTGATGGCCAACATCGCGCGCCGCGAGGAGCAGGCTGCCGAGTTGATTGCCGCCGGAGATCCCGAAGGCGCCCAGTCAAAGCTGAACATCGCCGACAACTTGCGGTCTGTGGCAGACAACACGCTGATTGAAGCCGAAGCAGCCAGCGGAAAGGCGCTTTCGATTCTGATTTTGGGGTTGGCGCTTGTTGTGATGATCAAGGTGGCGGAAGGCGTCTATGCCAACTACGCATACGAAGCGCAGTACCTGCGATACCGATCGGGAAAGAAGGCGCAGGCGGGCATTAGGCGATCAGGAATCGTGTTCGGGGCAATCGGCATTGTCGCCATTTGGCCGCTGACGCTAATCCGCTTCACGGTTACCAAGCCAGATGAAATGGTTGCTGGATTGACCGGAGGCTTGCTGGGTGAAAGGATTACAATCAGCAAGTTCCCTGTAGGCAAGGAGTACTTTGCCCAACTTTCGAAGCAAGGGGACGCCGGATTCGACTGGCTGGCCATCAATTTCGGCGGTGTGTTCGACGGTGTCAGCGCTGGCATTCGCCAGGTCCTCGACTGGCTTGAACTCTTGCTAATCCAGACCCCCTGGCCAGTGGTGATGTTTGTCACTGTCGTGATGGCGTTGCGATTGGCGGGGCCCAGAGTTGCGATCTTCACTGCCGCTTCGCTAGCCTATCTTGCGTTCATGGGACTGTGGGAACTGGCCATGATAACCGTCGCGTTGATCGGGGCAGGAGCGTTCCTGTGCGTTCTGATGGGCATCCCGCTGGGCATCTGGTTTGGAAAGTCCCGCCGTGCATACACATTTGCCGAACCGGTGCTGGACTTCATGCAGACCATGCCGGCGTTTGTGTACTTGATCCCAATCATAGCGTTTTTTGGAACCGGCAAGCCGCCCGGGGTTCTGGCTACGGTGATTTTTGCCATGCCACCCGTAATCCGCCTCACGGCGCTGGGCATGCGAGGCGTGCCGGAGAGCACCAAGGAGGCAGCCGTTGCGTTCGGCTGTACGCCGCGGCAGCTCTTGTTCAATGTCGAACTGCCATTGGCCCTTCCATCAATCATGACTGGCATCAATCAGACGATTCTGATGGCTCTCTCAATGGTCGTGATTGCGTCATTGATCGGCGCCGAAGGATTGGGTGCGCTCATTCTCGAAGCCCTGCAGTACGCCGCCAAGGGTCAGGGACTGCTGGGAGGGCTTGCCATCCTGTTTTGCGCCATGGTCATAGACAGGATTGCCCAAGGCGTCTACCGGAAGAAGGTCGGTGGCCGATAAGCGCATTGCTGCGCCTCGGCATTCTTGGGCAGTCCAAATTCGGTGTCGCTTTAGGGAATGGTGCCGGGTGGCCTAAACGCCTGCGTTGCCGAAGCGCACATGACCGAATGGTGCATCCGAGCCATTCAACCGCGGTTCCGAGTTCATTCATATGTCCGCCCGTTCGGAACCAAGGCCATTGGTCCCGTGTGACGGCGACCGTCAATCGTCGTCGGAATTGTCCGGGAAGGCCTGGGCTCTCAGCGCCTTCCAGACAGCAGCCAGGCCTTTTGTGCTGTTGACAGTGGCCAATCGGCGCTGCCGCAGCACGGCCACCGCCTTGGCTGCCTCGCCGCGGCGCGGCTGGATGCGTTCAAGCGGAATGGTCTCATTGCGGAACCGATCAATGGATATGGTCATGTCCCTTTGCCGGCAATGCAGCAACTCCTCGGCCAGCAGAACAGCCACCCGGACAGGACGGGTGCAGGCAGTGGCTCTGGCGTCCCTTGACCCTACACAGCCGCATCTGATGCCATTGCACTCAAATCCTCCTTGTAGCCATAGGTCCATCCGAACGGGAGCTCCTTACTGCTCGGAGCGGACCGGAATTCTGTTCTATCTCCGCAATGTTGTGCTAAGAAGGTTGCTGCACTGAATGCAGTCCTGCGGATTTCCGGCCACGGAGTTCCCGCACTGCATGTCCTTCAAGAGATTCTGGAAATTCTAGGTGGTTTCAATGGATGGATCCAATTCAAGGTTGAGTCCTGTTCTCGAACTGCGCCGAAACGTGGAATTGCCGTTCGAGAGGGCACGAGCCATGCCCAAGAGCGTGTACACTTCGGATGCATTCCTGCAGAAGGAAATCAGTGAAATATTCGCCAAGGAATGGTTTTGCGTCGGACGAGTTGACGGCTTGCCCAATCCGGGCGACTTCATGGCGCTGGAACTTGCCGGACAGCCAGTCATGGTGGTGCGCGATCATCGCGGCATCCTGAGGGCGCAGGCGAACGTGTGCCGACATCGCATGTCGGTCCTGCTCGAAGGACGCGGGAACCGACGAACCATCGTGTGCCCGTATCATGGCTGGACATACGGGCTGGACGGCAGACTTCGAGGCGCTCCGGCGATGACTCGCAACGAGGGCTTCGATCGCTCCCAGTACCGATTGCCGCAAATTCGCTGCGAGGAATGGCTGGGATGGATCCTGGTGTCCCTGAATCCCGAGATCGAGAGCGCCGCAAGCAAGCTTGCAAGGATCGAGAAAATGATCGGCGACTACGACATGGCTTCGTACAAGCAAGCGTTTTTCGAAACATGGGAATGGAACACGAACTGGAAGGTGCTGGCCGAGAATTTCATGGAAAGCTACCACTTGCCGGTGTGTCACGCGGCGTCGATTGGCGGGCTGTCAAAAGTGGATGATGTGGAGTGTCCTCACGGCTATGACGAGTTCAACTACCATACGCTGCAGAAGGAGGAAACGTTCACGCTGTCAATTGCTCACCCCAACAACAGGCGTCTGAAGGGTGAACGCCGATTCACGACCTACCTGCTGTCCATATATCCGAGCATGATGGTCACGCTGACGCCTGGGTACTTCTGGTACTTGTCTCTCTATCCACTTGAGACGGGCAAAGTCAGGATCTACTTCGGGGGCGGCATGTCGAAGGAGTTTGCAGAAGATCCTGACAGCGAACGGCATTTCTCCGAACTGCGCAAGCTGCTGGACGTGGTCAACCTGGAAGACCGAACGTGCACGGAACGTGTTTACGCCGGCCTGGTGTCGGACTTTCCCTCTCCCGGCCATCTTTCCCATCTTGAACTGCCCAACTACGAATTTGCTCAGTATCTTTCGAGGAAAGTGCAGTAGACAGGAATCTTCGCTGCCGCTGGATTTGGTTGTCTGTCAGCGTCAGCCGCTGCTGGACGGGGAACGCAGCGCTTCCCGGTAGGCAGCCCAACTGTCCGCGAGGGCGTCAACATCTAGAGATTGACCGCTTCGGAACTGCGAAAGAACGATCTGCTCCGCCTTCTGCATGCGGACAATGGCCTCCGGCATCAATTGCAGCAATGCCTCGGGAATCACGGTCGCGCCGTGGCGGTCGGCGTGCACGACTTCTCCCGGCGACACTTTCATGCCAAACACCCGCACCGGCTTTCCGAAATCCACGACATGCACATGCGCATGGCTGACTCCCACCGCGCCGGCGAGAATCGGAAAGTCAGGAGCCAGACAGTCCAGATCCCGAACCAATCCGTTGGTGACCGCGCCCGACAGGCCGAGCGCCTTGTGGAGCGCTGCATGAACCTCTCCCCACCAAGCGCCGACGCAGTCCGGATGGTCAAGGTCCTCAATGACAAGCACTGCAGGCTGGTCCGCCTGCGCAAGGTAGCGGTAGTAGCCGTCCCGCCTGGCGGCTGTGACCTCGGGAGATTCGTTCGGAGGCGCAGCGGCCCGAATGCGGGCTGTCACCGCTCGTCCGGCAATTGGCGGCGCAGCGGGGTCCGTAGGGTAGACCTGCGACCGCGTAAAGCGATCGAAGTCCCTGGAACCCTTTGCAACCTCGATCGCGTTGACGATCGTGGGCGTATCGACAGCAACGAGAGCTGCCAACAATTGTCCATTCATGGCTGTGTCTCCAACCAGGCAAGCATGTGGCTGCAGAACCTCTCGGGCTGCTCCAGCATTGGCATGTGTCCCGCATCAGGCACGGGACAAAGCACGGCGTTCGGCAAGATCCGCGACATGGCAAAGTGATAGTCTGGCGGACAAAGAGTGTCCTCTGTTCCGTAGACAAGCGCCACCGGCAACTGCACCTGCTTCAGTGTGGAACTGTAGTCGCGTCGTGTCATGATCGCTTGCGACTGGAGGACAAATGCACTCGGCCCGAGATCGACAGCCATGCGCATGATCAGGTCGAGAGTTTCCACCTTTCGCGACGATTCCGCCAGGTAGGCCGGCTTCATCTCCTCGCGCATCACCGTTTCGAGCTGCCCACGCGTGACTCTCGCAACCCTGTCCTTGCGCAGCTCCGCAACTTCACTTCTTTCGGAACGATGGTTTGTCGAAATGAGCGCCAGCCGCCGTATCCGGCTGGGCGCCAGTCTGGCGATTTCCATCGCCACGATTCCTCCCAACGAGTGCCCTGCAACCGAAAAGCTTCCCGGCACTGCGTCAACGACATCGCGTGCCATGCGCTCTATCGTGTCCGCCATTGGCACCGGCACCAAGACGGAACCGGCTGCCTGTCTCAGCCGCGGCATCTGCCAAGCGAACACGCGCCTGTCACACATGTGCCCGGGCAACAGGACAAGCGGGACATCGCTCATGCCAACAGTCGAGCTCCGGCGGACAGGCTCGCCAGCTTGGCATACGCTATGTCGGGATCAACCGCGCCATAGCCGGCAAACGTTCCGAAACCGCAGTCGGATCCAGCCATCAACCGCTCGGACGGAAAAAAGTCGAGAAAGCGCTCCAGTCGCTGTCGAACGACTTCCGGATGTTCGACAAAGTTCGTTGTGCTGTCGACAACCCCTGGAATCAGAATCTTGTCGTCCGGAATCTCGTTCAGGCGATCGCGAAACACCGTCCACTCATGGGCATGCCGAGGATTCGAAGTCTCGAACAGCAAGTGCTTTGCCTTCGTGGACATCAGGAGCTCGAACACCTTGTTCATGGCAATGTCACAAACATGCGGACCTTCATAGTTTCCCCAGCAGATGTGAACTCGGACACGTTCTGAATCAATGCCCGACAACGCTTCGTTGAGCGCGGAGACGTTCTGCCTCGCGACCTCGACGAACTGGTCGTCGTCAAGCTCGGGAAACTGCACGTGACGCGACAGAGCCAGGTCGGGACAGTCAAGCTGCAAGTGAAGTCCGCTGTCGACGATTGTCCTGTATTCCTCATGCATGGCTTCGCTCAGGGCAGCCAGATAGCGCTCGCGACTTGGCCAGTAGTCGTTGGGCAGGAACAAACTGATGACACCCGGCGAGGCCGCATTCATGAAGCCCTTCCCGGCGCCGTGGCGCTGCATGGCATCCTTCAAGTTGCGAATGTCCTTTTGAAGCTCGCCATTGCCCTTCGACACGATCTTGCCCGTGCAACGGGGCCGGGAATATTGGGGAGTGCCTCCCTGGTCGGCCAACTTCCGAAGGAACGAGGGAAACAGCAGCAGGTCTGCAGGCGGCTTTCTCGGCGTGTCGCCCGAAAACCCGGTGTATCGATCCTTGACATAGGTTGAATAGGAAATCTTCGAGGTCTCGCCGTCGGACACGATGTCGATGCCCGCCTCGACCTGCTTGCGCACGGTTTCCGAAACGCCGTCGGCCATCGCCCGGTCGAACTCCTCAACATCGTATTCCTCGTCGCGTTCGCGCCTGAAGAGCCAATCGACAACTTCCTGACTGCGAGGAAGACTGCCGACATGGGTGGTCAAAATGTTCATGGATTTCGCACTCCCCCTTTTGTGCGTTTCATTGGAAATTCAGGTTGCCGGAGAAACGCCGGTTCAACTCTGCGTCGGCCCATTGCGGACCGTGCGGCGAACAGCATGGCAGCCTGCGCTGGGCAACGGCAAACAGCGTGTCAGTGGCGCCAGGTTGGCCCTGCCGGATCGTCGTTGCCACGAACTCTGAACATCCCGGCCTCGCCCGAGACGGCAACCTCCACCGTGCGGTCAAGACCAGGCGGCACCAGGCATGTGTCGCCCGGCGCAAGAATCTCGGTTGAACCGTCAATGCCGATTCTCCAATGTCCCTCACGAACCAGCAACACCTCGTAATGCTCGCAGTTGTAGCTTTGCGGCTCGGTCCGGTCCGAAAGGAAGTCCAGCTCGAATCCTGGCCGGTCGACGATCATGCCGCTCTCGCCAATCACCCTGGCAGGCTCCGGAGCGGACAGCGCCACCATGTCCCAGCGTCTGGCCACATAGTTTGGCACAACGCTTGAGGCGGATGGCTCGGGAAAGGCTGAGAGTTCCAATTCCGTCAATGGCGGCATTGGGCCAACCCCTTCCGGCAATTCCTCGCCCTTCTTCGAGTCGTAGAGCTTTCCCTGCTCCGAAAGCGCCAATCCGTGATTCGCAGCCGCTTCGATGACCTGCGGCGCCCAGATCACGCCGCCGCCTGCATCGTCGCCGCCCAGCACTGCCTGCAGCATTCCGTACTGCTGTCCGACGTTCTGAAAGCCTCGAAACATGCCCGTGGGAATGTTGAAGAGATCTCCATCCTCGAGCACCACCTCGCCGGCATCTCCCCATCTGCCCCAGAAAAAGCGCCACTTCCCCTTCAACACGGCGAACACCTCCGCCGTCCTGTGAGAATGAAGCGAGTTGTGACAGTGCGGAGGCTGTCCGGCAGCGCCGATGTTGAACCCCGGCTTGTCGACTATGTGGACATGCTGATCAGGGTTCTCGGAAACCCCTCCACCAACGATGGTGAAGTTCTCCTTGAGATTCGACCCCGGAGTGTGCGTGTCAATGAACGCCGTGCGGCACGGAATCAGTTCACCGTAGCGCACTACTCTCACGCCATTGCGTTTGTCGGTCATTGCATTTGCCCTGCACTGTTGAATTTCGTTGTTGGTGGCTTCGACCGCTCGTCAGGTCACGGCGAGTATTTGTTGCCAGATGGCCAATGTGTCGAACAGGACGAACTCGCGCCTCAGACCGTTTGGGCCGAATTCGGCGTGCGACATTCCCATCACGTAGACTTCCCTGTCTTTGCCAAGCCCGTCAAACATGCCCTTGCCCGAATGCTTGCCCTTCAAGCTCCATCGCAGCGCCGCGCGCGGCGGCAGACCGGCCTCCTCGATTCCGAGTCGGTGCTCGACTGAAAACTTGGCGTCCGGAAAGGATGTCCTGAGCGCTATCCAGAAATGCTCAGCCGGTCCGTAGCCATGGCAGGTCACTCCCTCCGGGTGCTCGAGCTGGCAGGCACGGTCATATTCCTGCCTGACAAGCCTGATCCCGCCTCCCATGATTTCCTGCATCAGCCCGGCATAGTGGCGTCCAACGGCGCTGTCGTTGCCAGCGCCACCATAAGGGCCGGCATCCGACTTCGTTCCGCCGCGAAACAGCTCTCTTGAGTTGCGGCTGTCCGTCGAACAGTTGAGACTTGACGCTTCCTTGAACGGGAACCTGTCCAACTGTCTGACCACGGCGCCGCGGTCGCGGACCAGCCATTCATCGTTGATGCGCCAGCCGGTCGCTTCGTTTCGCTCGGCATGGCAATCGGCAATCACGCGGTACCGCAACTGCTTGCCGGTTGCAGTTCCGTAGAAGCCGGAACCGGAATGAGTTGCCAGGGACATGATGCGATGGGAGGAATACCAGCTGTCGGGCCCAGTCCGGTCCCAAATCACGTCCTCGCCGAGCAGCCGGCGATCGGGAAACTCGCTCAAGGTTGCCATCGTTTCCCTGATGACCGCCTGGTTGCCCTTGACGACACCGTCGGGCGAGCGAACTGGAATGTCCTTCGAGTAGTATCCGTTGAGCAGGTCGACTCCTCGACTCTCCCAGATTTCGTGCGTAATGCCCAGGATAAAGTCGGGGAATGCTTTGTACTTTGTGCTGATGCCGGTCACGCTTCCCCCACTCGTCTTGTTGTTCCACGCACTTTCAGTTCTCCAACGAGTCTGACCTGCCTGCGTGGCAAGTCCGGATCCTTGATGCGCTTGATCAGCTCGCCGACCGTGGTTTCGACCATGCGCTCGACCGGTTGGGAAAACGTCGTCAGGTCGTAGGAAGGCCACGAAGCGGCTTGCACGTCGTCATAGCCGACAACGGCGATGTCCTCCGGAACCCGCAGCGACAGTTCATGCCGAAGCACGTCCAACACCGCAAATGCCATATGGTCGTTGCCGACAAACAGGGCGTCGGGCTTGCAGCCGTCGGGGCCGCACATCCGGCGCGTTGCCTGCATCGCCGTTTGACGGTCGTACATTCCGTCAAGGCAACCGACCAGCTGCATCCCGCATTCGGCAAGACCCTGGCGAATCCCCCGTTCGCGCTCGCGGCCCGTCGACGACCCCTGCCAGCCCGAAACATGAGCAATGCGTCGATAGCCGGCCTGCACGAGAAACTTGCCGACTTTCCGAGCGCCGTCGACATTGTCGGAAGTGACCGATGGAGGTCCTTCCTCTCCCTGGTTGCGATTGAACAGCAGCATTGGAATGCCCGACTCCCGGCACCTCCGAGTCAGGTTTTCGGAAAGAGACACCGACGCGGTCACAATGCCATCCACCTGGTAGTCGAGAAGCTCGTCTACCACGGCCTGCGCCTGCTGGTCGGTGCCATTTGGAGTCAGGAAGACGAGGATGTGGTATCCCTTCTCCTGAAAGGCCTTTGAAAACCTCTCGAGCGCGTCGGGGTAGAACTGGTTGTCAAGATAGGCAACCACGAGCGCCACCATTCGCGAGCGTCCGGTTATCAGGGACCGTGCCAAAACATTGGGACGGTAGCCAATTTCCTTGGCTGCCTTCTGGACCCGCTTGGACATTGCCGCCGACGCCGATGCCCCTTCGGTGAACACGCGGCTCACGGCAGACTGGCTAACGCCGGCGCGACGCGCCACGTCGAGCGACGTTGCGCGGCCAGTCCGTCCCTTCGCTCGTTCGCTGCGTCCCTGAGGGCCACCAAAACTGGGCATCATTGCTTCCGTGTCAACTACTCGGCGGTCCAGCCGCCGTCGATCACGATGTGCGTTCCCGTGATCAGCGAAGAGGCTTCCGAAGCCAGAAACACCACCGCTCCCATGATGTCATTGCTGCGGCCCACCCGGCCCAACTTGATCATCGACCTGATCCGGGCCAGGCGTTCAGGATTGCTCAAAGTGCGCTGAGTGAACTCCGTGCGAATGAAAGTTGGACAGATTGAGTTCACACGAATGTTGTCGGGGGCCCATTCAATCGCCATGGCCTTCGTCATGCCTTCCACGGCATGCTTTGAGGCGCAGTACACGGTGCGCCGATTGCCACCAACCAGCCCCATCTGGCTCGACAGTTGAATTATCGAACCTCCTCCGTTCTGCATGCCTCGCGCTGCCTCGGCTGCGACAAAATAGGCCGACTTGACATTGAGGTTCATCACCGCGTCGTAGTCTGCGACGCTGGTCTCAAGCGCCTCGCTGTGGCGCGCCATTCCGGCGGAGTTCACAAGTACGTCGAACGGCCCCTCCTCGGCAAAGTACTGTTTCACCCGCTCCAGATCGGTTACGTCAACACTCCTGCCGCTCGCCCTGCAGCCATTGGCCCGGAGCGCCTCGACGACCTCCGCAACGCGTTGTTGGTCCCTTGCTGCGATGGCCACGTCTGCCCCGGCGTCGGCAAGCGCTGCAGCACAGGCCAGTCCAATGCCGCGGCTGCCGCCTGCAACCAGGGCACGCTTGCCGTCGAGGCGAAACGACGGCATCCTCGGCAATACAATGGGGGTCACTGTCGGCGCCTTCGGCCTAAAGGCTCTCGTTCTGCGTTCGATCTGCATATGCCGCAGTTGCACCGTATGGAATGTTCTGTTTTCCATATCTGCGCAACCGGACATTGGCCTGTTCGGCATGGCCGACAAAACCCTCCAGCATGCACAGTCTGCTGCAATACTCTCCAATGTAGGTGGCCGCTTCGTCGGTTACCACACGTTGATAGGTGTGGGTCTTGAGAAACTTGCCAACCCACAAGCCGCCGGTGTGCCTGCCTGCTCGCCGAGTCGGCAGCGTGTGGTTCGTGCCGATTACCTTGTCGCCATTGGCGACGTGGGTGCGGGGGCCCAGAAACAGCGCCCCATAGTTCGTCATGTTCTCCAGGAACCATTCATCCCGGTCGGTCATGACCTGTACATGTTCGAAGGCCAGGCGTTCCGACACCTCCAGCATTTCGGCATAGGTGTCACACAAATGGATCTCGCCAAAATCGCGCCAGCTGGCAGCAGCCAGTTCGGCAGTCGGCAGAATCTTGAGAAGGCGTTCGACCTCCGCCAGCGTGTCGGCGGCCAGCCGTTCGCTGTTGGTTACCAGCACGGCCGGCGAATTGATGCCGTGTTCCGCCTGACCCAGAAGGTCGGTGGCGCAGATTTCGGCATCGACCGTGCTGTCGGCGATGATCATGGTTTCCGTTGGTCCAGCGATGAGGTCGATGCCGACCCTTCCAAACAACTGCCGCTTGGCCTCGGCGACATAGGCGTTTCCAGGTCCAACCAGCATGTCCACCGAATTGCAGCTTTCCGTGCCGAGCGCCATCATTGCCACGGCCTGCACGCCTCCAACGACGAATATTTCGTCGGCGCCTCCCAAGTGCATCGCGGCGATGACGGCTGAGCTTGGCTTGCCGTCGATGGGCGGAGTTGAGGCGACGATGCGCTTCACCCCGGCAACGCTGGCGGTCACGACCGACATGTGCGCCGAGGCAACCATTGGATACTTTCCTCCGGGCACATAGCAGCCAACGGCGTTCACCGGAATGTTGCGATGTCCAAGTATGACGCCGGGCAAGGTCTCGATCTCGATGTCGCTGATCGACTGTCGCTGTGCGCGGGCGAATTCACGGACTTGCGACTGCGCAAATTGAATGTCGTGCAGTTCCTGTTCGGACAGCCTTTCGATGTGGCGCTGGATGTCCGAGGTCGAAAGACGGAAGGACGCTGGCGAATACCCGTCGAACTGTTCCGAATAGTCTCTGACCGCGTTGTCGCCTCGCCTTTCGACATCCTCGACAATGGCGCGGACGCGCTCGGCCACAATTCGATCTTCGGCATTCCGCGCCTGATCCGAGATTCCACTCTTTATGCAGGTTACTGGCACTTCTACTCTCTATTGGACTGGTCAGTTGCCGGCGAGGGTGGCGCCCTCTCGCCGCTGTCGAAAGCTTCCCAGCCCTCGCCATTGAAAACGTCGATTCCAAGTTGGTGCAGGATTTCGGCGAAATCGACCATCACCCAGTTGTCGACAATCTTTCCGTCAACAACCTTCCAAAAGTCCATGTACCGGATTACGACTTTCCTTCCGGTGGGTTCAACTCCCATGAAGGCGCCGGAGTGGATCGCTTCCTGTCGTCCAAAGGCGGCAGCCCACTCTCCCATGAACAGGCGCGCCTCGTCAATGCACACCTTGTTCGAAAAGGCCGCCTGAAACGGTCGCTGCCAATTGTCCTGAAACTCTCGGAGGTTGTTCTTCACGCCGCACCCTCGATTGCCGATCCATCTGAAGCCTTCGGCGAAGAACTCTCCGATGTCGTCAATGCGATGGTCGTTGAGACCGTCGACCATGCGCTCGATCACCGCTCGCGTTGCATCCGTGCGCGTCATGTCCGTGTCGCGCGTCAGCAGCGCCTGGGAGGGCCGCTGCACGAATGCCGGCCCTTCCCTGTGCCCAGGGAGCCTGTCGCTGCGCATGGGACTCGACATCACCCCTTGACGGCGCCGGCCGTTAGTCCGCTGACAATCTGCCTCTGGAAAACCATGACAAGCAGGAACAGCGGCGCCGTGATTGACACAGCTGCAGCAACTGCCTCGACCTGATCGGTCGTCGTCGTTTCGCGGTTGAAGTAGCCGGCGATGGCTGGAACCATTGTCTGGTTTTGCGCATCAAGCAGGAGCGACGTCACCAGAAAGTCGTTGTAGGCCAGCAGGAAGCTGAACAGCCCGGTAGTGATGACTCCAGGCCACATGACCGGCATGATTACCCAGCGGAAAGCCTGAAAGTGCGTACAGCCATCAACTCGGGCCGCCTCGTCGAGCTCGGCCGGGATGTTCTGGAAGAAGGACCTCAACATCCAGATAGTGAACGGCTGATTGATTGACACCAGCACGGCGATGACCGCCAGCGGCTGTCCGTACAGCGTCGGCGCGTTCTCTCCGAGTATCGGACTCAGGATCTCGGCCGAGTTTATGAACACGGGCAAATAGCCCGCAACCAGAACCGAATGCGGCAGCGACCGGAAGATCAGGGCTGCGATCAGAATCCAAAAGGCGATGTTCGAACCCGCTCTGGCAAGTCCGTATCCGGCGAGTGTGCCAACCGTCAGGGAAACGGTCACCACGCCTGTCGTGACAATAAGGGAATTGATGAAGTTCCGGTAGAACTGATTGTCAACCCACACCGCCAGGTAGTGTTCCGGCGTAAAGCCGAGGACCGGGTTTCCGAACACTCCGAGAGCGCCGTTCACCACCGACATCACGTTTGGCAGGATGATGGCAAAGGTCAGAGCGAAGGCTACGCCGGCGGCAAGCGCGGACGCCAGCCAGCCTAGAGCGATCAATCCAAACGGGGAGTGGCGCTTGACCAGCTTGGGAAGGTTTCGCACGCAGAAACGACCAAAGAAGTAGAGGACGACAACTCCGACAACAATGTCGGGAATCGAAAGCCCCTTGCCCTCGGCAACCGTTCTTGGACCAAAAATGACGCTGAACGGATTTGCGGCGAATGCGTCGATCGGCACCTTGATGCTCATCACGGTGATCCAGAAAATCGGGAAAGCCGCGATCAAGCACCAAACAACGATGAAGGCCGAAGATGCCAGGCGCAGGTTGAGCGGCGTCTGAAGAGCCTTTGGGACGGACATCAGTGGGCACTCCTGTGATCTTTCCAAGTCTTGCGCAGCAACGGTATCAGCAGAATCACGATGCCAACCATGGTCAGCATGGCGCTGGCCGAAGCGCGGCTGACGGACCGGTTTCCGGCCTCGTCAGGCGTCAGGAAATCGTATGTAAGCCACTGCAGCGATATGACGTGCGCCTGGGACGCGAATCCGACGATCTCCTCGAACACCCTGTATGAGTCCATCAGATGAATCAGCGCAACGAACACGATGAGCGGCATCAAGTGTGGGATGATCACGTATCGCAGGCGTTCGAAGCGGCTCGCCCCATCGATGATGGCGCTCTCCAGCGTGTCGTTGTTCACCGTCTGCAGTCCGGCGTAGAAGACGACAAACGCGAACGGACCAACATGCCAGACGCGGTAGAACAGCATCAACACCTCGATCGTCCACGCTTGGGCGAACATCGCAATGTCACGTTGGAGCCACCATTCGAGGAGGGCGGTCATGATTCCGTCGCCGATGAACAGCCACCTTATTGACAGCGCGCCAATGACCGGCGTGATGATGAACGGCAGGAGCGAAATGAATATGATCTGTCCCTTGAGGGCCTGAGTGACATTGTTGACTGTAATTGCCAGCAGAAGGCCTAGCCCGATTGCAAGCGGCAAGGTTATCAGCGTGAAGGTCAGCGTGAATCTCAGCGCCTTCCAAAAGTCGATCTGTTGAAACTTCGACCAGTCGAAACTGCTGAGTGCATCCCATGCGTCGCCCATCCTGAGCACGTTTCGGTAGCTGGTCCAACCGACGAATTCGGTGTTGACGACCTGATTGCCGTCGTCGTCCAGGATGGGCTGTGTGCGCTGTTCGATCTCGCATGTCTGAGTCAGGAAACCCGGCGTGCAGACCTCGACCTCCACGGTCTCGAACACGCTCTGGGTTACGTAGAAGCTCTGAGAAAGCACGCTGATCAGAGGAGCGGCGATAAACAGTAGCATCAGGAACATCGAAGGTCCCACAAACGCTGCAAATGTTCTTGGTTTCATTTCCGTCCACCCCGATTTCGTGTTCTCGGCAGGTCAGACATTCCTGCAGAAATGGGTTGCAGGAGGGCTGGACGCCCTCCTGCGGAAATCTGGCCTATTCGATCAGACCGGATTCCCTTGCCTTTGTAAGATACTCGGCTTCGATGTCCGCCAGCGTCGTCTCGGCATCCTTGTCGCCTGTCACGAAGGCCGGAACGCCATTGCCAAGCGAGTTCAGCATGACGCCCATTTGCGGACTGGCCGGATAGGGAAGCGCTCCGTTGGCCGCAGTCGCCGCGGCGCCCGCCGCCAGTCGTCCTGGAACGTAGCCGTCGATGAGCCACACTGCGACTTCGGTGTTGGCCTCGACCATCTCGCTGTCCATGCCCTCAAGCGCAACCTGAAAGGCAGCTTCGGCTTCCTCGTCGCTTATGTTGGCGGCAATGACAATGCCATCCCACCACAGGGTCGACGAAGGCCTTGTCGAACCGTTCGGAGCGGCTGCCATGACAACCTTGCCCACGACAGTGCTCTCGGCCTCGTCGTCCATGGCAGCGGCGCGTGTTGCCCACAGGTTCGCCATGGCGATCTTGCCCTGCTGGAACTGCTGTTGGACGTAGGTGGAATCGGAGACCAGGATTTCCGGATCCATGTACTGCTTCATTTCACCGAGCAGATTCAGCACGGCTACGCCGGTTTCATTGTTGATTGCCGGTGTCAGATCGTCATTGAAGAACTCGCCGCCATGTCCGAGATAGAGGTTCACGAACTCGATCCCGATGTTGAATCCAGGCTTCCAGGTCCCACCGAGCGGATATTCGACCACGTTTGCCTCGGCAACCTTGGCTGCCGCCGCCAGCAGCTCCTCGTAGGTCGACGGCACTTCGATGCCAAGGTCGGCCAGTATGTCGGATCGATACATCAGATGCTGGGCATTGACCATCATGGCGATTGCCCAGATTTGCCCGTCGACCGAAATCAACTGGTTCTGTCTCAGATTCTGGCCGTGCTTGGCAATGAGATCGTCAAGCGGACGAATGGTCTTTGCGTTGAGCAGGGGCACCAATGTCGAATTCGAGACTCCGCCGATCTGGTACAGCGCCGGGCTGGCGGCAAAGGCGTCGGGCTGCTTGAGGCGGAATTCCTGATCGAGTTCGGCCTCGACGTTCCCGCACTCGGACATGGCGCCTGTTACTGCCTTCCATGCCTCGAAGCCGGCCGAGAGCGACTTGACCGGAATTGTGTTGTTGTAGGCGCATGCGGCCCAGCTGCCGCTGGCGACAAAGGCCAGCATGCCTGCCATCAAGGCGCTCCGCAGAATGCTCATCAATGGTTACTCCTTGTTTTTGTCAGTCGACGCCGTTTGTGCTGCGGACCGCACCGGATCCCGCAGGGCGCCGGATTCAGTGGTTAAGATGCTCGCCGGTCTTTGAATCGAAGAGTCGGCAGATGTTCGCCGGCACCGAAACCGACACATTGGATCCGATGTCCGCCCTGAATTCCTTGGGCGCTCTCACCGAGACCAGAGAATCGGCAATTCTGAAGGTCAGCATGGTGGCGTCCCCCAACAGCTCCAGAGTGTAGAGGGGAGCGTTGATTTCAGCATGGGAATAACTGAGCGAGGCATCTTCGGCGCGAAATCCCACGGTTATGGGCCCATCCGGGCAGGAAAGGCCGCCTATGCTGATGTCTTCCGCCGAAAACGTCCCGCGGGACGCCGTTCCCTCGACCAGGTTCATGGCTGGCGAGCCGATGAAGCCGGCAACAAAGGTGTTGGCCGGACGGTCGTAGATTTCGGTGGGAGTTCCGACCTGCTGCACGATGCCCCGGCTCATCACGACCACTCGGTCGGCCAGCGTCATGGCCTCGATCTGGTCGTGCGTGACGTAGACCGTCGTCACCTTCAGTTCGTGGCTGAGGTTCTTTATCTGGGCGCGGGTCGACACGCGCAG
>MKWU01002815.1_pt1 | contig 24606 bp, 23 predicted proteins | sample 809101 | NCBI WGS metagenome assembly MKWU01 (sample SAMN05860141, study PRJNA318959) | sponge metagenome | host: Aplysina aerophoba | place: Slovenia: Piran, Adriatic Sea, Gulf of Piran | collected 2013-05-07 | reverse complement strand
ACGAGGCCGCACGCCAAGCCGACGCCGATGCCTTGGTGACGCGCAACGAAAGCGATTTCAAGACGGCCGCATTGCCAGTTTACGAACCGCGCGAATTGCTCAATATCGTCCAAGCCCGTCTTACGGATCCACTGGACAGGTGACCTTGCCGACAAATTCCGTTTCGGGGCATAGTCCCCTCGTCAACACAGAGTTCTAAGTCTTGCCGCCACCCCCGCGCCGCGTCTCCCTCCGCGCCATCGCCATCGGGGCCATCGGCTGCCTCGCCATCGCCGTAGGCGAGCCTTTTAGCGTCTTGGTGATGCGCAGCTCGCCCATGGCCGCCGACTACTCGACCGGCGCGGCCCTGTTCTTGTTTTTTCTTTTTACCTTGCTCATCAACCCGCTCGCCAAATTGCTCACCGGCACCAGCCTGCACACCGGCGAGTTGGCCACAGTGTACATCATGATGATCGTGGGGGCCGCCATTCCCTCTTGGGGCCTGACCATGAACCTGATCCCGCTCCTCGGCGGGTTCTTTTACTACGCCACCCCGGAAAACGACTGGGCCAATACCATCCAGCCCTACATATCACATCTCTTCGTGCCGGAAGACAGTGCAGCCATCCAAAAGCTGTTCGAAGGTAATGCCCAAGGCGAACGCATCCCTTGGGGGGCTTGGGCGACGCCGCTGATGGCGTGGAGCCTGTTTGTCGTCAACATGTACTTCACCACGCTGTGCGTACTCGTCGTGCTGCGCAAGCAGTGGGTCGAGCGCGAGCGGCTCAACTTCCCGCTGGCCACCTTGCCCATAGAAATGAGCACCCGCGCCAAGGACCAAGCCATCGCGCCTTTTTACCGCAATTACCTGACTTGGGTCGGCTTTGCCATCCCCGCGCTCATCAGCTCCATCAACGCCCTGCACCGCTATTTCAACTTCGTTCCCTCGATTGACCTCAACCTCTGGGTGCCCTTTTTGCGCAACTCCATCTGGGTCAACTTTCGCCCGCACTTCGAGGTCGTCGGCCTCTCCTACTTGCTCAACCTCGACATCTCCATGGGTATATGGGTCTTTGCCCTGCTCAACATGTTGGCCATCGGCTTGTGCCGCATGACGGGGTGGAACATCGGCCCGGAGCAGCCCTATTCCTCGCCCTCCCCGCCCAGCATCGCCCACATCGCCCTCGGTGCGTTGTTCTTCTTAGTGCTGTCCAGCTTGTGGAGCGGGCGGCAGCACTTGCGCCAAGTCTGGCGCAAGGCCCTGCGCGGCGATGACTCCATCGACGACAGCGGAGAATTGCTCCCGTATCGAGTCGCGGTCTTTGGCTTTATCGCGAGCTTTTCTCTCGGCCTGTTCGCGCTCTACGCCACCAACATGAACCTGCCGACCGCCTTTGTCTTTCAGCTATCGGCTCTCGTGATCTTCGTTGGCTTGGCCCGCATCATCTCGCAGGCCGGGCTGGCCTACTGCCGCGCTCCAGTGGCCCCGGCCGTGTTTACCGTCAACACCCTCGGATCGTCGTCGGTGGGTGCCCCAGGCCTAACGGCGCTGGCGCTCAATTTCCCGTGGTCTGCCGACATCCGCACCTTCGTCATGGCCTCAGCCGCCACGGGCCTCAAGCTGGCGGAAGTGACGCGCCTAGAATATCGGCGCGTGTTCTGGGCCATTGCCGCGGCCATCGTCGTCACCCTCGCCGGCTCAATTACCGCGGTCATCTACCTCGCCTACACCTATGGGGGCATCAACCTGAGCAGTTGGCAATTCGGCTATATGACGACCTATACCGGCAACTGGATCACCAACAACCTCAACAACATGCAGCCCACCCACGTTTGGCATTTGTCCTTTGCCGGCCTCGGCGCGTTCTTGATGGGCCTGTTGACATTTATCAAAAACCGCTTCGTCGGCTTTCCCATTCATCCCATCGGCTTGGCCATCGGGCTGCCGCATCCCGTGCAGCTAATCTGGCCGTCGGTCTTTTTTGCTTGGCTGCTCAAGGCGCTCATTCTCAAATACGGCGGTCCCCGGCTCTACACGCGCTTGCGCCCGTTCTTTTTAGGGCTGGTGCTGGGCGCATTTGGCTCAGCCGGGTTGTGGCTTCTCATTGACATCTGCACCGGTATGACGGGTAACCGACTGATTAACATCGGCTAACCGTGGTCGATGCCGAGCTTGATCGAACGCTCGGGATGCTGATTGATCTCCATGTAGGAGTCAGCGGCTGCAGCAAAGGGCACAATCGGATCAATGAGGTCGTCGGCTTGCAAGCGGCCTTCGACCAACAAGGCCAGCGACTCCGCGCGGATGCGGGCGAAATTCCAACTCGCCTGCGGCAACGGTTCGCTATTGGCCCGGCTGGAGATGACTTGAATGCGGTTGCGATGCCACTCACCAGCCAAGCGCAAGCCCTGTTCCCCGTGGTAATACGCGGTCGAGACCAAGGTGCCGGCGTAGCAGATCGCGCGCATGGCGTCTTCAAACGCACGGTAGGAACCGCTCGTTTCAAAGACGATGTCCGCGCCGATTTTGTCGGTGTGCTGCTTGATCTCCAAGCCAGCGTCCACGGCCACCGGATCCAGCGCCAAGTCGGCGTCGTGGCGCAGGGCCGCAGCGCGGCGGCGCTCAATGGGATCGACGACCGCCACCCAGCGCGCACCGCACAGCCGCGCGGCCTGCGCGACCATCAGCCCAATGGCCCCGAGTCCAAATACGGCGACGCGATCCCCCAAGCGCACCGCGCCATCGCGCACCGCGCCCACGGCAAAGTCGGCCGGATCCCAATACATGATGGCTTGCGGCGAGATTCCATCCGGGGCCTTTTGCACGCGTGCTGCCGCTACAGTGTGCGTTTCGCGGATGGGCAAATGCGCGAAGACCCGTTCGCCCTCGCACAGCGTGGTGACCTCGGCACCCACTTCGACGACCGCGCCCAAGCACATGTTGCCGAGGCGGCGGGGGAAGCCAGTGTCCACCGATTCGCCGCGACGGTGCAGGCGCAGTTCGCCATCCCAGCGGTCGGAGGCGTCGGGCGTATCGGCGCGGAAGCCGCGTAACTCAGTGCCGTGCTTGACCGAGCTGAAGAGGCTTTGGACGCGGATTTCATCCGGGGCTAAGGGCGGCTCTTGGTACGAGCTGAGGACCGCGTGGCCGGGGCGGTCGGCAATCAATTCGAGCGGCATGGGATAAACTCCTATGAGAGGTTACGTCGCGTTGACATGGACGGGCGTTTGCAACCCGCCCCTACAAATGCGTATCCTGATTATAGCAATGAACGCATACCAACGCTTCGTCCGCCCCCTCCTGTTCCGCTGCGATCCAGAGCGCATCCACGAGCAGACCCTCGCGCTTGGCGAGCGAGTCGGTTCTTCCGCGTTTGGCCGCCATCTGCTCTCCAGCCTCTTTGCCTATGCAGACGCGCGGCTTTCTACCCAAGTGGGCGGCTTGCACTTTGCCAATCCACTGGGCATGGCGGCCGGGTTCGACAAAAACGGCCGGGTGATCCAAGCGCTGGCGGCCATGGGCTTTGGGTTTGTGGAGGTGGGGTCGGTATCGGCGCATCCTTCGGCTGGGAATCCGCGGCCGCGCTTGTTCCGCTTGCCGTTGGACGAGGCCATTGTGGTCAACTATGGGGTGCCCAATGACGGGGCCGCGGTCGTAGCCGATCGCGTGTCCCAGCATCCGATGGCCGTGCCCTTGGGGATCAATCTCGTCGAAACCAATACCGGGCACGCCATTGAGCCAGATGCAGTCGTGGCGGAGCTCGCCGCGGCCCTAGTGCCCTTTGTCGGGCGGGCCGATTACATCGCGTTCAATCTCAACTGTCCGAACACTACCGGCGGCGTCAGCCCCTTCACCGGCGGGGATCACCTGCGCGATTTGCTACGGGAATGCGCTGCCATTGACGACCTGCCCCCGATCTTTCTCAAGCTCACGGCGCACACTGACCCGGCGCGGCTGGACTGGATGCTGGAAGCGGTCGATCCTTTTGCTTTCGTCAAGGGCTTCATCTTCAACCTGCCGCCGGGAACGAACTATCCTCTTAGGTCGCCAGCCCACCTCCGAGCCTCCCTGCCCGGAACCTTGTGCGGCCGGCCCGTTCAGGCCCTAATCGACGAAACCGTGCGCTTCTGGTACGGGCGCATCGACCGCCAGCGGCACGCGATCATCGGCGTGGGAGGGATTTCATCGGCCCGCGATGCATATCGCAAAATTCGCCTCGGGGCTTCGCTAGTGCAGCTATATTCAGCACTAATTTTCAGGGGTCCAGGTATCGTGCGGCAAATCAACGCGGGATTGGCACACCTGTTAGAGCGCGATGGGTTCGCCCGGGTGGCAGACGCAGTCGGCATCGACAACCAAGCAAAAGCAGCGGTATAGCCCACCTACTGAATGCGCGGATTGATCTGCAAATCCCACGCACGCCAGTAGTACTTGAGCGGGTCATCCGCGTCCCACTTGGCGTAAATGTTTTCCCAATCCGTAAAGTGCATGTGCGGCTCCAGCGAGTCCTCGCGGACGGGATGACTCATGGGCTGATAGCGATAGTCGAGCGAGATGCGCAGGCGGTCGCCGCTTTGGTTGTTCTGTCCCTGATGGGCCGTGAGACTGTGGCATATCAGCACGTCGCCGGCGCAAAAGTCTCCACCTGCCCACAGCGTGTCTTCGGGCAACTCGACGGCGTGGCCACCCGCGCCAGTCGCCTTTGTAACGTCTAGCTTGCCCAGCTTGTGGCTGCCCGGCGCCACCGCCAAGCTGCCCAACGTGGCCGGACAGTCGCCGGCCGGGATCCAAGCAGTCCACGTCTCGTCCGTGCCGCCGATGTAGAAATTGTCCTGGTGCGGCGGGGTGGTATGCGTTAGGGCGTTGGGAAAAATTACCCGGCAGATATTGCGGCTGTGGGGCAGAGCTTCCTCGCCGAAGAGCGTGGCAAACATCGCCATGATCGCCGGATGCAGCGCCAAAGCGTTAAAGGCGCGCAACCGCTGGACATCAATGTAAAAGGCTATCCACTCGGGCGCGTTCCCTTCGATGAAAAGCTCCCCGTCGCGCACGACTCCTTCCATCAAAGGCGCGTCCTCGTCGAGCCAGTCGTGCTGCTGACAAACTTCGAGGATCTGGCGGCGCAGGTCGAGCACCGACTCAGAGTCCAACAACGAGCGGAAGAACAAGTAGCCCTGCTCAGCCGCGCGCACGCGCAATGCCTCGGGCGCGTTGAGCAGGGAGGTGGAATCGACGAAAGGTTCGAGGTTAACCATGGTTTGCTGGGCCATTAACTCACTCCTCTTCTCTGTCCCAAAAAGCGTGTAAGATGGCAATGTACTCGTCGGAAAGTCCGTGCTCAATCGCCCCCTGAATGACGGCGTTGAGGTATTCCTCCGAAGGCAGGTAGTGGTGTCCGGCGTCGAGGCGGGGGAAATAAGTCCAAACTTCGCCGAGCTTAGGTATGGTTATCTTATCCCGCCGATACTTGGTGCCCTCGCTTTCGTAGTGGTCGAGGCGTCTGAAGTCGTCCTCGGTCATTGCATAGACAACGCCTTCGACGTACGCGTCTTCGTTGGGCCGGATGCTGGCCACGCCCATTCCGCTGCGCGTAAAGGAGATCATCGGAAAGCACAGCTCATAGCCTTCCAAGCGCACCACAGAGTGGACGCGGGCACCTGGGCAGCGAGCCTGCATCTGACTCCAGAGCAAGTTGGACCCATAGGCAAAGTAGAGCATTTCGGCCATTACCCGATCTCCTGTGGATTTTGACAAAGAGTGCGGATATAGTACCATTCAGGCTCGCCGCACGCAAACCTTTATCTCCTCTGAGGAATTATGGCCCAACAACGCTTTCAGCGCACCGTGCCCAGCGACCTGCTCCGCGTCGGAATAATCACCGGCCCCGGCGGCCACACCTTCAATATCTGGGGCGAAAAGATGAATCCCCCACCCGGTGCCCTCCGCACGACGGGCATGATGATGACCTGCGCTTGGTGCCTCGACGAGGAGATGGGCCAGCGCTTTGCAGAAAAGTACCCAGAAGTCCGCATAGTCGCCGACCCCCGGGACATGATCGGCCAAATCGACGGGATGTACATCGACGACATCAACGCGATTTCGCTCTACCCCCTGTTGGCGCGGCCTTTTCTGGAGGCCGGCATTCCGACCTTTGTCAATCGGCCCTTTGCCACTTCTATGGCCAAGGGAAGGGAGATGGTGGAAACGGCCGACCGACACGGCACGGCGCTGTTGACCGCCTCGACTTGGGAGTTTTCCGAGAGCGCCGGCGACTTGCGCGCCAAGGCCGCGGACCTGCCCGATATCAAGGGCTATGTGGCGCACAACTCCATGAGCGACTACTACTCTCACGGCCTGCACGGCGTCTGGTACATCCACTCGATTTTGCGCGACGAGATCGCCAAGGGACGGGGCCAGATGCGCGCCGCCGCGTACCACACCCCTAACTGGCGGGTCCCCGGTGGGATGATCGCCTACGAGCACGAAAGTCCAACGCGCCCGTACTACGGAGCATTGCACATGAGCTCAGGTGCCGACGGCAACGCCTACATGCGGATCTTCGGCGACCACCAGGGCGATGCCGAGGGGCGGATTCCGAGTCGGCCCGGCTATTTCATGTACAACGCTTGGAACGCGCTCCAACTCGGCATTCAAGAAATGTTCGAGACCGGCCAGTCGCCGGAGACGGGCGAGCAGCTTTTGGAGAAGCTGATGATGTTTCTCCTGCCCTTCTATTCGGCGTTGGAGCGCGGCGGTGCACTGGTGCAGCGGAAAGAATTGGGAGACTGGGAACTGCCGCCCCCGTCCGCCGTGCTCATGGAAGACGGCCAGCCGACCGACAGCGCCTTTGCATCTCCCTACACCCAAGCCCAACTCGCAGAGGCAGCGCAGATGCTAGGTGGCTAGGAGGCCTATATGTTGCGCGTAGTCTTCGTCGCCCTAGTATGCGCCGCGGTTCCATCGTATGCCGCAGAAAGTAAGATGGAGCGGTGGTACGCCCTATGGACCATAGGCTACGGTCAAAATGGCTATCCTCTGGATTTGCAAGAAGCGCTTGACGAGCTGAGCTATGAACCAAACGTCGGTCATTACGCGATAAGCACTGATGTCCTTGGCCTTTATATACCATTGGGTGGGCAGACTTTAATAGGAATCGTCACCAACGCCAATTACGATGTGTACACATTGGAGGATTTCGATGGTGAGGTTGATGTGTACAACTATATATCAGGTGCTAGTTTTATTCATTTTCCCAATGCAAAGATCGGTGATGGAGGATTTATTCGCGTGGACGCGGGAATGGCTTTTGTCACAGCCAAAGTAATCTCTGAGGATGAAGAAAACTATGCAGAATCTGATATTGGCATCGGTGTCCTTGCCGGTGGCGGTTGGGCTTATCCCATCAGAGAAGGTACGCGCTTTATGGCAGGGTTGAATTTTGCAATACGGCGGGTCGAGAAGAGCTATTTCACAAGCTTGGGTATAAACATAGGGGCACTGTTCTAGGGGGGTTGAAACAGGTTGTGGACATCCGTAACAACGTATGGATTTTGCTAGCAGCTCTAATTATGAGGCGATCCTAGGCTCACCTAGCTGGTCGTAAGCTCACTTAGTTTAGCAGCAAACCAAAACAAAGGAAAACACCCGTGAAAGCTTGGCGTTTCTATGCCTTCGGCGACATGCGGCTCGACGACATTGAGCTGGCGGCCTGCCCACCCGACCACGTGCTAGTCGAGCCGCTGGTAGTACAACCCAGCACGACCGAAGCCCAACTCGCCTTCGGGATTCCGACCTTGGCGTACGACCACGTCAAGAGCCGGCTGGAGACAGACGCGCCGCTCCAGCTCTTCGGCCACGAGTTTTGCGCTCGGATCGTAGAGGTCGGCTCAGCCGTCACCGGCTATGCCCCCGGCGACCGCGTGGCAGCCCGTGCCAAGCTGCCCTGCGGCGACTGCTCCCTATGCCACTCCCAGCGCAGCGACGACTGCCGCCGCGGCCCAATCATCGGCTTCCAACTGCCCGGCTGCTTTGCCGAGCGCGCCCTGCTCCCGGCCATCGCGCTGGTCAAGGTCGATGACCGCATCTCCGACAGCGAGGCCGCTACCCTGCAATCGCTGAGCGACAGCATCGCCGGCGTCGAGACCGCGCAGATCCGACCGGGCGATTCCGTCGCCATCTTTGGCCAAGGCAGCATGGGCATCGAGAGTATGCAGGCCGCGCGCGCCTGTGGAGCGGGTCAACTCATCACCGTGGATGTGCGGCCCGAGGCTTGCGAGGTCTCGCTCGCGCTGGGGGCCGATCACGCCATCAACGCCAGTGCGGACGATCCAGTCGAGGCCATCCGCGACCTGACCGGCGGCGAGGGCGCAGACGTGGTATTCGAGTGCGCCGGCGGCAGCGTCAAGCTGGGACTAGCCGGCGACCGGGCGCTCAAACAGGCCATGCACGCGGTGCGCTCCGGCGGCAAGCTGGTGGGCGTCTCTTGGTTTGGGGGACCCCTAGAACTGGATGTGGACCTGATGAGAGAACGCAGCTTGCGCTACCTCTTCCCAGACATCAGCTCGCAGGCCCATCTAGAGTACACAGTGCGGCTAGTGGCCTCGGGGCGCATCAGCATGGAACCCACCATCCGGCACGTATTAGAGGGAATCGACAAGGTGCCGGAGGCATTTGAAATCACCGCGCACAAAGCCCAGTACCAAGCCATCAATCCTGCGCAGGTAGTGATCGCCACCTAGGGCGGATCGTCTCGTGATCCTATTCTGCGTCCATCTGTGTTCATCTGCGGATTATCTTTAGATCGCTATATCTGGATAGTTCAACGGCATCCCCGTCTTGCCCAGCTCGTAGTGCGCGATGTGCCAACGCCCCAAGTTGGCGCTAAGAAAAAGCGACCGATCCGGGCCGCAGAAGGCGATATTGGTCGGGGCCGCCATGGCAGTGCCCTCGTAATCGTCGGCCAAAACGTCGAGTTGGCCGTCGCCATACCGATAGATGCGGTCCGGGCGATAGCAGGAGCAGTACAGAGTGCCCTCGTCGTCGAAAGCAAGACCATCGGGAACGGTCTGCGGGAGTTCAAACACGGTCTCGGCGGCACCGGCGCGGCCGTCGGCTTCTATCTTAATGCGGGCCACGCGAGGGTTGATGCTCATGGCCACGTAAAGGTGCTCGCCCGTCGCATCCAACGCCGTTCCATTGGGAAAATCTGCCAAGGCACGGCTCCATACCTCGCCCTGTCCTCCCGGGGCGATCTTACAAATCCAACCGTCATTTTTGTGCCAGCCCCCAGAATTAGAAACATAGAGGTTGCCAGCCGCGTCAAAGACCGGATAGTTGGCCACAGTCAGCGGCACCTCGCCCGCGCGGTCGCAATACGTGCTAACCGCGCCATCCGGCTCGACGCGCTTGACGTCGCCGTTACAGACGTACAGTCGGTGCTGGGCATCCTGACAAATGCCGCCGACAAAGCCATCGACTTGGGCGAACTCCTCGAACTCGCGCCGGGCCAAGTCGATCCGATAGATCTGACCCGCTTCGCCGCCGGCATAGGCATAGCCGTCGCAGCCCCAAGCAATGCACTCGGGGTGGTCGAGGCCGCTGCCAAAGTCGCCGATAATCGCTGAAATTTGGGTGTGGGTATCGAGAAGAGCCATAGCGTTCCTTTCGCAATAGGGGTGTAGAGTCGGCCTCGACGGTACTTCAAAGTCGCCGCGCCAACAAGCCCCTTATTGACAGCCGCCTACGGGTGCGCTATGGTCTGCTCTCCCAACATCCACCCCGCGAGGCCCCGTGAAATTTTCACAACTAACGCCAGAACAACGCGACTTTTTCGCCGCCAACGGCTATCTCATCGTCCCCAATGCGCTCGATCAGGAAACCATTGAGCAAGTCGCCGCAGCCGCCGACCACCTGATGGACGATTTCGCCTACGAAGGCTATTACCAGCACCGCCGCGACGGTATCGTCCAAGACCCAATCCTCGCCAAGCTGGCTACCTCCTCAGCGCTCGTTCCACTCGTCATTCAGTTCCTCGGCACCCACATCCACATCACCAACACGGCCCTGATCTACAAACACCCCCAGCCTGCCGACAATCCCGGCGACTGCACTTGGCACCGCGATGTCGGCGTCCACCTCGACTTGGGCCACGTCCATCTCCCACGCGTCGGCCTCAAGGTCGGCTACTGCCTCACCGACATGGACGAGCCTCACACCGGTGCCACGCTCTTCGCGCCCGGCAGCAATCGCCTCGCCGAACCCCTCGTCATTCCCAAAGACCAGATCCACCCCGTAGAGTACCTCGAACCCCGCCTCAAAGCCGGCGACGCCTTCTTCTTTGAAAGCCGCATCTACCACGGCGCGGCCATCAACAGCCAAGACCACATCTCCAAAGTCGCGATGTTCGGCTATCACTATAGCTGGATCCGCCCCGACTACTACCTGCGCTACTACGCCGACGAGGTCCAGCCGAGCGCGGCCGTAGTCGCCAACCTCAACGACGTCGGCCGCCAACTCCTAGGGGCCACCGCCGACGCCCAAGGACGCGAAGACCCCAACGGCATCCACTGGTCCATCGCCGAATGGGCCGCCGAGCACGGCTTGTCTTTGGCAAGAGCACCGCAGCGAATCGACGCGGTGTAAGGCTAGCACGGCACGCTATGCGAGAGGAAGAAATCTCCGCGTCGAGAGATTCTGCATTTCTCGGTAACATCCATGCAAAATGCTAACTCCCTTTAGCATTTTGCATGGATAATAGCAGAATTCTCTTATATTTACACCGCATCTTTATCGGATCCCACGCGAAAGCACTCACCTCTTGTTGATAGTCTATGCGCTCAGCGGCAACCGGTTCGGCCGCCCGTGACTCCGCCTCTCTCCCACCGCACCAAACTCGGCTACGGGGCCGCCGATTGGGGCTTGGCCGCCGTGGAGTCGATGGTGCAGATCTACCTGTTCAAGTTCTACAACGTCGTCGTCGGTCTGCCCGCGCTCTACACCGGCCTAGCGCTGGCCTTGGCCATTGTCTGGGACGCCATCACCGATCCCCTCATGGGCGGCATTTCCGACCGCTCCCGCTGGTCCGGCGGGCGACGACGGCCCTACTTGCTGCCCGGAGCCGCGCTGTTGGCCGTCTCCTTTATCTGGATTTTCAACCCGCCTCCCCTCGACAGCAACACGGCCCGCTTTGCCTTTTTGCTGGTCTCGTTTATCCTGCTCAACACCGCTATGACCGTAGTCGGCGTACCGCATTCGGCCCTAGGCAGCGAATTGAGCTTTGACCGCGACCAGCGCACCCAACTTTTCGCCTACAAGCGGCTTTTTGGCACCGTGGGTGCCCTAGTCGGCCTGTGGCTGCCCGGCCTAATCCTAGCGCAGATGGACAACCCCAGCGATGCAACTAGCGCCCAAGCTCGCGGTCTAGCCAGTTGGTGGTTGGCCGCCCCCATCGTGCTATGTGCTTGGATCACGGTCCGGGCCACCCGCGGCCTCGACCGACCTGCCGACCATGCCCGACCCAAAAAGCCGCTCCAACTCTGGCGTCTGTTCGCCGACCAGCGAAGCGCCTTGTCCAATCCCTTTTTCCGCATCCTGCTGCTGGCCTTTCTAGTCGCTGCTGTCGGTCGCACGTTCAACGCCTCCATCGCCCTCTACTACTACGAATACCGCCTACAGCTAACCGAGGTAGATGCCATCGGGTGGATCTTATTGCCCTTTTTTTTCAGCTTCCTAGCCTCCCTACCGGGCTGGATTTGGGCCGCCCGCCGCTGGGGCAAAAAAACGGCTGGGGTCATCGGCGTCTGTGGCTTGGGCATCTCCACCGCCGTGGCCTATCCGCTCTTTCCCGTCGGCGAATTGGCCGCGCCCCTAATCTATGCGCTGGTGGGTGGAGGCTTGGCCGGGGCCGTCGTCTTGCTCGACTCCTTGGTCGCCGATACCATCGACTACGACAAGCTCAAGACGGGCCTCGACCGCGAAGGACTCTACTTTGGCGTCTGGCGCATGGGCACCAAGCTGGCCCGCGCTTTAGGGCTAGGTCTCAACGGCGTCTCGCTCTGGCTGATCGGTTTCTCCGCCGGGACAGCAACACAGGCTCCTGAGACGGGTTGGCGCTTAGCCTTGCTCTTTGGACCGGTGGTGGGTATCCTGTTCATCGGGGCCGGACTCATCCTGTGGCACCTACCCCTGACCGATGAGCGGCACCGGCGCATTCAGCACCTATTGCGACGCCGGCGTCAAAGACTGCACATTTCATAAAGGCGGTTTGAAACCGCCCCCTACAGCGCCCGCGCCAGAAAGTACCGCCATGAAAATTCGCCCCTTCATTTCGCCCTGCATCCTAGTCACCCTCATCATCAGCATAGCCTCCATGACCCACGCCCAAGCCAATCCCGACCGCATCCAGCCCTATGACGCCAATTCGCGCTACTGGCAGTACAACGGCCAACCCGTGCTCCTGCTGGGTGGAACGATCAAAGACTGCCTCTTCCAAATACCCGATCTCGAAGCCCATCTCGACCTCCTGCAATCGGTCGGCGGCAACTACGTGCGCAATACCATGAGCGACCGCCGCATCTACGGCTATGAGGTCCCAGCCTTCCACCAAGCTGCCGACGGCCAGTACGACCTCAACCGCTGGAATCCGACGTATTGGCAGCGCTTTGCCGATCTTCTGCGCTGGACCGCCGAGCGCGATATCATCGTCCAAATAGAAATGTGGGACCGCTTTGACCACAGCCAAGAACATTGGGAAAAGAGCCCCCTCAATCCGGCCAACAACATCAACTATACCGTCGAGGAATCGGGTCTAGAAACGGACTATCCCGCCCACCCCGGCGGCAACTGGCAACCCTTTTTCTACACCGTCCCCACCTTGCGCGACAACCAAGTCGTGCTGCCCTATCAACAAGCCTTCGTCGATCAAGTCCTCGAGCACTCCCTCGCCTACGACCACGTGCTCTACTGCATGGACAACGAAACCAGCGGCGACCCAGCGTGGGGTGCCTATTGGAACGACTACATCAAAGAGCGGGCGCAGCGAGCAGGTAAGACCGTTGAAACCACTGAAATGTGGGACGAGTGGGACGTGCGGGGGGAAACCCATCGCGCCACCTTCGACCACCCAGAGCAGTACTCTTTCATCGACATCTCGCAGAATAGCTGGCAGCGCGAACAAACTAATTGGGATCGCGCCCAGTGGGTGTGGCAGTACATCGCCGCGCAGCCCCGGCCAATCAATTCGACCAAGATCTACGGTGCCGAGACACATAAAAACCAAAGCCGCGGCATCGACGACCGCCACGCCACCCAATGCTTTTGGCGCAACCTCATCGGCGGCTTCGCCTCCAGCCGCTTTCACCGGCCAGATTCCGGCATCGGGCTAAGCCCCCAAGCCCAAGCCCACATCCGCAGTGGTCGCATGCTGACCGAGGTCTGCGACTTTTTCAACGCCGAGCCGAATTCCGACAGCGCCCTACTGCGCGACCGAGCCGCCAACGAGGCATATCTCAGCCGCGTCCCCGGCCGCCAGTACGCGCTCTACTTTACCGACGGCGGTGCCGTGGGTCTCGACCTGACCGGAGTAGAAGGCACCTTCCAGGTCCAATGGCTCGACATCGCCGCCAGCACTTGGACATCCGCCGCTGACTTAAATGGCGAGACCATAGTGCAACTAGCGCCTCCCCGAGACGGCCCTTGGGTCGCCTTGCTGACGCGGCGCTAGCAGGAGAGCAAATGCGTCTCGTGAATTATAGCGGCGCTATATCTGCGCCCATCTGCGGATTATCTTCTCAATGATGCAGGATTACTATGACCACTAGCGACCGCGTCTTCTTCGGCCAGACCAATCTTCAGGTCTCGCGCCTGTGCCAGGGCACTGCTTTCCGCCACCTGCCCCGCGCCGACAGCCCCCAATCCCTAGCCGTGCTCCACCACTGCTTGGACCAAGGCGTCAACTTCTTCGACACAGCGCAAGCCTACGGCTGGGGCGGGGCCGAGGAAGTGCTGGGGCGGGCAATCGCAGGTCGCCGCGACGAGGTCGTCATCTGCACCAAGGTTCCCGGCTCGCTGGCCCCCACAAGCGACGGCGACCCCGGAAAGCGCGTCCGCTACACCCGCGCCCATCTCACCGACCGCCTCGAAGAAAGCCTCCACCGCCTGCGCACCGACTATGTTGACCTCTACCTTTTGCACCACCGCGACGCAGACACGCCGCCGGAGGCCATCGCCGAGGTCATGGAGGATCTAGTTCAGGCCGGCAAAACTCGCTACTGGGGCGTCTCCAACCATCGCGCCGCCGAAGTCGAAGCCTTTCTCGACCTAGCCCCCATCGCTAGCGTCGAGGACTATTACAACATCGCCGGCAGCCACTGCGACGAAGCGGGGCGTTCACGGGTAGAGATTTACGAAGAGGAAATGCTGCCCCTGCTGCGGCGCACCGGGCTAGGCTGCCTAGCCTTCAGCCCAATGGACACCGGCCTCCTAGCCCGCCCCAACGACCCAGCCCTCTCCGCCTTAGTCGCCGCCATCGACCAAGTCGCCGCCGATTTGGGCACCTCCCGCGCTGCCGTCTGCGTCGCCTGGGTCCTGCATCAGGGCATTACCTGTGTACTCGCCGGGGCCGAAAGCCCCGCGCATGTCGATGCCAATCTCCAAGGCACCTGTCTCCAACTTCCCCCGGACGCCCTCGCCGCCCTCGACCAAGCGCGTCAGACCTATCGCGCCAGCCAACAGGAGCAACGCCCGTGAACATTGTCGACGCCCATATCCACGTCTGGACCTCCGACTTCGACCGGTATCCACTGGCCCCCGGCTTTACGCCCACCGACCTGTGGCTGCCCTCTTTTACTCCCGACGATCACTTTGCCTATAGCCGCAAGGTCGGCAAGGTCCGCCTCAACCTAGTGCAAATGACCTGGTACGGCCTCGACCATAGCTACATCCTCGACCTGATCGCCTCTGATCCTGAAATTTATACTGGCACCGGCATCGTCCCCGGAGTCTCCGACGTATCGCTGGCCGATCCGGGCAAGACCATGCTCGCCTTGGCCGAGGGGGGCATTCGCGCCTTCCGCGTGCGCGGCGGCAGTACCGGTCGTCCAACCGCGTTTGGCCGTTCGGACCGCTGGCTCGACTACCCCGGCTACGAATCGATGTTCCGCACCGGGGCCGAGCACAACCTAGCCCTCAGCTTCCTCATGGGACTCGCAGACCTGCCCGGCCTGATCCGCCTCTGCCGCCGCTTCCCGGAAACCCCCGTGATCCTCGACCATCTCTGCGGGGTGCGCATCCGCGACGGCGTCTGGCCCGAAGGCGATATCCGCACCCTCTGCAACATGGCCCGCTACCCGCGCGTCATGGTCAAGCTCGGCCCGTTCCAAGCCCTCGGCAACGGCGAGGCTCCTTACCTCGACCTCCTGCCCCTCATCGAGCGCATCGTCGATGCCTTTGGCCCCGAGCGCGTCATGTGGGAAAGCGACAGCGGCGGTCCCGTCCGCATGAAAAATCCCGCCAATGACTTTGCCGCAGCAATCGCCCTAATCCGCGACCACGCCGATTTCCTCAGCCAAAGCGACAAGGAGCAAATCCTAGGCAAGACGGCCGAGGACTTCTTCTTCAACCGCTAGAGATCAGCCGCGCTCTGCTTGATGCGCCCTCCCTCATTCCGTACACTCCCCCGCAACTAGCCCACCCCACCTTCCCAAAGGAGTTTCCATCGTGAAAATCGGCCTCTACGCCTCCATGTTCGGCAAAGACGATCCGCCCACCCTGCAAAGCATCGAAAGTTACATCGACCACGCCTACGACCTCCGCTTAGACCTCATCGACTTCCGCCGCGACCGAGGCTTTAGCTCCGAGGACACCTCCTACCTCATCAAGACCAAACTCGCCTGCATCGAAAAGGGGCTTGCCATCGGCTATTTAGCTTCCGGTGGGCACTTCGTCGGCAGTGATGAAGAACTCCGCGACAAGGTCGCCACCGCCAAGGCCGACATGGACATCGCGCTGATTTTGGGCGCGCCCATGATCCGCCTGTTTTGCGGCCAGCCCCTCACCGACCCAGAGGAGCGCGCCCGCGAAATCCGCTGCTTTCAAGAGGTCGCCGACTACGGCCTCGAAATAGGCATCGCCATGGGCCTGCAAAACCACCCTTCCACCGGCGACGACGTCATACGCATCATCGAAGAAACCGACCGCCCCAACTTTAGCTTTCTGCTCGACACCGGCCAGTGGTGCGGCTCGCCAGCCCGCAACCAAGGCATTCCCGACCCAGACCACGACATCTACGCCTACATGCAGCAGACCGCTCATCTAGCCACCCACGTCCGCGCCAAATTCTACAAGATAGACAGCGGCAAGGAGGAGTGGATCGACTACGAGCGCATCGTCCCTATCCTCGCCGAGGCCGGATACAACGGGCCGCTCTCCGTCGTCTTTGAGGGCAAGGACATCAACGATTGCGATGACAAGGAAGTCATGCGCTTAGCCGCCGCACAACTGCGGGATTTGGTCTCCCGGCTTTAAGAAAAGCTCTTAGGATGGCTGATATTAGTACAGTCTCCGTGCCGAGGGGAACTGGACGCAAAAAAGGGGAATGGCCAATAGGACCATTCCCCTTTGCACTCGCATCGCCTCCCGGATCAGAAAGCGTAGCTCAGCGCCACACTTGGCGTACCCGTCCGCGCTCCCGCTTGCAGCTTGAGCCGCTTGCCGTACTTAAATCTCACCCGATCGCGCTTGGTCTCAATTACTTGGATGCCGTGCAAGAAGTCGTAGATCATACTGCCGGCGATGGTAAGCACCCCCAGCGCAACCAGCGGCCCGCCCGCTCCGCCATCGCGCTGGAGCTCGCGCAGGCGGTACTTGGGCGTCTCACCTTCTAGCGAAACGGGGATCTTCTCATAGCGTCTTTCTTTGCCGTTGTCCCCGGCATTGATTGCCAAGACGTCAAAATCCGTCTCCGCAAATTCACCGTCTTCCCAAAGTGCTGCCCCAGCAATAATCGAGGCGACGCCCGCAAGGCTTGTAGCCAAAAGCCACTTTCCCGTCGTAGGCTCCCCCGCGTAAAAGTGCATCATGCCCGGCACCGGAATCGCGCTCCGCATCAGTCCGGTGGAAATGCGGCGGTTCATGTCTTGGTATTCCTCGTAGGTCATATCCTGCGGTATGGGCATTAGCGGTGCCTCGTTCAGCACATCGCCCGTTCCCTGCGATAAAGCCGACGACGGTACGACAAGTGCCAGCGCAAGCGTCACTATCCCTAGCGCGTATTTTCTCATGGTTAATTCTCCTATTGTTAGATTGGCGATTTAAACGCAAAAAAGGACGACCAAATCGTCCAGCCAGCCATCGGTTGTGACTTATAACACCTAAGCACGGCAATGGTGTTACCCCTATCGGCGGGCTAACTAGAAGCCGTCCCGCTCCTTGCCCTGAGACCCGGAGCGGCCTACTTTCCTTGAGTATCCGGCCAGACTCCTCCGCTGCGAAGCCGAGCGGGAATTGAACTTTTTTGACGCATTCGGTCCGATATTTTCTCTGTTGGGACCGACCCCGTTCCACTGCAAATCCGTCAAACAATATCGCCTTCTTATCTTCCTAGTCAGGGTGCGTGGCCGCAACACCCATCTTTCACGCGGAGAAATTTCATGAAGATAGCACGCCTACTAGGAGTGGGTTGGACCTTGCTCCTCCTGCTCGCCTGCAACGGCCAAGGAGTCGGGACCAGCACCTCGGCCAAAGTGGAGACCGAAGAAGAAAAGATCCTCTACGCCTTGGGCTTAGCCATAGCACAAAACACCCTAGAGCCGTTCAAAGGTCAATTCAGCGACGCGGAAATAGCAGTGGTCATGCAGGGCTTTACCGACGCCGTCAAGGGCAACGAGGCCATCGTCCCCCTGCAGGAATTCGGCCCCAAGATCAACCCCATGTTGCAGGAGCGCTTGCAAAGAGTTCAGGCCCAAGCCGCGGCAGAGGGCGAGGCCTTCAGGGAAAAGGCCGCCCAAGAAGAAGGTGCCGTGCAGACGGCTTCCGGCCTCGTCTTCAAAGAGCTGACTGCCGGCACCGGAGTCTCGCCCCAAGCCACTGACCAGGTCAAAGTACACTACCACGGCTCGCTGATTGACGGCACTGTCTTCGACAGTTCAGTAGAGCGCGGCGAGCCCGTCACCTTCGCCCTCAACCAAGTGGTCGAAGGCTGGACTGAGGGACTGCAAATGATGAAAGTGGGCGGCAAGGCCAAGCTGACCATCCCGCCCGAGCTGGCCTATGGCCCAGGGGGCCGCGAAGGGATCCCGCCCAATGCTACCCTGATTTTTGAAGTCGAACTGCTGGGCATTGAGTGAGATTCACGTCTCCCACTCCGCGTAAATATCTGCAATCACTTCGTCAATCGGTGCCCGATGCGTCTCCGCGTCGAGCACCGATGCCTGCGCCGAGGCTTCGGCGAGTAGGGTCGGCAATTTAACCTGTTCCGCGTCAAAGATGTATTCGTGCCAGCCAGCCTCCGTCGTCAGGAGTTCGGCACGGCCCAAATCAGGTGCCGCCTCCCCACTCGTCTGCAAGCGCAACCGCCGTCTGTCTCCGAAGTGATTGCGCAACTCGTCAAAGGGACCGTCAAAGGCGATTCGTCCCCGGTCTATCATCACAATCCGACCGGCCAACTGTTCCAACTCGTCCATGTCGTGGCTGGTAATCATCACCGTTACGCCCTGCTCGAGGTTCAGATCCTTGATAAAGTCGAGGATATTGCGCCTAGCCAGCACATCGACGCCGATCGTCGGCTCGTCCAAGAAGAGAATCTCCGGCTCGTGCATGAGCATCAACCCCAGATCTGCCCGCATCTTCTGCCCTAGGCTCAACTGCCGCGCCAGACTGTCCATGAACTCGTCAAGGCCCAGCAGTTCGCGCACAAAGCCGAGCATCCGCTCATAGCGCTCCTGCGGAATATCCCACACGACCCGTTTCCATTCAAAACTCGCCGACACTGGCTGGTCCCACCACAGTTCAGTGCGCTGGCCAAAAACCACGCCAATGCGACTGACATAGGCCACCCGGTCCCGCATCGGGTCCATTCCCAGGGCTCGCACGCTCCCCGACGTCGGTGCCAGCACACTCGACAGCAGCTTGACAGTCGTCGATTTGCCCGCACCATTGGGGCCAGCGTAGGCGACGATCTCGCCTCGGCGCACAACAAGGTCCACATCCTGCAGAGCGCGAATCTCGCGCACCCGGGGCCGAAAGAGATTCTTGAACACATCGCGCATATATGCCGAGCGTTGGCGCTGGTAGAAGGTCTTGTTGACCCCTTGCAACTCAACTGCGATGTCCCCAGCGCAAGTAGCGCTGCGAGCCCGTGTGTCCATAGTGATTCATTCCTTTCTTCATAGCTATCAGCGCCACAAGGCTCAGGGCGCAGGCGAATAGCGGCGTAGCCCACAGCGATCCGGCACCTTGGTCAATCCCGAGCAGTATCCGACAGGGATACCAAGCGACAAAACCCACCGGTAGCGCGCTCAACAGGCCATTGACCAAGAGCGGATGCAGCCCATCGAGGGGAAACGACTTCAACTGCCAAGCGAAACCAATCGCGCGGGAGCTGATCTCCTCGGCACCCACCGGTGACCAGAACGCCAGCGCGCTCCACAAATAGGAAAAGGCCAAGACCACCACGCAGGAAGACAGCAGGTGAACTCCATAGCACAGCCACCAGCCGGGTTCCACGGCCATATCCAGCCGCCCCAAAGACCAAGCGCTGATCCCCAACCCGACGATGGCTCCCCAGCAGCCGGAGAAGGGTATAAATCCTTCCGTGAGCAGGGCCATCCACAAAGGCTGCGGCTGCACTAAGGTGTGGTCGAGCTGGCCGCGGCCAATGCGGCGGCTGATGGCCAGCACGTTGTAGCGGAAGAACATTTCGAGCAGTCCCTGGACCAGGGCAGCGTAGCCGAGCATAAAGAGAATCTGGTCCCGGCTCCACGCCCCGATCCCAGCAAAGCGCTCGGCCAGTAAGAACACCGCCATTACCCCCGAGAGGCTGAGGACCATGTCGGAGACAACGTTGATAAGAAAAAACTTGAAGTCCCGAGTCATCCACATGAAGTCGAGATAGGCCTGTACCCGCCAGCGCCGGATGACTTGGACTACGGGGTTGCGCTTAGCCACCATGAGACACCAGCCTTTCGCGATTGTGTCGCCAGAGCGCGTGCGCACCCGCCCACAGCACTACAGCCCAAGTTACCTGCACAGGGATGAGGTCGGCTGGATTGCCCGTACCGGTGTAGATTCGCAGTGGCGCTGACGCCAGCGAGGCAAAGGGCAGCCACTCTAGATAGTCCCCCAAGCCCCACGGCAACAGCACCAGCGGCACTAGCCGACCCGACAACAGCACCGTCAATGTGGTGCGGATCCGTTGCAGCGCGTACACGCTGTGCTCCAAGAAGACCATGCACGCGGCAAAGAACAGATCCAAGGCCGTACCCACCGCCACGCCCAGCGCCAAACTGAGCAGAAACCACAGTCCAGCCGTCCACGTCGCTGGCAAGGGGTCAACTCCCAGCAGCGGCGCGATGATCAGCAGCGGCAGCGAAAATAACAGCAGGCCAGGGATCCAGCCGCCGACCATTTCGGCCAGCATCTGCCCGTAGATCCCCATCGGCCGCAAGAAGCGGTTAGCTATATTCCCGCTCCACAGATCGTCGTCGATCCGGGTGCGGCCCGATAGCTGGTCGGCAAAAATTGCGGCGACCATGGTATAGGTCAGCACCGCCTCCAAGCTCATCCCCGCAACGACGCCCTGGCCCGTCATCACCATGCGCCAGAGCGAGAGCAAAATCGCCACGTGGAATAGCCGCAACGCGAAATCGCCAATCAGGCCCCAAATTGCGTCGTTGAGCGACTGGGTCGCGACGATGGCGATGGTTTTCCCGTATTTGTGCAGCAATGTTATCATCGGTTATCTCAAAAAAAGACCGCGAACAACAGGCCCGCGGTCTCTGGAAATCATAAAAAGCCGGCATCATGTCCCCGAGATGGCGTCGATCATCTCCATCGTCTGCACCGCGTCGCCCAGACTACAGGCCGGGAACGGAAGTGCGCCTCCATCCTGAACCCATCTCAAGAACGTGCGATCCTGCTGATAAAATCCCGGGTTGTAGCGGCGATCAATGTCATCCCCTTCGACGTTCTCCGGCTGTCCGCCCCTGCGTCTCAAGGTTGCGGCTGTCCCAAGAGCGGACGTGAAGGTAACCCCATTGCCGCGCACCTCCACGCGGTGCCCGCCCGGAGCGAACCAGTCCATAGAGGCACGCCCAACAGCCCCGCCGGCGAAGGTCAACAGCGCCGAACAGCAGTCCGGCATGGGACCTTCCACAGTATGGTGCATCGGCTGGACGCTCACCGCGTCACCGCCGAAGAATCGCAACAGGTCCAAGGCGTGGATGCCGTTTGCTACGCTCCAGCGTTTCAGGACCTCTTGCGGAAATTTCGGGTTTTCCCGGACCCGCTGGATATCTTCGTGGGCGTCCACAGTGACGCTTTGTACCGGTCCGGATTCGAGGATCAGCTCCCTGCCCTTGAGAAGCGTGGAATAGAACCGCCGATTCACGCCCACCATCGCCGGCGTACCCGCCGCTCGCGCCAGATCGGCCAGCGCACGGGTCTGGGACGTATAGAGGCCAGGAGGCTTTTCCAGAAAGGTCGGGATACCGGACCGAATGAAGTCTGCGGCGACTGCGGCGACCTGGAGGACACTCACGAGAACGAAAACGGCGTCGGGCCGAGTTCCTTCCAGCAGGCTCTCGTGCGAGTTCAGGCGATTCGACACGCCGAACCGCGCTCCTGTCTCTTCCAGAACGCGGGGATTGCTGTCCACAAGCGTCGTCACACACCCCTCGCGAAGGTCGGTGAGCACTTTCAGGTGCCTCTGGGCTATGTTTCCGGCTCCGACTACCGCAATGTTCAGCATTTCGTCCTGTTCCATGTAAGCATTGCACGCCTTGAAGTAACGAATCTATTCCTCTGGGCTCAGATCCCTCGTTTCGAGCCCGTTGGCAGTGGATGGTACTTCACCTCGACTTCCACGTCTGCGACTCTCAGCGGACTCACCAAATCGTCCGGTCGCTCCACCAGCGCAATCTCCAAGCGGTTCGCCCCCTGCTGCGGCCGCACCTCCTGCAAGTCGAAAATCAGCCACATGCCCTGATACGGGACGACCTCATAGCCGTACTCGCGGCGGCATATCTCCCCTTGCAGCGATTGGCCGTTGAGCGCGATTTCCAAGCGGTCGTCTGAGACCAGATCGACGATCCTGATCCGCAACAGCACCTGACTGACGCGGCCTTCTTGCACATCGTCGGCCAAGTAAAAGGGAATGGTATGCTGCGCCCGGTCATCGGCCGCGATCTCTACTGGCAGCGCCACTGGGTATTGGTTTTCCTCATCCGCCGACCGCCGCGCCAACACGTAGTGCTTGTCCTTCTCCTGCATCAGATCCCGGCTGCCCAGTTCGCTCAGCGCGCTACGCTCTTGGTCTCCTAAGGGCCAGGGCATAAACCACGCGTACAGCCCGTCACAGCCCCGGTCTAACAGACTCACCGCCGCCGCCCGCAGTTGGGCCGGAGTGGGGCAAACCCGCTCGGCCCCAACCGACTCATCAGATACGTAGGGCTGCAAGGTACCATAGACCGCTGCGTCGGCCGCGTGCGCGGCCTCGACCAGCCAATCTATCGGCATGTCCCCATCGAGGATCATATAGCCGTAGCGGATCGGCACCAAGAAATCCACCAACCCGCGCTCTAGCCACGTCCGCACGTCTAGTCCCTGCGCCAAATTCATCTCCTCGGTGGGCAAAACCCGCGCTCCAACCACACCCGACCGCTGCCCGCGTACCCGCTCGGCGAGTTGCTCTACGTAATCGGTCAAAATGGGCGTCGTCGCCTCCACATCCTCTTCCCGCAAAATGCGCGGTGCCCCGCCCGGCAGGGCAAAGTCCAGCTCAACGCCATCGGTTTCGTACTCGGTCGCCAGCTCCTCAACCACTTGCAATATGTGCGCCCGCACCTCCGCGTGCGCCAGCCCGCCACCGCCATCAGCCAGCCTGTAGGCCGGCTCCATATTCCCGTAGGCGGCCATCCGCAAGCTGGCCCAGAAGTCCATGCTATGGTCATGTGCCCGGTCGATAAGCACCGTCAGCGGGTCGAGCCCGCGATCGATCAGGCTCTGCATGTTGTGCCACGTGCGCCAATAGGCGGCCTGCTCAAAGGGCTGAATATCCGCTCCGAACATCATCCCCACCCGCGATGGATAGAAAAGCCCGTCGCCGCGCTCGACCCCGTAGGCAAAAGTATCCACCCCCGTGCCCGCAACCTCGTCTATGGGCACCCAAGCGTCTTCGAGCGCCATCGGCGGCTCAAAGGCAAAAAGGTAGTAGTGCCGGGCGTCGTTAAAGTAGATGGTGCGCTGCTGTCGCATGGCGTATCCTCCTCATTTTAAAGGGAATTATATACCTGAGTGCCCAAAAACCATGTTCGCGGCTAATAAGCATTAATTATCAACTATTGACAATTGTGAGGAGTAAAAAGAAGAACTTGACGATGTGAAGGGGCTGTACGTTAATGAGAATGCGCCTTGCACCTTCCCCTGCGAAGGCGGATCTCCTCCGTGGTTCAACGCGACCAAGAGTAAGTATCCGTCGAAGAATATACTGGGATCGGATTTATCGCATGAAGATCGCTGCCTATCAGGCACCTCTGCTCGAGAATGGCTCAATGGAAGCATTGAGCTATTTACGGACACAAATAGATGTATGTGAAGACAAAGGCGTCGAAATACTGTGCTGTCCAGAGGCGGTCCTTGGCGGCCTAGCAGATTACTCCGACAGGCCGACCGAACTCGCATTCAATATCGAAAATGGTCAATTGGAAGAGTTTCTTTCGCCTCTCACCAGCGAGACAGTGAGTGCGATTATTGGCTTTACCGAGTCGGCAAACACAGGACTCTACAATACAGCTATTATCTTTCACCGCGGTAAGATATTCGGTCAATATCGAAAGGCGTATCCGGCGATTCGCAACTCGATCTACAATGCAGGTGACGAACTACCAACGTTTACGCTTGGATCGTTGACATTTGGCATCATCATCTGCAATGACACCAATTATATCGAGCCGTCCCGAGTCATGGCAGCCAAAGGGGCGACTGTTCTTTTCGTTCCCACGAACAACTGCTTGCCGCTTAGCAAGGCCGATGTAGTAGCTAGGGCTAGAAGCGCTCAGATGGCACGGGCAGTCGAGAATGGCTTGACCGTGATAGCGGCTGACGTCGCGGGGCACCAAGATGGATTTGTTTCCTACGGATCAACGAATATTATCGACCCCAATGGAGCAGTAATTGCTTCGTCGAAACCGTTTGTTGAGGATTTGCTCATCGCTGACATTGAACCGGAAGCTGACAAGGAGAGGCGTGGATGGGATTCGTCGAAAAATCCAGCGATTATCAAAGCATTTCTCGAAGAGTGTTACCCTGAAAGTAGTTTATAAGATCTGGATGCCTTCGACTGAATGCGAGATAGAGTCCGTATTGTTCTGTAAAAATTGAAAAGGTCATCGTTGTCCCGAGTGAGGCGTATCTTA
>MKWU01002813.1_pt1 | contig 24630 bp, 23 predicted proteins | sample 809101 | NCBI WGS metagenome assembly MKWU01 (sample SAMN05860141, study PRJNA318959) | sponge metagenome | host: Aplysina aerophoba | place: Slovenia: Piran, Adriatic Sea, Gulf of Piran | collected 2013-05-07 | reverse complement strand
CGGCCGGAGCGAGCACCCCTCCGCCAGGCGAACCGTCGTCTGCCGCCGCTTTGGCGGCACGCTTTCGACCATGATCCCCGAACAACCGATCGACAACCGCTTCCCCGGCGCAACGGTTCCCCGTGGGGAGCGTCGTCACGCTGCTCGACCGCGACCGGCGCACCGTCTTCCCCGCCGGCACCGAGCTGCGGCGCCACGAAGCCATCGTCGCCGGCGGCGAGACCGGCCGATTCGCCGGGCTCCGGCTCATCAAGGCCGGCCCCACGGGCGGAGCGACGATGCAGCAGGTCGAGGCCGCACTGCTGCATGCGGACGCATGGACCACCCGCGAGCGCCTCGAGAAAGGACCCGCTCGGCATCCTCACCCGCGGCACAGGCCCCACCCGAGCTCGAAGCGGCCCTCCAGCTCGCACGGTCGGTGACGATCGCCCTCGAACGGGCGGGACTGTCGACGGCCGCCTCTCGCACCCCTGAAGCGCCCGCGGATAGGATGCGGCCACGCGCCGTCGCCGCCGAACCGCCGCGCCCCGGCGCGGGGCGGGCCGACCAGGCGACGGAGCATCGGCCGGGCGATCGCGGGCAGCAGCGCCCGCCCCCCGCCGTCGACCGGTCCGGCCGCGCTCTCGCCCAGCGCGCCGGCGAAGATCTCGGCCTGGGTGTGCAGCGAGGCGAGCTCCGCCTCGACCAGCCCGTCCTCGTACTGGTCGAGAAAAAGCAGGCCTGCGACCAGCGCGCCGAGGGCCAGCATGTTGACCATCAGCACGCGCCGGGTGAGTGGCGAAATCATCGCGGCACCCTTGCTGACCGGATCGCCCCATGTGGCGGGCGCGGCGGTTCAATCCTCCCGGTAGCGGTAGCCTATGCCGTAGAGGGTTTCAATGTGGCGGAAATCCTCGTCCGCCAGCCGGAACTTCTTGCGCAGCCGCTTGATGTGGCTGTCGATCGTGCGGTCGTCGACATAGATGTGCTCGCCATAGGCGGCGTCCATCAGCTGGTCGCGCGACTTGACGTGGCCCGGCCTGAGCGCGAGGGCCTTGACGATGAGGAACTCGGTGACCGTGAGATCGACCGGGCGGCCGCGCCAGGCGCAGAGATGGCGCGACTCGTCCAGGGTCAGGTCGCCGCGCACCAGCGCCGCGGCGTCGGGCGCCTCGCCGGGGCCGCCGCCCGCGCGGTGGCGCCGGAGCACGGTGCGGACGCGCTCCAGCAAGAGGCGCTGCGAGAACGGCTTCTTGATGTAGTCGTCCGCGCCCAGGCGAAGCCCCAGCAGCTCGTCGACCTCGTCGTCCTTGGAGGTGAGGAAGACCACCGGCATGTCGGAGCGCTTGCGCAGGCGCTGCAGCAGCTCCATCCCGTCCATGCGCGGCATCTTGACGTCGAGCAAGGCGAGGTCGGCGGGCTCGGCGGTCAGGCCCTGCAGCGCGGCGGCCCCGTCGGTGTAGCAGCGCACCGCGAACCCCTCGGCCTCCAGCAGCATCGACACCGAGGCGAGGATGTTGCGGTCGTCGTCGATCAGCGCGATCCGTTCCGGCACGATTTCTCCCTCCTGCCGGCGCCGCGACGGCGCGTGGTTGCGTTCCCTTAGATGGGGTTCCGGACGCCCGCGGCAAGCCCGCCCGGAGGGGCGGCGGCAAGATGCCGGCCACGCTCCGCCGCCGGTTGAACCGGCGGCGCGCAGGCACTAGTTTGCCGCGCAACGGACCCCCGCCACCCGCCCGTCCGCGCGCGACGCCCGGTCGTGCCGGCGGGGCTGTGCCGTGCGCGCCCCCATTCCGGGAGATCGAGAGTGCCTGCTACCGCATCCGCCGCAAGCTCATGGGGGCTGGAAAACCACGGGGTGGTCAATCCCGGTCCGGTGCGCTGGAACCCGACGGTGCCCGCGCTTTACGAGCATGCGCTCAGACGGGGCGAGGGCGAGCTCGCGGAGGGCGGCGGGTTCGTCACCCGAACCGGGGAATACACCGGCCGCTCGCCCAGGGACAAGTTCATCGTCGACGAGCCCTCGTCGTCGGGCGACATCTGGTGGGGGCCGGTCAACAACCGCATCTCGGAAGCGCATTTCGAGGCGGCCCACATGCGGATGACCGCCTATCTGCAAAACCGCGAGCTGTTCGTCCAGGACGTCCATGCCGGGGCCGATCCGGAACACCGCCTGCCGGTCCGGGTGGTGACCGAGCAGGCCTGGCACAGCCTGTTCGCGCGCAACATGTTCATCCCGCCGGCCGCGGCCGAGCTGGCCGATTTCAGGCCCGAATTCACCGTCCTGCACGCGCCCGGCCTTCACTCGGTGCCGGCGGTCGACGGCACCCGCTCCGAGGTCGGCGTGCTGCTCAACTTCGCCAGGCGGACGATCCTGGTGACCGGCTCGCACTATACCGGGGAGATCAAGAAGACGATCTTCTCGGTGCTCAACTACATCCTGCCGGGCAAGGGCGTGCTGCCGATGCACTGCTCGTCGAATATCGGGCCGAAGGGCGACACGGCGATCTTCTTCGGCCTGTCGGGGACCGGCAAGACGACGCTGTCCGCCGACCCCACGCGCACGCTGATCGGCGACGACGAACATGGCTGGTCGGATGAAGGCGTGTTCAATTTCGAGGGCGGGTGCTACGCCAAGACGATCAACCTCTCGGCCGAGGCCGAGCCCGAGATCCACGCCGCCTGCTTCCGTTTCGGCACGCTGCTGGAGAACGTGGTCATCGACCCGGAAACCCGGATACCCGATTTCGACGACGGCTCGCTCACCGAGAACGCCCGCGCCTCCTACCCGCTGCATTTCCTCGGCAATGTCGAGGAGTCCGGGATGGGCGGGCACCCGACCAACATCGTGATGCTGACCGCGGATGCCTTCGGCGTGCTGCCGCCGATCAGCCGGCTTACCCCGGAACAGGCGATGTACCACTTCCTGTCGGGCTATACGGCGCGGCTCGCCGGCACCGAGCGCGGGCTCGGCAGCGCCCCCGAGGCGACCTTCTCGACCTGTTTCGGCGCGCCCTTCCTGCCGCGCCACCCGACGGTCTACGCCAGGCTGCTGGGCGAGAAGATCGCGCGCCACGGCGCCACCTGCTGGCTGATCAACACCGGCTGGAGCGGCGGGGCCTTCGGCGTCGGCGAGCGGATGAAGATCGCCCATACCCGCGCCATGGTGCGCGCGGCGATCGAGGGCAGGCTCGCCGCCGTCCCGGTCGCGCCGGACCCCAATTTCGGCGTGCTGGTGCCGGAGAACGTGCCCGACGTGCCGCCCGAGGTCCTGAGCCCCCGCAACGCCTGGTCGGACAAGGGCGGCTACGATTCCACCGCGCGCGGCCTCGCGCGGCGCTTCCAGGCCAATTTCGAGCAGTTCGAGGACGCCGTCGACGAGAAGGTCCGCGCGGCGGCGATCCGCGCGGCGGCGTAGGGGATTTCGGCCCGGCGGACGTGCGGGACAAGGGACTCCCTTGATGCGCGGGCGTATTGTAGCTACGTTGGCACTACACGCGGGAAGAGGCTCCGATGAGTGCCGATAGCGTCGTGCGCGCGAGAATAGACAGCGAGACCAAGGCACGGGCCACGGAGGCGCTGCACGCCATGGGCCTGACGGTGTCCGATGCGATCCGGCTCTTGTTGCTGCGGGTGGCGGACGAAAAGCGTCTGCCCTTCGACATCCAGGCGCCTAACCTCACCACCCGCAGGGCGATGAAGGAGTTGGAAGAAGGCAAGGGCAAACGCTTCGCCAGCGCCGAAGAACTGTTTGAGGACATCGGCGCCTGAGGTGCTTGTTCCGGTCCGGTCGGCGCAGTTCAAGCGGGACGCGAGAAAGGCGCAACGGCGCGGCAAGGACCTCGCCATGCTCCGTCGACCGCTGACAGCCCTGATGCGACGGACCTCCTTGCCCTCCCGCTACCGCGACCATCCATTGCGGGGCGATTGGCAGGGCTATCGGGAAATCCATATCGAGCCGGATTGGCTCCTGATCTACCGTATCCAGGGAGGCGAATTGCTCTTGGTCCGGACCGGCTCCCACGCGGACCTGTTTCGGGAATAGCACAAGATCCGATGACGGGATGCTGTTGACCCGGCGATCGAGGGCAGGCTCGCCGCCGTCCCGGTCGCGCCGGATCCCAATTTCGGCGTGCTGGTGCCGGAGAACGTGCCCAACGTGCCGCCCGAGGTCCTGAGCCCCCGCAACGCCTGGTCGGACAAGGGCGGCTACGATTCCACCGCGCGCGGCCTCGCGCGGCGCTTCCAGGCCAATTTCGAGCAGTTCGAGGACGCCGTCGACGAGAGGGTCCGCGCGGCGGCGTAAGCGGCGGGAGGCGTACGCCTGCGCCTGACTGCCTGAGGCGAAACGGCGTCCCCGCTCAGACCTCGGCGACGCGCTCGACCTCGATCGTCCGTTCGAGATGTCGCGACCGCGCGAGGTCGAAGGCGAGCTGCATGCCGAGCCAAGTCTCGGGCGTGGAGCCGAAGGCTTTCGACAGGCGGTAGGCCATCTCGATGGAAACGGACGACTTCTCGTTCACCAGGTTCGACAGCGTTTGCCGTCCTACGCCAAGCCGCTTCGCGCCCTCGGTCACCGACAAGCCGAGCGGTCTCAGGCAGTCCTCGCGCACGATCGCGCCGGGATGCACCGGGTTCTTCATCGCCATGTCACGACCCTCCAATGGTAGTCGACATAGTCCACATCGACGGCATGTCCCCCTTCGAACCCGAAGGTCACCCGCCAATTGGCGGAGACCGAAACGGCATATCGATCCCTCAGACGGCCACGGAGCGAGTGCATCCGGAAACCGGGCAGGCTCATCCCCTCGGGACCGGTACTCCTGTCGAGTGCGGTGAGGATGCGCAAGAGCTTGGCTACATGTGTCTGCGTTACCCGCGCGGATCGACCGTGTTCGTAGAGTTCTCTCGGTCCGCGATGCCGAAAGGTCTTGATCACTCTCCGGCTTGTATGGTGTCGGGCGACAATAGTCAAACAGGGATGAGCACCACAAGCTGGTACCCGCCGACCCGTTGGCGCGCGCACTGCCCCTTGTCCCGCCGTGTTCCCGAAGCCGTTCCAGGGTAACTCGTGTCCGCGCCGGCGCTCCCCGTCAGAACCGCATGTTGAGGGTGAGGAAGAAGGTGCGGCCCCATCCGGCCTCGGTCGGGCCGTCGACGCTGCTCGGGTTGGAGGTGTCGATCGAGAGGCCGGCGTCGGTCAGGTTGAACACCCCGGCCGTGACCCGCGCGCCGTCCAGCCCCAGCGGACCGGCCCAGTCCAGCACCAGGTCGTGGCCGGTCCAGGAATCGAACTCTCCGGTGCCGGCACGGTTCTCGTAGCCGGAACGGTAGTTGGCGGTCCAGATGGCGCTCAGCCCGCCGCGCCGCGCGAGGAACCCGACGCGGACCATGTTCTTGGCGATGGCGAGCCGGTCCTCTTCGCCCGCGATGCGCAGCTCGGCGTCGGTCACGTGCCGCCACGCGCCGCGCATGCCGACGACGCCCCAGCCGGTGCGGAAGCCGCCGCCGAACCTTGTGGTGATGCCCGTCAGCTCGCTGTCGACCACGTTCGCATAGCTGTCGCGAATGGTGATATCGCCGCCGGCGCGCTCGATGCAGTTCATCGCGTTGCCGGGCATGCATACATCCAGATTCTGCATCGCCCAGTCGGCGCTGTTCTGCCCCGCCCCGCCCGAGCTCGAGAGCCGATACCATTCCACATCGAGGAAGAACGGACCCCTGCGGGCCTCGGCGCCGATGGCAATCCTCTCGGAGGACGAAGGATCGAGATCCGGGTTGCCCGTGGTCGCGCGCGTCACCTGCCTCGGGTTGGAGTCGGGGCAGGAGCGGGGCGGGCGCCCGCTGCCCGGGTCGCAATCGACATAGGGATGGTCCTGGACCTCCGAGCTGTAGAGACTCGACATGGAGGGCGACCTGTCTCCCGCGCCCCAGGAGCCGCGCAGGGTGATCAGCCCCGTCGGGCGGAATTCAGCCGCCAGGCGCCAGGACTCCAGCCCGCCGATGTCGTCGTATTCGTCCGCCCGGCCCCCGGCCCTGAGGTCCAGGTTGTGCAACAGCGGCAGGGACATTTCGGCGAAGGCCCCGACGGTCCTGCGGTCGCCGGCGTAGCTGATCCCGCCGGAACCGAGCACGTCGGAAACCGGGTAGGTCGTGCCGTCACTGCCGCGGAAGACCATGAGGTGGTGCACGTCCACGGTGTCCGCCTCGACCCCCGCGGTCCATGCCGCATCGCGCCCGCCGATCGCGAATCCGGACCCCTCCAGCGCCAGCCGCGCGCCCAAATACTCCTGGCCGGCGTCGATCTCCTCGCGCAGGCTCGCGTTCCTGATGGCCTGCAAATGTGCGGGCGCGGTCGAGAACGGGTTCACCAGGTCGTAGTTTCCCGCCTCGACCTCCTCCCTGATCTTGCCGGCATGCACGAAGGTGTCGCCGTCGAGAAAGCTGTCCGCCCGAAAGGCGCTGATGCGCGCGTCGTAGCCGAGACTGTTCGTCAGCCGGCCCTCGACGCCCACGGAGAGATCGTATTCCTCGCTGTCCGTCAGCCAGTCCCGGTTGCCGAAGCGGACGAAGCGGTGCGCCACGGAGACCCAGTCGTTGCCGTCGGCCTGGAAGTCCGATCCGGCCGCATCGTTGATCGACTGCAGCAGGCTCGGGTTCGGCGTCAGGGAGAACGAGCCGACCGAAGGCGCGAATCGGAACGCCGAATCGCCCTGCACGATTTTCGCGTCCAAATGGAGCTCGGCGTCCTCGCCGAGCGGGTGGTCGAGGTTCACCACCGCGCTCTTCTGCTCATAGCTGCCGGTGTTCCACATGATGGCGCCGTAGGCGAAGCCGCAGCCCTTGTCGCCGTTGCGGATTCCGGGCGGATTGCTGAGCGGGCCGGTATAGCCTCTCGCCGGGTCGCATTCGCCGAGCGCGGCCGACCGCACGCCGGTCACCGCGCCCGCGTCGTCGCGCTGGACCACCCAGACCGTGTTGCCGCCGACGCTGACGTTCTGCGCCTCGTTGAAGTCGCCGCCCTCCCGCCAGGCGGAGCGGCTGTAGTCCCGGCTCCGGGAGGTGATTTCCTGGCGCTTGAGGTAATCCGCGCCGATGGTCATGCGCCCCCTGCCGACTTCGCCGCCCCAGAAGACGCTGCCCTGCCAGCCGTCGCCGCCGTCGCGGCTCGGCATCCGGGCGAGCGCGCGGGTCTCGAAGCCGTTCAGGTCGCTGCGCAGCACGACGTTGAGCGCGCCCCGCACGGCGCTGCCGCCGAGCGTGCCGAGGCTCTCGCCGCTCAACAGCTCGATACGCTCGATCGCCGAGATCGGCAGGCTGTCCAGATCGCCCGAGGTGGTGGCGTAGGGCCTGCCGTCGACCAGGACGAGCAGCGATTGCCCGCCGGTGAGGAAGTAGCGGACGATGCCGGTGTCGAGCAGTTCCTTGAGGGTCTGGGAGCCGGAACGCTCGAGGAAGGCCCGCTCGTACTTGGCGATGACGCGCGGGGCGGGGGCAAGGGAGCCGGCCAGGGCGGCCTGCGTCGCCACCACAACAACGAGAGCGAGCGAGGTCAGGACGACATAAATATTTTTCATCGGGAAATAACTCCGCTTGGGCGGAACCATTCATAGCGCCGATCCGGTGCCGCGCAAGCACCGAAATTACGGTCGGGTCGCGAAGCAAGGCAGCGCGCCGGAAGCGTTCAGAATCGTAACCTGCCGCGCAGCAGGGCGGCGTGGCCGGGCGCCCCGTCCTGCGGCTCGCGTCGCTCGGCCTCGATACTGAGCGAGGCTCCGGGGCCGGCTTCCAGCCGCGCCCCCGCCCGGTAGCTGCGCCGGGATCCGCCGTCGAGCGTCACCGCGCCGAAGGGCGTCACCACGCCGCGGCCGCCAAACGCGGCGAACCCGTAGCCCAGCTCGAGCTCCAGCCGGCTCTCCGGCCGGGCGGCGGAAGTTCCGACCTCTTTTTCCCAGAGCCGGTGCAGCCCGCTCGCAGACCTGCCCCAGCTCTGGGTCAGCCGGGCCGAGGGACCGCGGCCGGAGGGCCCGGGATCGAAGCCCAAGGATGCGCCGAACCCCCATTCGCGCGGCAGGCTGCCGCCGCGGGTCATCAGGCGGCGGGCGAAACCGTCGACCGCCCACCCGGTGCCGGGATCGCGGAAACGCAGCCCGCCGCCGAGCTCGACCCCGGTGCCGGTCGCGCCATCGCCGCCGTCATAGCGCAGCCCGAGCTCGGCGCGCGGGGTGAGCGACTGGCCGGTGGGAAGGACGTGCTCGTGCGAAGCCTCGGCGGCGAGTCTCAGCCGCTGCAGGGCGGAGACAGCTTCCTCCAGCCCGGCGCCGCCCGCGGCAACGTCGAAGCGCCCCAGCCCCGCCTCGCCCTTCAGCTTGACGGTCGAGCCCCGGTGCTCGAACAGCCGAGCGGAAACGCCGGCCGCGCCGGAGCCCAGCGTCGCGCTTCGCGGCTTCCGCCCACCGCTCCGGTCTTCTTCTCGGCGGAGCTCGCCGCGAGCGAATCCCACCGTCGCCCAGAGCTTGACGCCACGCGCTACCGCCCATGCGGCGTAGGGATGGACGCCGATCATCTCCAGCTCGTACTTGCCGCCCGCCCTGGATGAGCCGGTGCCCGCGCGGTAGTCGAACGCGCCGGTGGAGCGCGAGAGCGACAGCCCGGCCAGGATGCCCGGGCGCAGCCGGAGATCGGCGCCGAGCTCGAGATTGGCGAGCGTGCCTTCCCAGTCGACCGCCCGGTCGCCGCCCCCGTCGGCGAGCCTCGGGAAGGCGCCGCAGCACCACGCGGTGACGCGGCCCGTCCCGTCGGCTCTGCCCCGGGACTGAAGGCCGAAGGACAGGTTGTCGAGCAGGCGGTCCAGGCCGATCGTGCCGCTGCTGGCGAGGCTGTTGACGCGGGTCGGCAGCGGCAGGCTGCGCAGGACCTGGGTCAGGCTGGCGGGCGGGGCGCCGGAAAACGCCCGTTCGATGCGGCACCGGACGGGGCTGAAGGCGAGCGCTCGCCCCAGCTCCGGCAGGAGGCTAAGAGGCCTGCGGTCGACCGGCCTGGCGACCTCGATGACGGTGCCGAGCCCCACCGCGTCGCGCAGGGTGGCGCCGGTTGGGTCGCGCAACCTGACGGTCAGCGTCTCGTTGGACTCGTCGATATCGTCGGCGAGGGTGCGCAGCTCGACCGTCCGCAGCGCAGCGCCCGCCGGGAAGGTGAGCGTGCCGGAGGCGGCCTCGTAATCCGCGCCCGCGACAGCAGTGCCGTCCACGGTGGCGTAGCGCACCGTCACCGTCCGGCCGGCCGGCTCGCTCAGCGTCACCCGGAAGCGCAGCGTCCCCCCTTCCTGCGCCATTGCATCGGAAATCGAGAACGCCGGCTCGACCGGCCTGGCGACCTCGATGACGGTGCCGAGCCCCACCGCGTCGGCCAGCGTCGCGCCGCTCGGGTCGCTCAACCTGACGGTCAGGGTCTCGTCGGGCTCGTCGATATCGTCGGCGAAGGTGCTCACCTCGACGGTCCGCAGCGCAGCGCCCGCCGGGAAGGTCAGCGTTCCGGAGGCGTCCTCGTAATCGGCGCCGGCCGACGCGGTTCCGTCCACGGTGGCGTAGCGCACCGTCACCGTCCGGTCGGCGGGCTCGCTCAGCGTCACCCGGAAACCCAGCGTCACCCCTTCATGCGCCGTCGTGTCGGCGATCGAGAGCGCGGGTTCGACGCGGCTGCCGCCGCCCTTGCCTCCAGAATCGGAATCGTCGCCATCGCCGTCGGTCCCGCCGCCGCCATTTCCCCCTCTGCCGCCGTTGCCGTCATTCCCGCCATTGCCGTCGGTGTCGGTATTGCCGTTGGTGTTGCCGTTGGTGTCGCCGTTGGTGTCGCCGTTGGTGTCGCCGTTGGTGTCGCCGTGTCCGCCGTTCTCGCCATCGCCTTCGGTGTCAGTCTCGGTGTCGGCATTGGAGTTGATGTCGCCTCCATTCCCACCGATTGCGTCGCCGCCATTCCCACCATCGCCGTCGGTGTCGGTGTAGGTATTGCCGTTGGTGTCGCCGTTGGTGTCGCCGTTGGTGTCGCCGGTCCCACTGTTTCCGCCGTTCTCGCCATTGCCGCTGGTGTCGGTCCCGGTATTGCCGCCGTTGCCGCCATTCCCCCCGTTGCCGCCGGGCCCGCTGTTGTGGACGCGCACCGGCCCCTGGTCGTGTACCGGGCAATTGGCTGTGTGATCCCACACCTCATGGTCGAATGTCACCGGATTGGCGCGGGGACCATCGCGTCCCTCATCCCACTGAAGAGCTCTTTCCACCCGGAAGCTTTTCCACTCATCCCAGTCATCGTTGTCGAAGGTACGATAGAACGAGGGGATCAGAGTGAGGTCCTGGTGCCGGCCGTCCGTGTATTTGACCCCTCCGATATGGACCATCACGAACCACTCTTCCCCGTCGGGGATGTCATCTCCGTTTACCGAAGGCTTCTCGCTCAGCCTGACGTAATAGACCTTGCTCTCTCCCGGGCGGACCTCCAGGGAGTCCGTTGAAACCTCGACGGTCCCGTTCCAGGTGGGCTGTTGGGCGAGAACCGAAGGCAAGGGGAAAACCGCGCAGAGCGCCGAGACCAAGGCGGCGAGGACGAAGGCGCGAGCGGACACAGATAGGCGGCGGCGGGGCGCCGGGTTCAGCGGCGCAGAACTCTGTCGATCCGGTCGAAACAAATAAAACACGGCAAGTGCGATAGCATATCGCGTCAACATATAGTGCAGCTTTAGCGAATCGCCACAATCCTTTGATTCTTCAACTTCGCTCAACAGAAATTCCTCGACCCCGGCACCATCCAGGCTTCCAATTTCTGAACATTCATTGGAGTTATAGTGTCATTACCAAATATTCGCGTCCGGAGCCCCCGGACAGCGCCCTGACTATCCGCGCGTGGCTACGCAGAAAAATGCCGTTTTTGCGAAAATCAATGCCCGGCCGGCATGGCGGCGGGCGGGCTCAGAGATCGAGCTGGTCGAGGATCCAGTTGTCGATCGCGTGCACCAGCGGTTCGCGGTGCGAGAACCGGCCGGGCCGGGCGAGCGGCGAGGCGAGCCCGGCGAACTGGCGTTCGGCGATCTCGTTGTCCTCGGCGATCGCGGTCTCGAAGCGCCGGTAGTAGTGCTGGACGACGGTGTCGAAATCGGCGCGCGCCGCGGTTTCGCGCGGGAAGCAGATGGCGACCACGTTGCGCACCCGGTCCGGGCCGTCGGGCAGCATCTGCTTGAACCACATCGAATCGACGTCGCAGCCGATCATCGTCGCCGGGTACACCAGGAGGTATTGCGAGCCCAGCGCCGCCGGACCGGCGAGCGTCGGGATCGGCGGGAAGCCGTCCGTGCCCTTCAGCAGCGCGCGGGTCCGCCCGCCCGAATCGGACTGCACGAGGACGTATTCGCCGGGCGCGCCGCGGACCACGGTCTTCCCGATCGACGGGTCGTTGACCGAGTTGCGGTGGACGGTCGCGTGGTGGAAGGACTCCATCGAGTTCTCGACATAGCTCTTCCAGTTGGTGCGGACGGAATACTCGGCGCGCCGCACGGTCACCATGTCCCCGAGCCCGTAGGATTCGAGGTGGCGGCCGAGGTCGCCCAGATGATCGGCGAGCGGCGCGCAGCCCGGGTCGAAATTGACGAAGGCGAAGCCCTGCCAGCAGCCGAGCGGGATCTCGACCAGCCCGTACTCCTGCGGATCGAAGTTGCGCGCCCGGTCCATCCCGTTGGCGAAGTCGAGCCGGCCGTCGATCCCGTAGGTCCAGCCGTGATAGGGGCAGACGATGCGTTCGCAGCGCCCTTCGCCGTCGAGCAGCCTGGCGCCGCGATGCCGGCAGCTGTTGGCGAAGGCGCGGAGCCGCCCGTCGCCGTCGCGGATGACCAGGTACTCGGCGCCCGCGAGGGTCAGCGCCACGTAGTCGCCGGGCTCCGGCCAGTAATCGGCGCGCCCGATCAGGTTCCACCTGCGCATGAAGATGCGCGCGACCTCGCGCCGATGGAACGCGCCCGAGGTATAGCATTCGGGCGGCAGAGTCCCGGCCTCGGCAAGCGGCCGCCGCACCGCCTCGAAATCCATCTCCATGGCCGTCCCTCCGCGGCCGAGGCTAGGCGAATTGGCCCGGCTCGGGAATGGCCCTCCGTCGTCCGGCCCGCGAGGCGTTCTACTCGTAATCGGCGTGGGCGCGGGTCCTGCCGGCGCCCTCGTCGGCGATCGTCTCCGGTGTCGCCACCCGGCCGGCCGGCGGGCCTTCGAGGCCGAAGAAGCGGCGCATGCGCTCGTAGACGATCTCGTGGCGGAGTGCCGGATCCAGCCCCCTGAACATCTCGTAGAAGATCGGCGAGGGGTCGGGCCAGGTGCCCTGCGGGTGCGGATAGTCGGCGCCGAACACCAGGATGTCGCGCAGCACGTTGTCGGGATGGGTGATCGCCTGGGCGGCGATGGCGTCCTCCTCGAAGGTGACCAGGACCTGGCGCCGGACATAGGCGCTCGGCAGCTCCGCGAGCCCGGTGTCGCGGAACAGCCCGGGGCGTTCTTCCGCCTGGCGGTCCATCCAGTAGACCAGGAACGGCACCCACCCCGCCCGGCATTCGGCGAACAGCAGCCTGAGCCCGGGATAGCGCATCAGCGCGCCGCAATAGACCACGTCGGCGAGCGGGCGCGACAGCGAGAACGGCGCGCAGGAGAAATAGGCCATGCGCTCGCCCCTTCCCGCCGGCGGGATGGTCGTCTTGACGTGGCCGCCGATATGGCAGGCGCACACCATGCCGGTCTCCTCGAAGGCGGCCCAGGCGGGCTCCCAGCATTCGTGGAACATCCCGTGCGGGCCGTCGAAGGGGACGAACTCGGCCGCCTTGCAGCCGAGCTTCGCCAGCCTGCGGATCTCGCCCGGCAGCGAGGCCGGATCGAATACCGGCAGGATGGGGAGGATCATCAGCCGGTCCGGATCGCGGGCGTTGAGCTCCATCACCCAGTCGTTGTAGACGCGGTGCACCTCGTGGCGCAGCGCCGCATCGTCGATGTCCCATTTGCGGGTCGAGCCGAACCCGACATAGCCGTATACGCTGCCATGGTCCATGTGCTCGAGCAGCAGGTCGGGGTCCGACGGCGGCAGGCTGCCGTCGGGGATACGCGCGCCCGACCGGCCGAAGAACTGGTCGAGCAGGGCGCGGTTGTCCGGGCCGTCGGCGGTGCCGCCGTCGCGCCCGCCGGCGATCCGGCCCTCCCAGCTCCAGACCATCGCGCCCTCGTGCTCGACCACTGTGGGCGCGTTTTCCCTGAACTTCGCCGCGACCCGGTCCTGCCACAGCCGGGCCGGGATCCAGCGCTGGTCGAGGTGGTTGTCGGCCGAGTTGTACCTGTAGAGCGTCACAGGACCGCCCTCCTGCGGCGCGCGAGATAGTCCTTGCCGACGATCAGCCCGCCGAGCGCGAGCCCCGCCGCGTTGAGCCACACCCCGTAGGCGATCGCATGCGCCGGCAGCAGCAGCAGGATGCCGGCGGCGAAGACGAGCACCCGCTCCGCCGAGCCGAGGCGCGAGAACATGAAGCCGATCAGCCCGCAGGAGGCGATCCAGACGCCGATCATCGCGGTCCCCGCGGCGGACACGATCTCGAGCGCCGTGCCCTGGCCGATCAGCGCCGGCGACAGCACGAACACGAAGGGGATGACATAGGCGATCCAGCCGAGGCGCACCGCCGTCGCCCCGGTCTCCATCGGCCTTGCGCCCGATAACGAGGCCGCCGCGAAGGCGGCGATCGCAACGGGCGGGGTTATCATCGACATCAGCCCGAAATAGAGCACGAACATGTGGGCGGCGATCGGGTGGATGCCGAGCTTGATCAGCGACGGCGCGATCATCGTCGCCAGCAGCAGGTAGATCGCCGAGGTGGGCATCCCCATGCCGAGCAGGATCGACACGATCGCGGTCAGCACCAGCAGCAGGAACAGGCTGTCCTCGCCGACCGCGGCGAGGATCAGGGTCAGCGCCTGGCCGAGCCCGGTGCGGTCGAGGATGGCGATGATGATGCCGGCCATCGCCCCGATGACCACGATATCGGCCGAGGCGCGGCCGCAATCGGCGATCGAATCCCAGAGCTGCCGCGGCCTGATCCGGCGCCGCTTGTAGCCGAACACGATGCTGACCAGCGCCACCGAGATCGCCGCCCAGAACGCCGCCTCCTGGGCCGGCAGGTTGAGGGTGAAGAGCGCATAGACCAGCACCGCGTAAGGCAGGGTGAAGAACCAGCCCTCCCTGAGCACGCGGAGGATCGGCGGGATGCGCTCCCTGGGCATCGGCGCGATGTCGTTCTTCGCCGCCTCCAGGTCGACCTGCACGAACACCGCGAGGTAGTAGAGCATCGAGGGGATCAGCGCGGCGAGGATGATCTCGGTGTATTCGAGCTCCAGCAGCTCGGCCATCAGGAAGGCGGCCGCGCCCATGATCGGCGGCATGATCTGCCCGCCGGTCGAGGCCACCGCCTCGATGGCGCCGGCGCTCTTGCGGTCGTAGCCCGCCTGGCGCATCAGCGGGATGGTGATCACCCCGGTCGAGGCGACGTTGGAGACCGCCGAGCCCGAGATCGAGCCGAACAGCCCCGACGCGACGACGGCGATCTTGGCCGAGCCGCCGCGCGAGCGCCCCATGACGGCGGCGGCGAGGTCGGTGAACCACTCCGACGCCCCGGTATGGAGCAGGAGCTGGCCCATCCAGATGAACAGCACCACGGTGAGCACGATGATCTTGAGCGGCAGGCCGAGAAGCGCGACGTTGGTGACGCCGAGCTCGGCGATCATCCGGTAGCCGTGCTGCTCGTAGCCCTTGAGCATGCCGGGGGCGAGGTGGCCGACGAAGGCGTAGGCGATGAAGACCGAGAGCACCGCGGTCAGGCTCCACCCCGCGGTGCGCCTGAGCGCCTCCCACATCAGCGGCAGCAGCACGGCGCTGATCCAGAACATCTTGCCGCGCATGGCGAACGGGTTGAGCTCGATGTCGCCGTAGATCCATATGAGGTAGCCCGACGCGCCGGCGCCGATGACCGCGCACGCCGCGTCGTACCAGGGCACCGACGGCCGGTCCCGCCCGCCGGCGAACGGGAAGCGGATGAAGACGATGGCAAGCGTCAGCCCGAAACACGCGACCAGCGCCTGTTCGTCGAACCACTGGAAGCCGAGGGCGAGCCACAGCTCGATCGCCCAGGTCAGCGCGATCAGGGTGAGGAGCGCGCCGAGGACCCGGGTCGAAACGACGACGAAGCGCCCCTCGCGGCGCTCGGCGAGGAGCTGCGCCCCCCGGTCCCTGCGGCCGCCGCCCGCCGCCCCGGTCGACTGTTCGGCCATCTAAACCCTGCCGCCGGACGGAGGCCCGCGCCCCGGGCGGGGCGCGGGCGTCTCCGTTGCCGCTATGCCGCCTGCCGGGTCAGCCGGCGGGCCACAGCCCGACTTCCTTGTAGTACTTCACCGCGGCCGGGTGGTAGGGGTAGCCGTGCTGCTTGGCGAGGCGCTTGTCGGCGCTGAAGGAACGCCACAGCGGCCCGCCTTCCTTGAGCTGCTTCTCCTGGGTGTGCATCACCTTGGTGACCTTGTAGACGACGTCGTCCGACATGCCCTTGTGGGTCCACAGCAGGAAGTCGTAGGTCACGAACACCGTGGGCTCGACCACCCCGGTGAGCCCCTTGGCCGGCTGGACGACGCTCCATTCGCTCTTCGGGAACCACTTGTGCATCGCCTTGAGCGACTCGGGCGTGTCGACATAGGAGATGTGCCTGACCCCGCCGTCGATCTTGGCGTCCATCTGCTTGACCCAGCCGGTGCCCGCCGCGGCGATCGCCCAGTCGATCTTGCCAGCGATGAAGGCGCGCCAGTGCTGCACCAGACCGACCTGGGGCACCGGCTTGATGTCGTCCATGGTAAGCCCGACGGTCCCCAGAGATCCGTTGAACATGTATGCGAAGAGCGGCGCGCCCTTGAAGCCGACCGGCATGCGCTTGCCCTTGAGCTGGGCGATCGAGGTGATGCCCGACTTCTTGGTGACCACCGCGCTCACGGTGAACTTCATGATCGTCGAGACCAGGCGCAGGTTGTCGTACTTGTTGCCCTTCGACAGCCCGATGCCCTCGAAGGCCATGGAAAACTGCGGGATGTTGGAGATCCCGAATTCGAGCTCGCCCGCGTTGACCACGGGGATGTATTGCTGGGTGCCGCCCATGGTCTGCTTGCGCATCTGGAGGCCCGGCGCGTGCTCGGAAACCGCCTTGGAGATGGTCGCGGTGATCTGCGAGACCGCGCCCGCCTTGGTGGCGCCGATGCCGACCGTCTGCGCCGCGGCGGCGCCCGCCAGCGTCCCGGCGGCGACCGTGGCCAAAGTTGCTTGAATCCAACGCATGGTGTCGCTCCCGTCAGTATTTTCGGTTGGTGCGGGCGATCATAGCCATGCGCCCCTTTGGAACAACCCGCGCGGCTGGTGTAGGCTGGGGCCGCAACCGGGAGGCGGACATGGACGGCCATCGCGGCGCGCCCTACCGGACCATCGAGGTCACCCCCTACAGCCCCCATGTCGGCGCCGAGATCGGCGGCATCGACCTCACCCGGCCGCTCGGCGGCGAGCAGCTCGGCGAGCTTCGCCGCGCGTTCACCGGGCACCTGGTGCTGTTCTTCCGCGACCAGGAGATCGGCTTCGACGACCATGCCAGGCTGGCGGAGTATTTCGGCACCATCGGGCATCATGTCGGCGTCAGGACCCACAGCCGGCCCTCCGAGGACGACCGGGTTCGCCGCTTCCATTTCGACGCGCAATCGACCCGGGTCTCGGGCGACGTCTGGCACACCGACCAGTCCTGCGCCCCAGTCCCGCCGCTCGCCAGCATCCTCTACAACCACACGCTGCCGCCCGACGGCGGCGGCGACACGCTGTTCGCCAGCATGTACGCCGCCTACGACGCGCTGTCCGACCGCATGAAGACCTTCCTCGACGGGCTCACGGCCTTGCATGACGGGGTGCCGGTGTTCGGCGAGGGCACGCCGCGCGCGACCCACCCGGTGGTGGCGCGCCACCCCGACAGCGGGCGAAGACTGCTCTACGTCAACCAGGCCTTCACCGTCCGCATCAACGAGCTCCCGCCCGCCGAGAGCAGGCACCTGCTCGCCTTCCTGGTCGAGCACTGCACCCAGCCAGAATGGACCTGCCGCTTCCGCTGGCGGCCGCACTCGATCGCGATGTGGGACAACCGCTGCGCCCAGCACCGCGCGATCTCCGACTACCTGCCCAACGTGCGCTCGGGCTACCGGGTGCAGATCGACGGAATTGCGGCGCCGGTCGCGGGGTAGGGGCGTCGGCACTCGGCCGAGCGAGGAGCAAGCTGGACCGGATCAGGGAAAGCGCGAAAGCGGGGGATCCTCCCCCTACCCCCGCCCCACCGCGTGCGGCAGCGGCAGCCTCAGCCCCGCGCCGATATCGAGCGCTTTCCGGTAGACGTAGTGCGCGACGCCGATGTCGTGGCTGACCAGGCCGACGGTGTGGATCAGGTTGCGTTCGTCCGGGCTCTCGCGGCCTGCCGCCTTGCCGGCCACCAGATCGGCGATCTCGCCGTGCATGGTCTCGCGCGAGAACAGCCCGTCGGCGACGCTGCGGCGGAACTCGGGCGTCAGCATGTTGATGTCGAAGTCGTCGACCACGATCTTGTCCATCGCGGGCCAACCGGCCGGGTCGAGCTCGCGCCGGGCGAGCGAGACGAAGGTGGCGCCGGGCTTGAGCCACTCGGCGCGGCTCACGATGTCCTTGGACGTGGTACCGCCGACTGCGATGTCGGCACCGCGCACGGCCTCCTCGATCGAGGCCACCGGGGTGACCGGCACGCCGAGCGCCGCCGACCACTTCTCGGCGAAGGTCTCGCGGGTCTCCGGCCGGCGCGAGGTGCAGCGTATCTCCGCGAAATCGTACATCCCGGCGAGGCATTGCAGCGCCGTCGTCCCCATCGTGCCGACCCCGACGAGGCCGAGCACCCGGGGGTCCGGGTCGGCCATCCACTTGCAGGCGAGGCAGGCGGCGGCGGTCGAGCGGATCGCGTAGGTCCAGTGCTCCTCGACGATGGCCAGCGCGACCGAGGTGACGGGGTCGCTGAGCACGATGTAGCGGGTCGCGTCCAGCGTGCCGACGGTCGAGCGCTCGGCGTCTTCGTAATAGGCGTAGAGCCGGACCCCCGAGACCGGGATTTCGGAGAGCAGCGCGCCCTTGACGTGCCAGTGGTGGTGGAAGCGGTCGTCGTCGAGCCGGAAGGCGGGCGGGTCGGTCCAGCTCACCGTGCCGTCGGCGTGCATGCGGTAGACGTCCTCGCACACCGCCATCGCCTCGGCCGGGCTCAGCAGGTCGAGCGTCTCGGCATGCGACAGGAACAGGAGCTCGTCGGCCATCACGCCTCTCCCGCGCTTTCGAGCGTCGCCATCGCCGCGCGCACCCGTTCGGTCGCCGCCGCGTCGAGCTCCAGCGTGTCGGGGTCGATCACCACGCCGTAGAGCGCGCGCGCCGCTTCCGCCGAGACGTAGCCCTGGCGCACGTCATCCAGCACCTTCTCCGCCGGGCGCTCCAGCGGCGAGCCGAACCCGCCGCCGCCGCCCGAATTGACGACGAAGGCATCGCCGGTCTCGATCCGCTTCCAGAACAGCTTGGCGTTGGGGAATTCCGGCCCCGCCTCGCCGTTCACCCGGAGCCCGACGCGGTTGCCGCGCCCGGCGCGCCCGCCCTCGAGCCCCCAGGGCTCGCAATTGGCGCGGTCGGCCTGGCTGTTGAAGTTGAGCGGCGAGCGCGCCTGCACCACGTATTCGATGCCGAGCCCGCCGCGGTGCCGCCCCGCCCCGCCGGAATCGGCGATCAGCGCGTGGCGCTCGATGACGATGGGGTAGTTGACCTCCATCAGCTCGGACGGGCTGTTGTGGGTGTCGCCGTCGTTGAGGCAGACGGTGGCCGGCATGCCGTCCTCGTCATGCTTGGCGCCCCAGCCGCCCCCGGTCGGCCCGATCGCGCCGATGAACAGGGTGTTGGCGCGCGGGTCGATGCCGTTCATCCGCCCCATCACCAGATCGGCGTGGTGGCCGGCGGCGACGCGCTCGGGGATGGCCGGCGCGAGCGCCTTGAACACCGCGTCCACGATGGTCATCGGGAAGGTCATCCAGCTCCGCATCGCCGCCGGGCGCTCGGCGCTGACGATCCGCCCCGGCGGGATCACCGTCTTCAGCGGGCGGAAGCTGCCGTCGTTGATCGGGTAGTCGGTCGGCGAGGCGATGCATTTGAAGGCGACCTGGGAGCAAGCGTAAGCGGTCGTGATCCCCGAGTTGTAGAACCCCTTCACCTGGCGCGACACGTCGGTCAGGTCGATGGTCATCTCGTCGCCCGCGACCGCGACGCGGACGACGATCGGGATCTCCTTGCCGATGTCGATCCCGTCATCGTCCATGAACGCCTCGGCCTGGTAGACCCCGTCCGGGATCGAGCGCGTGCGTTCGCGCGCCGCCCGCTCCGACTGGTCCATGATGCGGCCGATGGCGCCCTCGACCGCGTCCCTGCCGTAGCGCCCGATCAGCGCGAGGAAGCCGCGCTCGCCGGTGCGCACCGCGGTGAGCTGGGCGCGCAAATCGCCGAGCGCGCGCTCCGGCATGCGGACGTTCATCGCGATGATGTCGACCAAATCCCGGTTCAGTTCGCCCGCGCGCTGCAGTTTGAGGATCGGGACCTGCAGCCCCTCGGCGTAGATGTCGGTGGTGATGCCCTGCAGCGTGCCGCCGATATCGAGCCAGTGCGCCATGCAGCAGGAGAACCCGACGAGCTCGCCCTCGTGGTAGACCGGCAGGCTAAGCGTGATGTGGTTGAGGTGGCTGCCGGTGACGTAGGCATCGTTGGTGACCAGGATGTCGCCCGGCTCGATGCCGTCGGTGCCGAAATGCGCGAGCTTGGCCTTCAGCGTCTCGGCCATGCCGCGGATGAACATCGGCAGGCCAAGCCCGATCGACACCGTCTCGCCCCTGGCGGTGAACAGCCCCACGGTGAAGTCGAGCGCCTCGTAGATGATCATGTTGTAGGCGGTGCGCATGAGGTTGGTCTTCATCTCCTCGGTCACCGCCATGACCCCGTTGCGGACCAGCTCGGTGGTCACCGGGTCGTGGCTCGGGGATGCGCCGTTCTCCGCCATGGCGCGAGATTAGCCCGCCCGGCCCGGCGACCGCAATTTGCCGGGCGGGGGCGCTCGAACCGCACGGCCCCTCCTCCCGTCTGCCCCGGACCGCGGCCCGGTTGCGCCCGCCGCGCCGAGGCGATATATACCAATGAGAGATATCGTCACGAGGGCTCCGGCGATGGCCAAGACCGCCAAGCTGTTCTGGAACGGGAGATCCCAGGCCGTGCGGCTCCCCAAGGAATTCCGCATGCCCGGCAAGGAGGTCCGGATTCGCCGCCAGGGCGCGGCGGTCGTGCTCGAGCCGATCGCGGACGGCTGGGAGTGGCTCGATGACGTCGCCGGAAAGGCCGAGGACTTCTTCCCCGACGGCCGCAACCAGCCGGAGATGCCACCGCCTCGGCCGGAGCTCGACGAACTGTTCTGCTGATGCGCTATCTCTTCGACACCAATACCTGCATTGCCCTGATCAACGACACCTCGCCGACGCTGCTGACCCGGCTTCGCCGGCACCGGCCGGAAGAAATCGGCGTGCCCTCTCCGGTGGCTTTCGAGCTGTATTACGGCGCGTTCAAGAGCCGCGGGCCGAACCTCAACCTGGCTGTCATCGACCGGATGGCGTTCGAGATCGTCCCCTTCGACGCGGCCGACGCGCGCGCGGCCGGCGCGATCCGCCGCGATCTCGAGGCCCGCGGGCTGCCGATCGGCCCCTATGACGTGCTGATCGCCGGCCAGGCGTGGGCGCGCGACCTCGTGCTGGTCACCGCCAATACGCGCGAATTCGAGCGGGTGGACGGGCTGGGGCTCGAGGACTGGTCGACCCCCCTGCCGCAAGGCTGAGCGGCCTTTCTCCCGGTCAATTCGACCGGGAGCGCCAACTTGCCGGTTGGCCGGGGGCGGGCGAGGGGCGATAATCCGGCCGCTGCCACCGCAGGGACCGCGCCATGCCCAATATCCGCATGCTCGACATCGAGGAACTCAAGGCGGGCAAGCTCCGCCCGCTGGTCAACAAGGCGCTGCGCCACCGCGCGCCCGACCCCGCCTTCCACGCCATGCTGGGCCACAGCCCGGATACCGCGCGCACGATGTATCTCGCCTGGGGGGCGGTGTTCAACACCGGGCGGATCGACCACAGGCTCAAGGAGATCATCCGCGTCCAGCTGTCGCGGATGGCCGCGTGCCGCTATTGAGGCAACGTCCGGTCTGCTTCGGCGAAGCAGCAGGGACTGACGGAAGAGACCATCGACGAGGGCATCGAGGCCCATGCGTCGAGCGACCGCTTCACCCCGGCCGAGAAAATCGCGCTGCGCTATTCGGAGCTGATGGGGACCGCGCCGGAGAAGGTCGACGCCGCGCTCTACGACGAACTGGCCGAGCATTATTCGGTCGAGGAGATCGTCGAGCTCGGCGCCTTCGTCGGCTTCAACGTCGGCTATCACACGTTTTTCGGGACGCTCGACTTCTACCCGATGTTCACCCCCGACGGGCGGCTGGTCGACCAGGCGGAATCGCGCCGGATCTACGGCGAGACCCCGGTCTCGCTCAACGAGGGCGCGATCCGGCGCGCGACGGCGGAGGCCGCCGAGTGAGCCTCCGCGCCACGCTCCCGCCGGTGCCCCGCGCGGCGATCGAGGACCCCAAGCTTCGGGCGCTGATCGGGCGCTCGGAAGAGACCGGCATCGCGGATTCGCGCTTCGTCCGGTTGATGGCGCATGTGCCGGGCTATGCCGAGGCCCTGCACGACGCGCTCGACCGCTCGCTGATGGAGGGCGAGGTCGACCACGGGCTCAAGGAGATCGTCCGCATCCAGCTCGCCCGGCTCGCCGGCGATCCCTATTTTTCCGCCTTCCGCTCGAAGCGCGCGCTGGCAGACGGGCTCACCGAGGAGCGGATCGAGGCGGGCTGCGGCGATTTCGAGACCGACGACCGCTTCACCCCGGCCGAGAAATGGGCGCTCCGCTACGGCCGGCTGATGTACCGCGCGCCGCAAGCGGTCGACAAGGCGTTCTACGACGAGGGCAGGACCCATTATTCCGAAGCCCAGATCGTCGAGCTCGGCGCCTTCATCGCCTTCCACTACGGCATGCAGATCTTCCTCGCCACGCTGGACCTGCCCGAAGAAGAAGGTGGCTGAGACGCGGATCGAGGATCCGCCGCTGCTGCGCGGGCGGGCGCGCTTCGTCGACGACATCGATCTGCCGGACACCCTGCACGCGGCGTTCCTGCGCAGCCCGTTGGCGCATGCCGCGATCTCCGGCATCGACAAGCGCGCGGCCGAGGCGGCGCCGGGCGTGCACGCGGTCTGGACGCTCGACGATCTCCGCCCCCATCTCGCGGCGGAACGCCTCGTCGTCGGCCTGCCGAGCCCCTCCTACCGCCAGCAGCGCGACCGCCCGGTGCTGGCCGACGGCGAGGTCGTCCATGTCGGCGAGGCGGTGGCGATGGTGGTTGCCGGGTCGCGCTACGCCGCCGAGGACGCGGCGGCGCTGGTCGATGCCGCGTACCAGCCGCTCCCCGTCGTCGCCGATTGCCGCGACGCGCTGGACCCGGACGCGCCGCCTGTCCATCGCGGCGCCGACCACAACCTGCTCGCCGAGCTGGCGATGGAGTTCGGCGATGTCGAGGCGGCGTTTGCCTGCGCGCACCGCGCCTTCGCCGCCAATCTCTCGGTCCATCGCGGCGGGGGCCATTCGATCGAGGGGCGTGGCGTCCTCGCCCGCCGCGACCCCGCCGACGATACGCTGACGCTGTGGAGCTCGACCCAGACGCCGCATGCGGGGCGCACTCTGATCGCCGCCATGCTGGGCCGGGAAGCCCGCCGCGTCCGCGTCGTCACGCCCGCCGTCGGCGGCGGGTTCGGCCCCAAGCTCGTCACCTACCCGGAAGAGGTCGCCGTGGCGCTCGCCGCGCTGCTGCTCGGCCGCCCGGTCAAGTGGATCGAGGACCGGCGCGAGCATTTCGTCGCCAGCACCCAGGAGCGCGACCAGCACTGGGACATCGAGGCCGCGTTCGATTCCGCGGGCCGCATCCTCGGCCTGCGCGGGACGATGCTGCACGACCACGGCGCCTATACCGCGCGCGGCGCCAACCTGCCCTACGAGTCGGCGCTTACGGTTACGCTGCCCTACGACGTGCCGGCCTACCGGCTCACCGCCCGGGCGGCGCTCACCAACAAGGTGCCGGTCACCCCGGTGCGGGGCGCCGGCCACCCGCAGGCGGTGTTCGCGATGGAGCGCCTGCTGGACGCGGCGGCGGACGGGCTCGGCATCGGCCGCGTCGCGATCCGCGAACGCAATCTGATCGGCCCCGAGCGCATGCCGTGCACCCGCCCGCTGGAGAGCCGGGGCGGGCGCCGGGTGGTGCTCGATTCGGGCGACTATCCGGGCTGCATGAAGGCCGCGCTCGATGAGGCCGGCTGGGACGGGTTCCCGGCCCGGCGCGAGGCGGCGGCGGCGGAGGGGCTCGCGCGCGGCATCGGGCTCGCCAATTTCGTCAAGGGAACCGGGCGCGGACCGTTCGAATCCGCTTCCGTCGCCATCGACCCCTCGGGCGCGGTGTCGGTCGCCTCGGGCGCCGCGGCGATGGGCCAGGGGATCGAGACCATGCTCGCCGATATCGTCGCCGGGGCGCTCGGCTGCGACCGCGCGCTCGTCAGGGTGACGACGGGCGATACCGGGGCGATCGCGCTCGGCATCGGCGGGTTCAACAGCCGCCAGGCGGTGACCGCCGGCAGCTCGGCCTTCAACGCCGCGCGCAGGGTCCGCGACAAGGCGCTCGCGATCGCCGCGCGCCATCTCGAGGCGGCGGAAGAGGACCTCGAAGTCGCGGGCGATGCGGTGCGGGTGCGCGGCGCGCCCGATCTCCGCGTCGGGTTCGGCCGGCTGGCCGAGACCGTGGCGGGCACGCCGGGGGTGACGCTGCCGGCGGGGATCGCGCCCGGGCTCGCGGCGGAGGAGAACACGGTGCTCGACGACATGCCCTTCGCCAACGGCACCGCGGTCGCCGAAATCGAGATCGACCGCGAGACCGGCCACGCCGCAGTCGTCCGGCTGACGGTGGCGCATGATTGCGGGCGCATCGTCAACCCGGCGATCGTCGAGGGCCAGATCGTCGGCGGCGCGGCGCATGCTGTCGGCAACGCGCTCTTCGAGTGGATGGGCTTCGATGGCGACGCGCAGCCGCTGACCACGACGCTCGCCGACTATCTGCTGCCCGGTTCGACCGACGTGCCGCGGATCGCTACGGTGCACATGGAATCGCCGAGCCCGCTCAACCCGATCGGGGTCAAGGGGGTCGGCGAATGCGGCACCGTGCCGACCGCCGCCGCCATCGCCGCCGCGATTGAGGATGCGCTCGGCCTGCCCGGCGGCACGGTGGACCGGACGCCGCCGGCCCCCGCCGATATCGGGAGGCTCGCCCGTGACCATACGGTTTGAGGAGATCGGCGAGCGGCTGCGCGCCTTCCGCCTCGGCTCGGGGCTGAGCGCCGACGAGAT
>MKWU01002812.1_pt1 | contig 24639 bp, 20 predicted proteins | sample 809101 | NCBI WGS metagenome assembly MKWU01 (sample SAMN05860141, study PRJNA318959) | sponge metagenome | host: Aplysina aerophoba | place: Slovenia: Piran, Adriatic Sea, Gulf of Piran | collected 2013-05-07 | reverse complement strand
CCCGAGGTGGCGACCACCATCGACGGCATCACCGCTCGCTGGCATCTGACCGCCGCAAGCCTGACCGGCGAACCGTCGTTTGCAGGAACCGTGGCCATCACCGAGTCACCGGTCGAAGAGGCACTGGCGCTGCTCGGGATGGAGTTCGACGCGGCCATGGGCGACTTCGATCTCTCGTCGGGTTTCCAGCTTGAACCGTTGGCAGGGCGCGTCTCATTGACCGGACTGGACACCGCACTCCTGGACATGGCCGTCACCGGGAATCTCGCACTCGGCGACACGGACCTGTCGGGCGATCTGCAGGCGCCGACGTTCGACCCCGGCATATTCTTCAGCGCCCTGCCGCCCGAGTGGCTCGACGGCGCCGACGTCACTTCCATCGAGCAACTGGCGCTAAGCGCGGACTTCACCGTCAACCGGACCGACAACGGATTCTCGCTACATGAATTCGCCGTAGAGCTTCCCGGCGGGGCCATCTCCGGTAGCGCGGATCGACCGGCAGATGGCGACAGTATCAGCGGAAGGATCGTCGCCTCCGATCTGGACCCCGACGTCGTGGCTGACGTATTCCCGGCCCTCCTGCCGGACGCGCTCGGCCCGGAACGACTCGGAACCCTGGGAATCGACACGGCATTCGACTACGCCCCGGACGGGTCCATACTGCGTCTCGAAGACATGGCCGCCAGCGCATTGGGCCTGCAGGCAAGCGGCGACCTGACCGTGCGCGACCCCGCCGGCAGCCCCGACGTCACCGGCACGCTGCAGTTGGCGAACTTCTCCCCGCGGGCACTCCTGGAACGCTTTGATCGGGACGTTCCGCCCTCCGCCGATCCCGCGGTTCTGGGCAGTGCGACCCTGAGCGCCGACATATCGTTCGGCGCGAACCGGGCGGAGTTCGCGTCGCTGCAAATGCGCCTGGACGAAACCAACCTCACCGGCCGCGTCGAGGTGGCCGACTTTGCCGATCCGCGGTTCGTTTTTGAGCTGGACATGGATCGAATCGACCTCGACCGCTACTTCCCGCCCACTTCCGAAGCACCGAACGACCCCGACCAGGCGGATCAGGGCTTCGACACCACCACCCTGGCCAACCTGAATCTGGCGGGGCGGATAAGCGCCGACGAACTGCAGGTCTCGGGCCTCAGCGTGTCCGGCTTTTCCACCGACATCGACCTCGCCGAGGGCATCGGCCGGATCGAACCGCTTGAGGCCCTGCTGTACGGCGGCGAGTTCAACGGCACCGCCGAACTCGATGTCCGCGCGGGCGGCCCATTCGTCTCGTTGCAGGGCACCGTGTATGACGTCGACATGGAAGGCCTGTTGAACGCGTTCTCCGACGAACCGGCGGGCACCAGCGGTACAGGAAACTTCAACGTCGAACTCACGGGAATCGGCGACAACCTGGACGAGGTGCTTTCCACCGCGACGGGTTCCATCGAGTTCGAACTTCGCGACGGTGCCCAGCAGGTATTCAGCCTCCTCGTACAAGGATTCTGCGTCCTCGATAACCTGTCTGACCTGTCTGACCTGTCTGACCTGTCTGACCTGTCTGACCTGTCTGACCTGCTACGCTTGCTACGCGACGATCCGCGACCGGCGCCTGCGACCGTCGATGCCACCCGCGTCAGTCTGTTGAGCGGTACCGCCCAGATTCGCGACGGTATCGCATCGACCACCGATATACGCGCCAACCTGCCAACCATGGAGGTCAGCGGCGGAGGTCGGGTGGACCTGGTGACCCACGGAATCGACCTTGGGCTGGACGCCGAGATGACGGCTCCCATCCCGATATCCGGATGCGAGACCCTGGACGGCCTCGTCGGCGAGACGATTCCGGTCGTGGTCAGCGGCACCGTGTCCGAACCGCAATACGATTTCGTGGGATCGATCAAGCAGCGTGTGCAAGAGGAAGCCGTTCTCGACGCGGTGCTGGACTTGCTGAACTAGTGCTCCATCAACACCTGTCGGCGCGCTGGCCGACAAGACAACATCGTACAATTGTGCCTTGGGCAAATGCCCAGTACTTCGCAGACCGGGAGCTTGAATCGCTGACCGGTTCCGATAATATCGAGGGAATGGTCTTGCGCGTCTATCGTTATCACCTGATGCAATGTCCGCAAAGAGTCGAGGCGGCCATGGCTGTTGCCCACGGCGTAGGCGCGGTGTTCGGGAGGCACGCTCGCCAACTGGCTGGACACCTGAGAGCTGCTATGCAGGATCCGATCGAGAAACCCAATTTCAGTTCACCCGATTCATATCTCCGGTTTCAAGCGCGTATTCGCGCTGTACAGCGTAATTCAAGATAGCGTTTCTCGTATTCTCTTGACCGCGTGCCGAAGCCTGCGGACCAGCCATCTCAGCCCCCGCGGGCTGTAGCGCCAATGACGCAGCCCCGAATAGGCGACGCAGCAGCCGACCTTCATCCAGAGCATGGTGTGCTGGGCGGCGCGAAGCGCCGGAGGGCGCTCCGGGGGGGGAATCACTGCTGCGTAGCCGAGCTGTGACAGCATGGGTCCGTCAACGTGCGCCATATGTTGCAAATGGCGACGGTTGACTTTTTCCTGCCAGTCGGTGGCTCTGCGCACCCAGCGGCCTTCGGCGTCGGCGATCGCGTTCCGGCTGGGCAGGGAATCCGACAGGACCGGCCTGTCGAGGAAAGCGCTCAGACGCGCGAGGACCGCGGGCAGGTCCGCAACCATCTCCTCGTAGCGCAGCAGCAGCGTGTCAGGCCGCTCCCACGGGCGCCAAGCGGTGACGTGGGCGGACCACGTGCCATAGTCCGAGAGGCCACGGATCCAGGCGTGCAGCGGATAACGCCTGCCGTGAAACTCCCACAGGCTGACGTTGGCCGCCCGCCCGTCGCGGAGGACGTAGACGGCCGGGTCATTGTCCGGCGGCAGGCGATGGGTCTTGACCAGCCGCGGCGCGTCGCGATCGAGCGCGGGTGGCTTCGAGTCCGGGTCGTAGTGGCCGGCGTACCGAATGAGGGCGGAGTTGTCGCCGAGATCGCCCGGACCGTAGACGCTGGTGGAAGGCAGACCGAAGCAGTTGTACAGAATGGCGCGCAGGAAAGTGTTGCCGCTGCGCGGGTAAGAGGCGAGCCATATCCGCCGCGGCGAATTGCCGGGCAATTCAGGTTTTTCAACTAAACGGGTCACGTTGTGTTGGTTGTGGGTGGCGCAAGATTTCTCCGGTCTCCGGACGCATGGCAACCCACTGCCGTGATCGCCGCCGTGGCGCGGCCGACCGGGAAATAGTCGAATCCCACGGAGCGGAGCGCGGCGGTGTCAAAGATGTTGCGGCCGTCGAAGATAGCCGGCCGGCTCAGGCAGTTTCCGATCGCACCCAGGTCCGGATTCAGGAACTCCGGCCACTCGGTGACAACTGCCAGGCAGTCGCTCCCGGACAAGGCCGCGTCGCGGCTATTGCACAGCACCAGATCCGATCGGTCACCGTATAAGGTGCGTGTGAAATCGAGGGCCGCCGGATCGTACGCGCGAACGGTCGCTCCGGCCCGCCATAGCCGCTCCATCAGCACGCGGCTCGGCGCCTCGCGCATGTCGTCGTTGTGCGGTTTGCACGAGAGTCCGCAGATGGCGACAGTGCGCCCGTGCAGGTCGTGGTGGAAGTACGCCCGAATCCTATCGCAGAGCAGAATCGGCCGCCGCGCGTTAACGAATTCGGTGGCGCGTACCGCTTCGACATGGACGCCCAACTCCTCCGAGGTCCGGATCACGGCTCGAATCTGCTTCGGAAGACATGAACCTCCGTAGCCCAGGCTGGCGCAGAGGTGCCCCTGGCCGATGCGCGGGTCGGCGCCGATTCCGCGTCGCACAGCATTGATGTCGGCGTCGCACCGTTCGGCAATACAGGCGAATTTGTTCGTCATGCTGATGCGAGGCGCGAGCATTGCGCAGGCGGCGTACTTTGTGAGTTTGGCGGACTGGTCACCCAACCCGCGCCGAACACGGTCAGTATGCTCGAATCTGCTGTGTGATGCCCACCCGCTGGAAGGCTGGCATTGGAGTGCTTGGCCGACACAATATGAGCGCATACGGGCGGAGAGACGTATTCGCAGGCGCTTTCGCGGTCCCTTGATGCTGTTTGCAGCCATCGAAAGCGGTGCAGCCACAGACGGCCAGCGAAGGACACTGTTTTTGCCGATTGGGACCACATTCCCCGCACTATACAACGGCGCCGCACTCGACTCAGAAGCATTCAGGTCACACAAGATGCCTGGCCGGCATGGCAGCACAGCGTCGGACGAAACCCGACAGGCTCGTCCACCAGATGTCGCCCAGCAGCCGGAACCAGCCGCCACCGCCCAAGGGCAGATCGCGCCGGGCGATCGGGACACAGCCTATGCACGGTTCGTGAAAGCCGGGACGAATTTCCCTGACCGGTTCGCGGACGTCCATGTTTTCGATGGCGCCGTAGCGATATTGCCCCAGCGCTGGAAAGGCTGACCAATCATGGGTGAATCCAACGTCCAAGACACACACACCCCGAACGGTGGGCCGGACGCCTGGCGGTGTTGCGCGGTTTCGCCCGATTTGCAAGCGTCGCCGATCCGCGCCACCAGGTACCTCCGACGGATCCATAGCCTCAGCGCTACCGCCGCGCCCGTCTTCACATCTGCAGTGACAAGGAAGTTGCCAGCCTGATCGGTGCGGCGCGGAAGATGCCGGTACGCCAAGAGCGACAATCGCTCAGGGAGGCGTCAGTACGCGGTCAACACTTCGATGGGATAAGGCGTGGGCGGCACGGCTGGCATGAGTGGGCGAACCTGCTGTCCAAGCTCCAGCAGCGCTGTCCGGCGGTTGTCCGAACTCGGATGGGTGCTCAGAAATTGCAGGGAATTGGATCCACCTTCCTCTTCCATCTTCAGCCAGAGCGAGGCGCTGGCGCCCGGATCGTAACCCGCTCGGGCCGCCAGTTCGATTCCCATCCGGTCGGCTTCAGTTTCTCCGGCGCGGCTGTTGGGCAAGGTCACCGCGAGCGACGCCGCGAGCTCCATCGCCAACTGCGTTTCCCAGTCGTCGTTGTTCGCCGCCACCGCCATCAGCACCAGGTTGGTGGCGAGCGCCATGGACATCTGTTCGGCCGTGTGGTTGGCGATCGCATGGGAGACCTCGTGCCCGAGCACGTTCGCCAACTCGTCGTCGGTCAAGCCGAGCTTGTATACGATTCCGCTGTAGATGGCCATCCGGCCGCCGGCCATGCACCATGCATTGACCGTATCGGGGGCGTCGATCAGCGCGACGCTCCAGTCCCAATCGGCCGTATGCGGATACTGCGTCACTGCTGCGGCGACCACGCGCCCGGCCGTTACCATCACGCGCGCGGCGAGCTGGGGATCGTCAAGCAACTGCCGCTCCTCCCGCAGCTGCCCCACCGTATCCACATAGGCGGCCGCAGACGCCTCGATGGCCGTTTCCGGAGGCACCAGAAGGAATTGACTGCGCCCGGTGGGGCTGGTGGCACAGGCACAGGCAAGGAGCGACGATAGCGCAATCGTCACTCCGCGACACACGGTGACGATGTTCACCCACCTCTCCTTTCAGACTGTCCTGCGGCGCCCGGTCCTGACTGTTGGCTGTTCTTCATAACCCCGAAGCAATTCCCGATTCCAATTGCCCGACGCGGCTGGGATGCCGAGCACACACGATCAACGGACCCAACTCTAGCATACGCGCCCACTGTTCCACGCTGCATATTGCCTGATATCCGGATTCTCCATCCGTGCATTGGTCCATTGCCCGAATTGTTCCGATTGACGCCAGCGCACTACCGCCTACCGCTTTACGGATGTTCCACGTCGACCTCGTCGGCGAACATTACGTTTCAGATCGCCTCTGCGACGGCACCTGAGCTTTGCCTGTGGCAACCCGCTCCTTCTCCCAAGCCTGAGTCTTGGGTTCATCGCCGCGCGCGACGAGTGACGCCAACAGTCGATCGCCTGTACCGGGCAATCACGCACCCACGATCCGTTCCCGCCCGTGACACCGGCGTCCAGGATTCCGTCAACGATGCGCATTGCCAAGCATTGCGCCCTTGTTCTGCGGCGACAACGTCCTGGATCATCGAAAACCAAGTTGGCTGGCCGTCGAACGTGCCACCCGTCACAGTGTCCCGAATGCCTGTGCGCCGACTGTCTCGAACGATTGCCGTGTCACTGCGAAGCCCGCACTCGATGCCGCCGCCTAAATGCGCCTGCCGGTAGCGTTTCTATCCGAACCGTCGGCCTTGCGTTGTGCAAGTCGGCCGACGATATCATTTGGCATCTCGTCCTTACCCCCATCAATTCGAAAAATGCGCAGGTTGACCCGGCCGCGCTTGCATTCGTGCCGCCGGTGAATTGGAGAACAACGCGAGCATCGCGCCATCAGATTCCGTTAACGTGCTCATCTTGCCCCCACGCTGCCAGGTCCCGTCGGACCATTCAACGATCTTCTTGCCCATCAACACTCCCGAACCGAAAACGTCAATCAATTTCTTGACGCATTCTGAAACATGACCGTGCAGCGGGACAAATCAGGGCGAGATGATGTGTTGTATAGTACCTCGGGTGCCGGAAAGGCCTGCAGGAAAAGGACTGTAAGTTCGAAGGAGCCACTGTGCAGCATTCTACAAGCATGGTCATTGCCATTTTCGCGCTTTCCGTACCGCTTTTGCCCGTCTGGAGGTGAGGTAGTAAGGCTGTAAGTCCTCGCAGGGTGAATACAGGGCCGATATCGTTGTGTTGGCAAATCTAGTAATCGAACGCGATGAGCGATTGTGAGTGGCAGATGCGCGAATTCTCGCAGTGGATGTGACGATGCTCGGCGTGGTGCATCGATAATGGCAGAAGGGAGGAGGCATCCATGAAAACGCTGGCTGTCGCGCTGGCGGTGTTGCTCTGTTCGGACGCGGCACTCGCGCAGGACCCGCTCGGCGACGACAGCGGGCCGAACGCCAATGATGGGCGTTGCGACGATACGCGCTTCGAGAACATCGGCGCGGGCAGCAGCAACATCGTGTTTTGGGAGGGTGGCCGCTACGATGGCCGCGACGCAACCGACTGCGCAGACCTATTGCTGCAAGGGCTGATCGCCTGGCGGCGCGACACTGCAGTTGCAGGAGTCTTTGTGGAGCCGGAGCCGGCGACCGCGCCGGCCCCGCAACCGGGGCAGAGTTTTTCCGACCCATTAAGTTCGGGCGGCCAGGGACCGGAGATGGTGGTGATACCGGCGGGGAGCTTTCGGATGGGCTGCGTGTCGGGGCAAGACTGTTCCGATGACGAAATGCCGGTTCATGGCGTGACGATCTCGCATGCATTCGCGGTGTCGAAGTACGAAGTGACGTTCGAGGACTATGACCGGTTCACGAACCTGAATCGTGCGTCAAGTGAAGGGCGGGGCCGCGGCAGGCGCCCGGTGATCAACGTGTCGTGGGACGACGCACAGAAATACGTGTCGTGGTTGTCGCGTCAGACGGGTCAGACGTACCGCTTGCTGAGCGAGGCGGAGTGGGAGTACGTGGCGCGAGCGGGTTCCGAGACACAGTACAGTTGGGGCAACGAGATCGGGTCGAACCGGGCGAATTGTTATGAAGAAAACTGCGGTGATCAATGGGACATCTCGGCACCGGTGGGTTCATTTCCGGCCAACGCATTTGGCGTGCACGACATGCACGGCAACGTGTGGGAGTGGGTGGAGGACTGTTGGAATGCGGGTTATGCGGGTGCGCCGGTCGACGGCAGTGCGTGGCCGAGCGGGAATTGTAGCGAGCGCGTTTTGCGTGGCGGTTCCTGGTTCGGCTTGCCGAGGGGCCTGCGCTCAGCGGGCCGCGTGAGGTACACCGCCGGGTTCCGCCTCATCATCATCGGGTTCCGCGTGGTCCGGACGCTCACGCCTTGAATTCCTAGCTCTTTACCTCTTTACGGGTTTCGAGGGCGCGTCAGCCCCCTTGGGCGCGCATGTAACTGGAATGGACGCCGCCAGTATTCAATGGACAGGAACTTGCCGGCGGCAAACGTGACGCGCGGCAATGATCAATCGGAAGTTCACGAGGCCCGCCCGGACCACCGGGGCGGCCCTGGTGGCGCATGACCGTTTCATTTTGTGGGTGGTGCCAGCGGTAGAGCGGTTTCCGCGTAACCGCACGTTCTTCCTGGGCGACCGAATTCAGTCGGCCGCGCTGGACGTTCTGGAGCGGCTGATCGTGGCGACGTACACCCGGCGTCGCACGGGCCACCTCGCCGGCGCCAACGTGGGTCTTGAGAAACTCCGTTTCCTGTTTCGGTTGGCCCATGACCTGCGCGCGATCGACCAAGGCCGTTACGAGCTCGCCGCGCGGCAACGAGTGAAGCAACACTGACGTGCTGACGGACGACGACTTCACGTTCGGCGGCGTGACTTGGACGATCGAGCGTCTCTTCAATATCAACAACATCGACATGATCGCCCTCTATTTCGAACGCGACGCCCGGACCGGACTGGACGCGCTGCACTACTGCGTCAGCTCGACCGCCCTTGCGTTTTCGGATGCCCAACACACCACCAACGCGCAACAGGATGCGACGTGGAGTCATGGTCCGGACTGGTGCCCCGGCGACCAGATGGCACTCAAGATCGGCTACCGCACCAGCTGCGCGGCGACGCAGACGACGCCGCAGACCCCCAGACCCGCCCACGGTCTCGCTGTCGGCGACGAGCCGGGTGACGGAGGGCTCGCGCCGGTGACGATGACGGCGACGCTGTCCTCGGCACTGACGAGCGACGTGAGCACCCCGGCGACGGTGACGGCGGGCGCCACAGAGTCCGGCGACTACGGCACGCTGCCCTCCTCGGTGGCGGTTATGATCGGGAAAGACAGCGGGGAAGGCGCCACGCCCCGGACGGTGCATTTGGTGGCGACGCCGAACAAGGTCCCGAAGGGCGGGGCCGTGACGGTCAAGGCGGTGCTGTCGGAGAAGGTCAAGAGCGATCTGAGCATCCCGGTCGAGCGCGGTCACGGAGGAGAGCGGTGACTACGCTGGCGTCCATGGCGATCAATCAAGGACACGATTGTCGGGGAGGCCACGGTGACGACGTCACCGGACGATGACACCGAGGACGACACGTTCACGGTCTCTCTGGGCTCGCCGCTGCCCTCGGGGCTGAGCGCGGGCCGCGAGACCTTCGCCACAGTGACCATACTGGACCCTAAGAAAAGCGCAGATCACGGCGCGGAAGGACTTTTCGGTGACCCCGGGCGACGGGAAGGTCTCGCTGACGTGGCGGGCGCCGCTGGGCACGCAGGGAGTGTACACGGTGGGCTGGAAGACGGCCGTGGCGCCGCGAAACGATGCGTCCGCGGCGGGCGACCCGTCCACGGGGTGGGTGTACGCCGAGGGCGTTGCCGTAACCGAGCACACCATCGCGGGGCTTGTCAACGGCACGGACTACGACGTGCAGGTGCGCCGCGTTGTGATCGCCGAGGGGGCGGACGGCAAAACGGCGCCTGGGCGGTGGGCTCGGGCACCCCGGCGGCGCGGACCGCTCGGTGATTGTGCGTCTGGAGGCCCCGGCGCACGATGACGGTTACGGCCGGCATCGTCGGGGGCAGCCTTCGGTGGGGCAGCACCCTGCCGTGCCCGAGCACCCGGGCGGGCGCACGGTGCGGCTTGGGCTGGTCACTCCGGCGCGGGCCGGACAGACGATCAATGTGGCTTACGACGCCCGCGCCGGTGAGGGTGCGCGACGCCACCGCGGACGGGACCGCCGCGGCGGGCGAGGACTGCACCGCGGCGCGGGGCACGTTAAAATTCGCGTCGGGCGAGACTCTTCAGGCCCTCAACGGAATGTCGTAGAACGCGCGCTCGGCGCTGCGCTCCAGCGGCCACTCGTCGGCAAAGTCGGTAGGGTCAAGCGCGTTCGTCGAGCCTGCAGACAGACCGGCGAGCAGACCCATCAGAACTTTCCGTTGTTGCATGCGCCCCATTCCAGCCTTCAATCCTCTTCCACATACTGCCGGCTATTGTGCTCGGCACCCGTCACGCTTGGTCACCCGGTCCGCGGCCCGCTATTGCGCCGTGTTGACCTCGGCCACCGCGCGAGGGGGCACCGGGGCGAAGTATCCGACAACCAGCAGCAGCACACCGACACCCAGGAACGAGACAACGCGGGCAAAGTTTCCGGTAGTGGCAAGATCCACCAGGAATAGCTTGACGACTACGACACTCATCAACACCGCGCCGCCGACCCAGACCCGGCGCCGTCGGGTCCGGGCGCCGAGCACCATTGCCAGCAGTCCTGCGGCACCCCAAACGATCGAGAGCGACGATTGCAGTAAGACGGATTCGGCGAGCGCCTCGGAGTCGAACGGTACGACAAACCAATGATGCACGGTTCGGGCAACCGCCATTGTGAGCAGAAAGAGACCGGCCACCCATACGACCGGCGCCCCATAGCGGTTGCCCTGCTGCCACCACTGGCCCACCAGTTGCCAGCGCCACACCACGATCAGCGAGAAGAGGGTGGCCAGCGCGAGAGGGTTGAGAACCGGCACATAGGGCAACGGAGATGGATCGCCCGGCGACAGCATATTGCCTGCAAGTACGGCCACGGCAAGGGCAAACGCAACGGCGCTCGCACAAACGCCCGCGTAGGCATTCCAATGCTGCGCCAGTGGCCAGTGGACGGCCTCGCGCGTGCGAAGCGTGGCGAAAAGGACCGCGGCGACCGCCGCGATCGAAGCCGCGAGCGGCCACGCACCGTCGGCCAGTTGGTCGACCAGCCAATGCGCTTCAGCGGCAGCCAGCGCCGCGAAAACCCAGTACCCGCACGCGTGCAGTGCCACGATAATCCGTGGGAAGCGATGCTCCCGAAAACGCAGGAATGCATAGTACACCGCGAGTGTGATCGGCCACGCCAGCCATCCGAAGCCCGCAAACGGATGGGATCCGTCTACCAGGAAAAGGAGGTACGCGATCACAATCGCGGGCATCAACATCAACCCCACGGCATTGAGTCTGGACCACTCAAGTCTCTCGGCGGCAAGCGCGGCTGCCGCGGCGGTCAACGCCACGAAAACGAGTCCCGCTGCGAGCGATTGCGGCGGCGGCAGTAAATGCTCGATCTCCGCCAGACCCGCCCGCCACCACCCCCCCCCCCCCCCCACCCCCCCCAAACACACCCCCCCCCCCCCCCCCGCTACTGCGGCGGCGTCAGTAACTGCTCGATCTCCGCCAGACCCGCCCACAGCCACCACGCCGTCGCCCATCCCGGCAACAGCCACCTGATTGACGCCAGCACGGGTTCCCTGATCGCCGGCGCCTCGTCGCGGTCGAGCCACAGACCTGAGAACCCGCCGGCCAGTGCGATCAGCACCGCGCCCAGGACAAACCCATTGAACAACGGCACCGATTCCGCCGAATACGCGCCCGGTTGGACTACAAAGGAGAGGCCCGCGAAAAGCTGCAACGCGCACCCGGCCAGGAGCGCCAGCCCACGTCGCTGCCGGCAGCCCAGCCAGACCATGGCCGCACCTTGCAACGCCCATGCCGCGGACGTCCAGCGGGCATCCAGCGCCAACGGCACGGCGATCGCAAGGAACACGATCGCCAGTCCGAAAAACGCCTCCATCAGGATCCGAAGGTCCTTCGTCCTGCGGTGAATGAATGTCGAGACCGCGATGTACAGGGCCGCGAGCGCGACAGCGGAGATTGCAAGCCCGTACTCGGTGTCGCCGACCAGTCTCGCCTGCAGGCCGAATCCGATAATCGGCGTACCGAACACCAGCGTTCCGTCCACAAACCCGCGCAGATTCGGTGCATGGCGATAGGAAAAGAGCACGGAAACGAGCGTATACATCAAGACGAACAGGACAAGGAAAGGCTCGGTCGTCGCGAAATGTTCCGCCTGGTACCCCTGGTAGCCCCACAGGCTGCCGATTCCAAAGGTAAAGAGGAAGCCCAGCAGGTTCAGGGAACGCCAGGCCTTGAACCAGGCGACTCCGACAACCGCGCCGTTCAGAATCGCGTAATAGCTGAACAGCAATACGTGATCGGACGCGCCCGCCGAGGCGAGCATGGGCGCCATGAACCCGCCTGTCATCCCGAGCACGGCCAGCGCGCGGGAATCCTGCAGGACCGCCAGCGTCCCGCCCGCGGCGGTGAAGATCAGCAGGAAACCTAACGTCGCGACCGCAGGCAGCAGGTCGAACAGGGCGAATGCCGAGTAAGCGGTGAGATAGAGCACCGCGACGCCGCCACCCTGAAGACTGAGCGCATAGGCCCTGCGACGATCCCGCAAACGCCAACCCACCACAAGCAGGCCGAGTCCGAACGTCGCCACACCCACAAGCCGAAACTCGATGGGCAGATTGAAGAGCTGCCGGTCGATGGCTTCGTTGACGAAGAAAGCCAGACCCAGTAAGGAGAGCACGACGCCGACCCTGACCGGCACGTTGCCGCTCGTCAACCAACCCCTCACGGTATCGGTCACCCGATCGGTCGCGGACAAAGTCCGCTCGGTCGTGCCGGCATCGCTTCCCGTCGTGGCCCGCGGCGCATGTGCACGTTCTTCGGTTGGCGGGCGTGGCGGGTCCGGCGATGTTTCCGGTGTCGGCGGTTCGGGGGTCGCCGCCCGTTCTTCGGGCACGTTGACCGCCTCGGGAATCGCCGGGGCCGGTGCTGTGACGCGTTCCGCCGCTGCGTCGCTGGCTTCCAGGGCCGCCACACGGTGGCTCAATTGCCTGACCCAGCCGATCGGAAGACCGATGGCCGCACCAAGAACAATGCCGCCAACCCCATCCAGCAAAAAGCCGGCAAGCGCCCCAATGAGAACAAAAAACATCAACACGACACTACTCCCAAACGCGTGATTGCACGGGTTCCCAGGTCGACTCAATCTACATGAGCGCGAGGTAATGACAAACGGCGCTACCCGAGCACCTCTCCGGATTGTACCCCCAGCCTGCGTCACGCACGGGTTGCACACCAAGAGGTGCAGTGCACCTAAAGGAGACCGCGCGCCCGAGATCGCGTGGGCTGCACAGACCCGACTCAAACGATCCCTTCACCGCCCAAGCGCTGTCGGAGCCGTGGAACCGATTAACGACAGATTCGGATCAACAACTGCGCGAAAATGAAATGCAAATCCGGAAGCAGCTCGTCGATCAAGCACTGCAACGCACAAAAACCAAGTGTGTTTGTCTATTCACGCGGACAAAACCGGTCCGGCGGCGGCCTGTTGCGGCCCCCGGTCTTCGTCGCCATCGAATTCGTCTGCCGCCGCACGGTGCGCTTGGCGCGGCAGGACTTGGAAAGGCGCAGGTTGTACAGTTACGCCAAGCGCTCCAACCGCCGGTCGCCGAATACCTCACAGGCGCGCCGCAGCACCGCGCAGGTAGCCGGACCGCACATCTGGTTGCCAATCTCGTCGACCTCGGCCAACAGGCGCGGATATCCACCGCCGTGTAGATTCGCTCGCAGGGCCGTCCGCAATGGCCGCGGCGACGGTCCGCCACGCGCCCCGTCGCGCGGTGCTGGCCGATAAGCCGGGTCACCTGGTCCCGAGACAATCCCGTCATTTTCGCCAAATACCGGCGAACCGCCCCGTTGCCTGGGCGGCTCAGCCGTGTGTAGCCAATCAGCACCATATTGCGCCGGACAAACTCGTCGTCGTCCCGGGCCGGGGGGCAAAGTCGACCGACTCGCAGCCTTCCAGGGAGGCCCAGACCTGATCGGCCGTACAAATGCGTTCGGACTGAAGCGCCACGATCAAGCTCCAATTGTCGTCCAGACCGCAAGTTCAGGTTTGTAGCATTGGAAGGGCTGCCGTCGTTCAGGCTCAATTGGCATTGGACAACTCTGGCTGAGTCTGTTTCCAGCTCAATGCAAGTATGTTAAGGTTTTCGGCGCTCACGAATCGCTAAGAGGAGCGAACTATGGAAATTTTCAAGACCTTGTTCACGAGTGTGTTGGCGGCGGCATTTTTGTTCGTTCCGCTGCAGTCATCGGTGGCGCAGGATCATGCCGAGGTTGGTGTGCTCATTTGCGAGCAAGTGGGATCGCGTACAAATCTCATCATTCGGTCCACGGCCGAAATCAGCTGTGAGTTCACGGATACCGAAGGCAATGTCGAGCGTTACATGGGCGAGACCGGCGTCGGTCTTGGTATCGATCTGCAGTGGAAGACGGAAGAGGTCATGACGTTCACCGTGCTGGCTGCGGTGGGCGCCGACGCCAATGAGCACGCCCTGACTGGCAGATATCTCGGTGCCGCTGCCTCGGCGGCCCTGGGCGGCGGCGCAGGGGTGTCGATCTTGGTCGGGGGCAGCTCGGAACAGTTCTCGTTGCTGCCGGTTGCCGTTTCGGGCAGCACCGGTATCGGTGCGGCCATCGGTGCCACATATTTGTACATCCAGCCGGCCGTCGAGTAAGACCGACATCGACGGTACTCGAATGGGCCCGCCTCTGGTAGATGGGCCTATATTCGAACGGGGCGCGCATTAACGCGGTGCCTTAGTGCGCCCTTCGGCGCGACCGGGCAGGGGCAGTTCGGCCCTGTCAATTGTGCACTGCGCCGTCTCCGGGGACATTCGATGGGGAGCCACGGATACCGGTTGATTTGCAGTTCGAGAAATTCTCCACCTCTCAAGTCGCCCTACCGTGGTGTTTTCTCGTCGGGTTGCATGGCGCTTGCGCGTTCGAAGACATGGGTCGCATCGGTTTGAGCGGTTTCTGTTGAGGGGGCTGCAAGATAGACATGCGAGCCGTCCGGGTCCTGCGCCAATTGTCGCCGCCGATTGTTGCGGGTAGGCCCGCCGATCATCTGGAACGCGCCAGCAGGGAGAGAGTTTCCGCGCTTGAGGCGGCGGTCCAGAACGCCGGTGTCAAGGGCCTTGTCAGGGAGATGAAGGATCCGGCGCACGACGGGTCGGCGGACAGGGCCATCGAACAGTATTGGAACGGCGCCGGGGAGCAGGTACTGCTGGACGGCGGCGCGCAGATCGAGAAGAATCCGGACCGTCAGATCGCCAAGTGGGGTGCGGAGTTCGAGACCGCGGAAACGCGCATACCAGGGACGGGCCGCGGGGCGGACTCCAGACCGGCGCTGGAGAAGGACGTCAGTGACTCTCCCGAGCGCGAGGCGAATCTGGAAAAGCCGAACGAGTCCATCGAGATCGAATTGGACATGGGAGCCAGTCGCAGACGCCAGGACGGCTTACGTGGCCGTGTCCGACCTCATACGAAATTGCCGACCGTCGACTCGGCAGCCTTGCGCGAAGTCAAGTCCGGCCTTGGTCGCGACCGGGCAGGAGCAGCTCGGTCCTGTTGATTGCGCACTGGGCGGTCTCCGGGGCCATCCATTGGGGAGCCACGGAACCGATTGCATGTCGACAAATTCTCCGCCTCTCAAGTCGCCCTACCGTGCCGTTTCCTCGTCGGGTTGCATGGCGGTTGCGCGTTCGAATACATGAATTGCATCGATATGAGCGGTTTCTGTGGCGGCGGTCGCAAGATAGATATGCGAGCCGTCCGGGTCGTGCGCCAGTTGCCGCCGCCCATAGCAGCAATTGTTGATATAGGGAATCTGCGCAAGCGTATTGCCGAATCGGTCGTTCGCGCCGGACACGGCGAGGTCCGTCACCTCGAGCGCTTGTGTTTCGGCATTCCAGCGAACCACGAAGAATCCTCGCTCGCAGAAAACATCGACGGCGGCAAGGCGGGCGTGCGGAACAAGCGTCCCGCAATTCCGGAATGTCCCACGACGCGGCCTTTGGTGATTCCAGGCACGCCCGGCATCGAGATCCGTTTCGAAGTACAGGCTGGTCAGGGTGTGCAGATGCGCGGTGCGGGACGCCCCCCGCGAGACATCAAAGGCCATGACGGCGGCATCGAAAACCTGGCCTTGTTCGAATTTTTCGCCGACCACAAAGAGCAGGTCGCCCTGCGCGTCCAGCGCGATGTCACGGAACGCACTGATGGCGAAAAAGGGGGTTTCCGGGTCACCGTCACGTACGATTTCCTCGGCGAGACTCAGTCTTCCGGAGGATGGGTCTCTGGAGAAAATCATCAGGCCGCGCCGGGTAAGGAGATAGAGCCGGGCTCCGTCGGGTGAGAGCGTCATGCTGACGGGAATGCCCAGGTTCGGCGCCACCAGGTGTTCGTCATCGGGCGTACCGGCGGGCGACACGCGCTGAACGAGGGTGTATTGGGTTGGGGAATCGACGCGATACACGCGCAACGAGGCGTCCGCAGGATTGCTGTGCGAGAAATTTTCCGGGCCGCTCCAGTAAAAGAATCGCCCGTCCGAGCTTCCTGCGCTTGGACCGCGGCCGAAATAATCATTATCAGGATCGCCGAGAAACTCCATGCGCTGATGGGAGAGTTCCGACGATCCATCCTCCGGCAACGCCCAAACATAGCTGGACGATGTTTGGTCTACCGCGACCAGCCGCTCATGAAGAGGGTTCCACCACAAGTGCGCAACGTTCCAAGAAACTATCTCGCTCGAATCGAGCGTCAAACTGTATGCAAGCGAAAGGTCCCCCGAATCCGCATCGCGCAGGAACCCCAAGACTTGCGCTTCGATGGGACCGTTACTGAACAGATACTTGCCGTCCTCACTCATGGTCAGGTTCCGTGGTGAACGCAATTCGCTGTGCGCGGGACTGGGCACCAAGGTTGCGTTTGTAACGGCGCCCTTGTACGACAGAAACGCGGGCGGGTCGGAGGCTTCCCAGGAGAACCCGACCGAATTCCGCGCGTCGACCCCGGGTCGTGCGGCCAAGCGAATATCGTAGCGCTCGCCGGCGCGCGCGAGCAAGTGCATCTCCACGCGCCCGTTGGCCACAAACGTCCGCTCGGACGTGGCCAGCGCCCGCGTCGAACCGTCGCCGGGGTGGACCGAAAGTATCGCGGAGAGTGGATGATCCTGCACCCAGAACCGCCGCCAGCCGGTCGCGGGCGCGCGCCAGCGCCACCACACGGAGTTCTCGCCCACCGTGGAACGGGGCTCGCCGGCTTCGCCAGTCGCGAAGCGCAACGACGTGCTGACCGACCCGGACGCACCCGACACCGCACGCGCTTCGGCCCGGTCGTCGTTGGGGGGTGTCTCGCCCCACGAGATTTCGATTGGAGAGTCGCTCAGGGACCTGGGGATTGCGTCCGGAGACGCGCCCAGCGCGACCCGGAACCGCGAACCGCGCGTCGCGTTCAGCGCGAGGCTTGCACCGCCCCGAAGGGACCCCGCCAATTGCAGACTGTCCAGCGAATCGCCTGACCAGAAGGTGATTCGAAACGCGGAGGACGCGTCCAGCCGCCAGGTGAATTCTCCGTCCCGCGGCACGGTCCAGTTCCACCAGCGAGTGCCGATGCCGGTCTCCGGCGGCTCAAGGGGCTCCACCGTGAGCCCCTTGAGTGTGAGTTCCTCGAACACTACGGACCGCTCGACGGCGGCGTCTCTAGCGTCGATCGAGCCGGCGTTTTCAAAATGGTCGTTGTTCCGGTCATAGTCCGAGGTTCTGTAATCCCAGGACAGCGTATAACCGGCGCCGGAGGCATCGGCACCCTCGGAGGCCACGGCGATACGGTAGGTCTCTGACTGTTGCACCGGAAACCATGCGATGTTGTCCGGCTGCAATCCGGACACGAGGCGCAGCTGACCGAACCGTTGCCCGGCAAACGCCAGCACCCTAAGCCGATAGTAGTCGACGCTAAACTCTGCGAATCCGTCTTCTTGCGCGGTCCATTCGTACCAGACGGAGGCCGCGTAACCGCCCAGAAACTCCGAACGCTCAAGCGTCGCGCCTTCATTGCTGGACGATAATGCGCCGCTCTCGCCCCCGATCGCCTGCGCAAAGGCCAGGTCGTCGTTCGCCGGGCGCGAGTCCGCTCGTTCCCAATCGAGAACCAGCGGCGCCATATCCCACTGATTCCAATCAGTGGTGGTTGCGACCCGCAGTCTGTACGCGGTGCTCGCCTGTGCGTCGAAGCTGATCTCGCTGGCGGCGGGTTTGACCGCGGCCTGTTCCAGGTCCAGCAGTGCGCTGCCCGTGAACACCGCAAAGTCGGCAATCGCCGCGTCGCCGGATTCCGCTTCCCGGAGCCTGAACCTGAACAGACCCTTGGCCGGCGCGCGCCAGACGTACCAAAGGGTCTTGCTGGCGGCGGACACGAGCGGCTCGCCCGGTTCACGCGTTGCCAGCGCAAAATCGGCCATCGTCTGCCCGGCCAACCCGGAAATGCGTTCGGAATCGGAAAAACGGTCGTTCGACGGACTATCGATCTCAGCGTGTTCCTGTCCTTCCGGGGCGAGCACGATGCTCTGCGCGGCCGACTCCGCGTTCCACGCCGTCGCGACAACGTGTAGCACCGTGCCGGGCAGAACCATGCCGCGACGGAAAGTCAACCGCACTTGCCTCGGCTCACCCACGCCGACCTCGCCCACGGGGATAGGCTGGGCAGGGTTTACATTCCTTTCGATCACGCTATGGTAATTTGGCCAGGACCGGCTCAGCCCATCCTCGCGCGACACCAGGCTGAGGTAGGGGAGATAGGCATCGCGAAGATTCCGGCAACCGGCGTCTGTGTCGACGCCGCGGCAACTGAGCTGGATGCTTGTTCCGGAGGCCACGAAGTGGCTTGTTTCAATGCTCACATCGATCTCGAGGAATTCGCTGTCCGCATCCGCGGGCGATGTCTCCTCAACGCGCAGCGAAAGCTGCGGACTGCCCTCTGTCGCGCGCAGAATTTTCCATGCCACCGCCGCCGTGGCCGACTCTCCGTAGATCTCGACCGGCACCACCTTGATCCTGTAGGTGCCGGGCGCCGGGTCCTCGATCAACAGCCACTCCACGTTGTCCACCTCGGAGCGCGAGGCGTGTTCCCCGCAGGCCTCCGTGTCGCAATCGGCGTCCCGGTCGGCCCAGAGGTCCAGGTTGTTGAGCACCGACCGGGTCAGGGTGTCCGCGGGCTGCTCGTCCCAGGTCAGCACCACGTCCAGCCGGGCGGCGTCCTGCGGCACGTCGATGTCGATGTACTCGTAGCTGTCATTCTCGGGAAGGGCGCTGGCGCTGCCGATGACCCAGCCGCCTTCGTCGTCATTCGAAAACAGCGTGGTTCGGGCCGAAACCAGCCCCAATCCGTACAGGTTCTGGAAAGCGCCGGGCCCGCCGGTGTTGTGGGGCGGAAGCTGCGCGCGACTGACAAAATAGGCGTCCGGTCGAATGGCGCTGGCCATGAGCCGGGCGCGGGTGAGCGCGGGCCGGTTCCGAAACTCCGGCCGCGCCTGCATCAGCAGCGCTGCCACGCCCGCGACCGAGGGCGAAGCCATGCTGGTGCCGCTCCACGTGTTGTGGCCCGCCGACGAGGCGCCGCCGCGCGCGGAGGTGACGTTGACGCCCGTGCCGACGACGTTGGGCGCAAGCCTGCCGTCGGCGGTCGGGCCGTGGCTGCTGAACCCGGCAATGATCCCGAAATCACCCGCCGCGCCCACCGCAAGCGAGTTCTTGGCCGTGCCGTAGTTTGAGAATCCATGCTGCCCGGAATTTGACTGGGCGACAACATAGAGTTGTGAACCGGTGTAGACAACCGAGTCTAGCTTCCTTTCCCCCACGCCCCGGCCGGAGAATGCCAGGCTGGTGGCTGCAAGGCTCATGTTCACAATCAGCGGTTTGACCGCATCCGAGCTTGTGCCTTGCCATGTGCAACCGGTCGGGCGCGAAAGGTAGTCCATGCCGCGGTTGATATCGTCACCGCTTCCGAACCCGTGGGCGGACAGGACCTTGCCGAAGCGCAGGTGACTCAGGCTCGGGGCCATTCCGGCCAGTAAGGGATCGGTGCGCCCTGCGCCGGCGACGGTCCCGAACACGTGCGTGCCGTGACCGTCCATGTCCACCCACAGGTCCCAGTCTTCGTCCCTGATGAAGTTTGCGCCGCAGATGCTGGCGCGCCCGTGCGCGATGTCCGGGTGGCTGGTGTTGAGTCCGGTATCGAGAACCCCCACCGCGATGCCCGACCCGGTGATGCCGGTGAAGCGCTGTGTCGCCGGGACGTAATCGCGAAATGCATCCACCCCCATGACCGCAACGGCCGAGCCGTGGTTGGCCGTCACGACCGGCACCGGTTCGACCGACAGCACGTAGTCGGCGGCCAGAACGCGCGTCAGCGCCGCGGCCGGCAAATTCGCCGTATACGTACGAAGATCGGGGTCATAGGCGCCCACGACCACTCCGATCTCCGAAAGCGCCTGACGCCATTCGCCGGAGGGGTCGCCGATCATGAGCGTGACGTAGACCGGTACGAGTTCGCCGGCGGAGCGCGCCCGCATCTCCTGCACGAACGCGGCACCGGCCTTGATCCCCGGCGGCACGGCGCCGAGGCCGAGTACACCGGGAAGCCCGCCGATGGCTTCAAGGCGGGTGCGGTCGCCCGGCACGCGCACCCGGGCGTACTCGCCGGAGATGCCCTCGATGCTTGCGCCGAGCCCGGCGAGAGACCGGTTGAGGGTCTGAAGGTCCGTCCTCGGCTGAAGGCGAAGCGCGGCAAAGGCATACGCGCGGCCGGACGAAGCGGCCTGATCGAGGATTGCCCCGAACGCGGCGGCCGGTTCGAGCCATTCGGGGTTCGGGGACGCGTCCGGCGGCGACTCCCCAGTCAGCGGAGCGCGATGCATGCGGCCGCGGTATGTGCCGAACGAGTAACCCTCGGGCGGGTTTTCCGTTTCCGCACCGGGGTGGGTTCGCATGGTCGGAGGCTGAAAGCCCGTACTGGGCGGCGCCTCATTGGGCGGGGACTGCACCCCGGAGCGGCTTTCCCTGGCGGTACGCTCACGCGTACGATCGATCGCTGCCTGTTCGTCGTCAACCGCGGAGAATTGCCGGGGCGGGTTTCCACCCAACTCCACGTGGCGCCACACGACACCCGCAAGCATGCATAACACCACAATAGCAGACAGCACCGCGCAAAAGTATTGGATTCGCATGCCCGATGTGGATGCTTTCATTCGCACGCTGACTATCGGTATCTGAATTTGGCCACGCCCTGACCATCCGGGCTGGGGATTCTCTCACATCGTTCTTGTGCCCGCCAACGCAAGCAACCACCTGGTTCAGGCAAATGGACCGGACTCTTGCGCCAGCCTACTCCTGCGCGCCAGTCGCAGCGGCGACGATTGGCGCCAACCCCGTGCCGCATGTACCGGAAAAAACACCGCTTTCGAGCGTTGCAGTGAGGCCGTTCGCCTCGACCCGGTCCGAAACGAACAGCCACGATCGGAGCATCCGCACCGCCGGCGTCATGATCGAATCTCCGTTGGCGTACCCTGCTTTCGATATGGCCGTGCCTTCCTGGTCCCCGGAATTTCCGCCGAAGCGGCGAAGCACGGTGACCTTGTAGTGCATGTACTACAAGAATGGTTTCTTATTGAATGAATGAATATACCAGTCTGGTAGTCTCGAAAAATCGATTGCACTCATGCCCGCCGAGTAGTGCGGGCCACAATACCGGCGGCGCCAAACCCCGTTAGTCTCAAATCCGCGAAGTCCATGTCCACCCTCGGCGGACGGGTCTTGCGCTTCTTCAAGCGGGTTTTGAGTGGTTTAGGGTATTGGCGGCGTCAAACGGCTGGTACCGGTTCGTACTCGACGAGGTCACGGCGAGGACCGTGGCGGTCTACCGTGTGCTCGGGGACAGAGTCCCCGGCGAAGCGGCGCTGGCGGTCAGTCGACGCCTGAGGGGCCAACCGACGCTTGTGTTCAGAACCGAGGCGGGGGCTCGTTACGCGGTGCGGGTCGGATTGCTGAGCGTCGATCCAGCCGGACGGTTCCTGCTGGCCTTGACGGCGACGCAGGAGATGCTCGCGTTCGATCTCGAGGATCCGGCGATGCCGCGCCCGCTGGTCCGGGACACCCCGATCGGTCGGCGCCACCCCGAGAACCCCGTGCGGTGCACGTTCGCGGACATGCGCGCCGAGACGCTCACGCTGGACATTTTCTGCACTGAAACCGCGCACAGCGTACGGTTGCTCCCGGATACCCCGGCGCTTCGAACCGAAGACACGCTGAACCGCTTCGGCCGCGACGCGTTTGGCGGCGACGTGCCCTTGTTCTCATTGGAACCGGATGTGTCCGCCAGCCCGGACGGCCGGCACGTCTACGCCACGGCAAAGGACGAGATACTGATCTTCGAGCGGGCGGGAAGCCGTTAACCCGAATATCCCCCCAACAGGGGGGCGGTCAGCACCGGGGCGGGAGGGCGATCCGCCGGTCGCTGCCTGCTGGCTTTGCGACCGGCTTGTGGCTAGTATCACGCTGCCTGTTCAACCGGAGTACGTGAGTTAATACCGCCATCCGTCGGGCCGCCGGTCTTGCGGCGCGCCTGTGCGCAAGCTGCCTGATCCTGTCCACAACCCTCGGGCAGGAGTATTCGTGGCAGGTCTCCGGCAGCTATCTCGATGAGACGGCGCAAAGCACGGCCACGATCCAGCATCGGTTGCTGCGTGCCACGTACTACCTCTTTCCGGTCGACGGCACGGTCGGTCCGTACGAACTGGCGCCGTTCCTGAACCGCAGCAGTTACGTGACCGTCGGCGCGGACAGGACGAAAATCCGGGAGGAAACGTTTCTGTCAATCGGCGCAGACCCGGGCTTCGGCAGCAGCCCGCTGCCCGCCGAGCCAATCGGCGAGCCAACCCGCCTGTACAGGTTCGACGGCGAGGTCGCGACGATTCCGCCCTTTCCCGCCGAATCGGGCCAGGACACCGCCGACTACGCCGTGGCCGGGCGCTACGTGTGGCCCGGCGCGGGCTGGTACGCAGGCGCCAGTGCCCGGCGGGGCGATTTCGATGCGGCGCCGACGCTGCCGTTCTTTCGGACGACCTCGGAGTCCAGGCGCACCGGGGTGTTCGCGGGGCGGTATTTCGGCCGGAGAACCGCCGTGGAGGTGGATCTCGCGTCCGAAATCATGCGCCAGGACGTGCGGATGACCGTGCCCGGATTCGATCCGTTGTTCGGGCTGCCGAGTACGGGGAACAGTTTGGGTAGGGGGTTCACCGGGCTCATCGTGGACTACGAGTTTGGCCTCGTCACGGACACGGAGACTGACGTCGCGGCGTTATCGGTTAGGCACGTGGGCAACCTTCGCGACTCGACGTTCGAGTTCTCCGCGAGCGTGCGCGCGACCCGCACGGAGGAACGATTTGCACTGGACACGCCGCCAGCGTTGATTGGACGGAGCGACCCCGCCGATTGGCCGGTCGGGCGTCCGGCCGGACCGTTCCCGGCGTTTGCGCCCGTGCAGACCTTTTCCGTCGAGCGCGGGCGTGTGGTCCGTGTTTCCGGCGCCTTGTTTCCGGTCGACTCCCTGGGCGTGCGCCTGACCGCATCGACCTTGGACCGCGACGCCTTTGGCACCAGCGACCGCGTGGCCCTGTCGACCAACTGGTTCTTCGTTCGAAACGCGGCGCTTCAGATCGAATTGACCCGCAGAAGTGCCACGCGCGGCTACCTGCCCGATTCCCGCGCCATGGATTCCGTGGGCGTGCGGCTGCTCGGGCGATTCTAGAGCGTGGCCGTTCATAGCGTATCGACTTGAGGCAATAGCCGGTGCGAAACTCCTTGGTCGCTTGCGGTTAACGTTCATCGTTACGCGCCAGCGTGATTCCCGAGTGGAGATTATCCGGCCGTTCTGCCACTGGACCAAAGCGCGGATCGATGCTTACATATTCGTCACAATCATCACCAACTGTCGGCACGTCGCGTTGAAAAGCCTCACGCGGTCGTGCGCTCCGGGGCTCTTCATACGAGCCGTCCTTGAGAATTTCGCCACCTTGGAAAGTGCCCGACGTGCATCTGCCTACCACCGACGGACGCTATCTGATCCTGCACTGACATACTCAACCGCAACGGGAGCACCATCTATTGGTGGACCAACTGAAACCGTGTTTACCGGAATATCCGACAGTCAGAATCCTCGCCCGAATCGACGGCCACACCGTCTGCCAGTCGGTCAGTTGAAGTGCCGCACTACGACCCTCTACAACAGAAAAATCCACGACATGCGACCAGTTTGGCGCTGAGTCGCGGAAGTCCGGTTAGGCAGGGGAAACCTGAAACCCGCAGCAGCGCCGCCGGCCATGGCCGACAGTACTTCGGGCGTTGCGCGTCGTTTCGTCACGTTCTCCCTAAAGATACAGGTACCGGTAATCCATCATCAGATACGCGAGCACTACCGTCCATGTCTGTGCCACCGCGTGCGGGTCGGACCAGTCCACCTTCTCGAAGTATGGATTGATGCGTTGCCAGTCCCAGTCGAAATAGCCTACGCCTGAATCACTGTCGTCGCGAAACACGAAGGCATCGTCCACGACGCCTTCGAGGAAGAATTGGTCGCTTGGCCAGTCGATCTCTATACTCGACCCAAAATGGCCGCCATCGCCGTGCGCATCTCGCTTGCGTTCCCAAACCTCGACGAAAAGATCATAAGCGTCCCGCACCTGCGGCGACTCCGCTGTGACCCGAGTGCCGTGCAACTTATCGTACAATTCCACCAGCCTGCCCTTGATTCGGGTGGCGCCTAGCGATCGTAGGCTGTCCGATTCGACGCCAATGGCTAGCCTGGCCAACTCCTCGCCGTACTGGTCAGCCCAAGCATGGATTTCGATCACGTAG
>MKWU01002811.1_pt1 | contig 24650 bp, 24 predicted proteins | sample 809101 | NCBI WGS metagenome assembly MKWU01 (sample SAMN05860141, study PRJNA318959) | sponge metagenome | host: Aplysina aerophoba | place: Slovenia: Piran, Adriatic Sea, Gulf of Piran | collected 2013-05-07 | reverse complement strand
CGAGGAGGTGGCGGTTGGGGGAGGGCCCGCCGGAGGAGACCGCCTCGACGGTTTTCGCGGTCTCGGCTCCCCGGAACCGGTGCGTGTCAGGCGGAGGAGGCTGTCTCCAGCGAATTCCCGATACGGGACACTAGGCGGTCCGTTCGATGTCGGCTCCAAGCGCGCAGAGACGCCGATCGATAGCCTCGTAGCCCCGCTCGATCTGTTCAGCATGGTCGATGCGACTCTCGCCATCGGCGACCAGGGCAGCGATCAGCAAGGCCATGCCGGCGCGGATATCTGGGCTGGCCATCCTGCTGGGCCGCAGTGAAGCCGGACCCACTACCACGGCCCGGTGGGGATCGCACAGAACGATCCGGGCACCCATGGCGATCAGGCGGTCGACGAAGAACATGCGTGACTCGAACATCTTCTCGTGGATCATGATCGATCCGTCGGCCTGGGTAGCGGCTACCAGGGCTATGGACGTCAGGTCGGCCGGGAAGGAAGGCCAGGGTCCGTCCTCGATCTTGGGGATGGCCCCTCCGAGGTCGGTCTGGACCGCCAAGCCGGGGTCGGCGGACATGCGCACCTGGTCATCGGGGAGGAACTCGTAGTCGATCCCGAGGCGTTGCCAGGCCAGACCGATGGGCTTGAACGTGTCCGGCGGCACACCGCCGATGGTGATGGGCGAACGAGTGACGGCCGCCAGAGCCATCACGCTTCCCACCTCGATGTGATCCGGACAGATGGTATGAACACCACCACCGAGGCGGTCCACTCCGTGGATCTTGAGGATGTTGCTGCCGATTCCTGTGATGCGCGCCCCCAACGTGTTGAGGAATCCACATAGGTCCTGCACGTGCGGCTCGCATGCGGCGTTCTCGATCGTGGTGGTGCCTTCGGCGAGCACGGCCGCCATGATCAGGTTCTCGGTGGCTGTAACCGACGGCTCGTCGAGGAACACCACCGACCCCTTGAGAGTGCCGGCCCGGAAACGGTGCCCGTTGACGAACCGGTAGTGAGCGCCCAAGCCTTCGAGACCTCGCACATGGGTATCGATCCGTCTGCGCCCGATCACATCCCCGCCGGGTGGCGGGATGACCACCTCACCGAAGCGAGCCACCGCAGGCCCTGCAAGCAGGATCGACGCCCGTATCTTGGTCGCCCTCTCCACGGATATGTCCGATGTGGTCACCCCGTTGCATGTGATCCGGATGGTCCGCGGGGCGAGATGCTCGATCCTGGCGCCCATGTCCTCGAGGATCGCAAGGAGGGATCCCACGTCACCGATCTGCGGAACGTTGTGCAGGGTGACCGGCTCCTCGGTGAGGAGGCAGGCAGCGATGATGGGCAACGTGGCGTTCTTGTTACCCGCCGGCTCGAAGTGGCCGCTCAACCGGGTAGGCCCCCGCACAAGGAAACTAGTCATGACGAATTTTAAGGGTAGTAGAGGTTCAGGGACTTTCCGGTGATTTAGTGGATGGCCAGGTAGTGGCTAGTGGGTATTCTGGGGCTCGAACAGCACTACTGGCGATGGCACCGGTCAGTAAGAATGCCGGTGGCCACCGACCGGACCCTTGACTAGTCGTAAAGAATCTCCAAGTCTGAGTGAGAGTGATCAAAGAGCTCCAACAACTCCGCTACCCGCTTCAGGATGTCTTTAGCCGACCAGTGGGTCTCCAAATAGGTGCCGGACGATCCGATCAGTGCCGGGCTGCGCAGTTCGTCAGGATTGAGAGAAGCGTATCGACGCTTCCGGCCACGGAGATCCAGAACACGTCGGAAGCTGTCCGGGTGTTGCAGGTGCAGTTCTGTTGCGACTGTGATCAGCACTTGTCGCCACGAATTGACCTCATGGTCCTCACCCCAGAGTCGGATTCCTTTGGGTTTCCCCTGGGGATGCGGCACAAGAAGTGGTTTTCGCGGATCCGGTTTGGGTCTCGGTGCACCAGATGTGGGTAGGACGACGGGCGGAACAGGGGAGCCTCGTAGAACTGCCGCTGCTTGCTGTCGCGCGGGCCTGAGGTTGAACTTCTCATAGGCGCGTTGGCGAACCAGTTCAACGAGGTCGTCATCGGGTTCGGTCAACATGGCTTTCCAGATCTTGGGAAGTTCGGTGTTCATGCGGTCCGCTAGGTGACGGGCTTTGAGAACTTGTCTCGCCTTCCTTCTGGCCTGCCCGCTCAGGAGGTTGTTGCGACCGAGAAAGGCACCGAAGTCGTCGGCCAATTGCTCCACCCGGTCTTCGCCGATCTGCAATACGAGGAACAGTCGTTTCTCGGGAGGGCCCTTCTCCATCGGCAGGTAGAGCCACCACTCAAGGCCAGTGGTGAGCACGCAGATGTCTACTCCCTGATGAAACGCATAGCCGATGACTTGATCTACATGCTTGCTCAGATCCTGCCCCGGTGCCTTGGCCTCGATGAGGCCGACGATGTGGTCCGGTCCGTCAAGAGCGATATCCACCCGGCCACCACCCTTACCGCCGACTGCGTGCTCGTACAGGACCTCCTGTCCGAAAGGGTCCCAGCCGAGGCTGTTGAGCACGGGCGCGAGGATCTGGAACTTGGCGGTTTCCTCGTTGCTAGGAGTGGGCGCGGAGCGAATCTTGTGGAGAGTCTCGTGTAACGACATGGGCCTTTACCTGCAGTTTTCGCGAGAAGCTTAATACTCCCGACGGTCGGGCATTGGCACCTGACCACCGGCTGCCTGTACGTGACGACCGCCACTAACCTCACTCTCTCACATGAGTGTTCTCTCTGACCTTACCCATCTAGTCGAGCGCGGTTTCGAATCGAGCGGGCTTGACGCGGCCTACGGGAAGGTGGTGGTTTCCAACCGGCCCGATCTTGGCCAGTTCCAGTGCAACGGGGCCTTGGCTGCTGCCCGGCAAGCCCGCCGCAACCCGCGAGAGATCGCGGGCTCGGTCGTGAAGGAGATCGCCGGAGATTCCCGGCTGGCCGATGTGTCGTTGGCCGGTCCCGGCTTCATCAACTTGACCCTCACGGACGAGGCAGTCGCAGGGTACGTGTCCGAGATGGCGGACGACTCGCGACTGGGGATGCCGGCGGTCTCCGATCCGCTCGATGTGATCGTCGACTATGCGGGGCCCAACGTGGCCAAGGCGATGCATGTGGGGCACCTGCGGGCCACGATCATCGGGGACAGCCTGAAGCGTCTTTTCCGGTTCGCGGGCCATCGGGTGCTCGGCGATGCGCACTTCGGCGACTGGGGACTCCAGATGGGGATGCTCATGGTGGCCACCCGCGAGCGGCTGCCCGGTCTTCCGCACCTCGATGAAGGTGCCGGGGGACCGTATGCCGAGCCACCATCGATCACTCTGGCTGACCTGCAGCAGTGGTACCCGGACATCGCAGCCCGGGTCGGCGATGACGAAGAGCTGGCGGGGGAGGCGCGGCGGGCTACCCGCGACCTCCAGTCGGGTCGGCCCGGGTACGTGGCCTTGTGGGAACACTTCGTGCGAGTGTCGAGGGAGTCGCAGGAGCGGGACTTCGCGGATCTGGGAGTCGAGTTCGACCTCTGGTACGGGGAGAGTACCGTCCGTCACCTTTTGCGCCCGATGGTGGACGGTGCCCTTGCCAGAGGGGCGGCAGTGCGGTCGGAGGGTGCGGTGGTCGTGGACGTGGCCGAGCCCGACGACAAGACCGAGATCAGCCCCCTCATCCTCGAGACGTCTCACGGCGCCTTCCTCTACGGGACCACGGATCTCGCCACCATCGCCATGAGGGTGGACGAACTGCACGCCGACCTGGTCCTCTATGTGGTGGACGCACGCCAGGCCTACCACTTCGAGCAGGTGTTCAGGGCTGCCCGGCGAACTGGACTAGCCGCCGGTGCGGTGTTGGAGCACATCCGGTTCGGGACCATGAACGCCCGCGACGGAACCCCCTTCAAGACCCGGGCCGGAGGAGTCCTGGGGTTGCAGGATCTGATCGGTATGGTTACCGGGGCAGCCGTGGCACGGCTCGAAGAGTCTGACCTGGCAGCCGGATATCCCGAGCCAGAGCGAGCCAAGATCGCCCGGCAGGTGGGTGTCGCGGCCCTGAAATTCGGGGATCTGATCAACAACCGTACGTCCAACTACGTGTTCGACCTCCGCCGCTTCACCTCTCTGGAAGGCAAGACCGGACCCTATCTGCAGATGGCGGCGGTGCGGATGGGCTCCATACTGGACAGAGCGGTGGCTAAGGGATTCCCAAGCGGTCCTCCCATGCCTCCCACGGTCGAGGTGGAGCGGCGCCTGATGCTGCGGATGCTGCAACTGCCGGAGGTGATCGACCGTGCTCTAGACCTGCGCGCTCCTAACCATCTGGCCGAGTACGCCTACGAGTTGGCCTCCGACTTCAGCCGTTTCTATGAGGCATGCCACATCCTCACGGAGTCCGACCCCCCTAGAAGAGCCTCCTGGCTAGCAACGGTCCGAACCAGCCGTCGTGCCCTTGCGCTGCTCCTGGACTTGCTGGGCATCGAAGTTCCGGACCGCATGTAGGCGCAATAGGACTCCCCGACCGGGCTAGCCTTGATTCTTCATGTTTCCAGACACACCCACGGCAACAGGTCACATCAACCACATGATCGTGACTGGGCCTGGCTTCACCCGACGGGTGAAGGTCCCGCCGGGCCGAGACGGGATTGTGGAAGTGGCCGTAGTCCCTGGTCAGAAGCTTGTATCGCGCACTCTGCTCGCCTAGTACAAACCCCCGCATGAAAAATCGGGGCTAGTAGTTGATAATCACCAGAGCCATCCAGCACGCGTAGAGCAACGCCGGGGAGTTGTCTCCGATGGGTGGGTAACGCGGCGCTCCGAACTGGAGGGCCAGCCACATCAGCGCAATGCCCGCAGGACCGGCGAGCAAGCCCCGGTTGCCTACCTCGTTCAGGTAGGCAGGCACAAGGTTGAAGAGTTCCGAGAAAGGGGGCAGGAGCAGGGCGGCAAGGCTCTCCAACTGCTCCGCTATCCACAGCGCGATCAGCAGCGCCGGTATCCAGGTCACCGTTGTTTCCCAAGGAGCAGCATCTGGGCGCTGGCTTGGTGACCGGAAGGCCGTCTCAGCTGCCAACCCGATGATCGCGCCGCCGATCATCGCGATGGCCAGACCGGCAGCCAGTGCCTCGTGGTCGTGTTGTGGGAGGTTGACACTGCTCAGGCCGATTCCGTGCAGGCATAGGGCGATACCCTTGCCGGCCAAGCCTGTTCCGATGGCCAACCCGGTGACGCCAAGCGCCACCCGCAAGGATCGGGCAAGGGTGGCCGCCCAGCGCCATGTCTCCGATCCTGGTCGTACCGAGACGGCGAGGACTCTTTCAAGTCCTCGCCCTTCCCGGTCCAGGTTGAGGAAGTTGGTCACCCGATCCTTTCCGATGGGTTGTCGGGGAACGGAGTAGTAACCGCCTTCATCTCCCGGTGGGCTCTACCGCGTGGGAACGGAGAGCCTCCCAGTACAGTTCCACCGGGTGCGCGACACGGGCATCGATCTGCAGGCTGGAAAGGTGATTTCGGATCTGCAGTTCACATCCGGGATTCGCGCTGGACACGAGACCCGAGCCCGTGACCCGGATCTGTTCGGCCTTGGCCTGGCCGAGGCGCCCGGACAGCTCCGGTTCCAGCAGGCTGTAGATGCCCGCTGCTCCGCAGCACTGGCCAGCCGGGTCGATCTCGACGGTGCGCAGACCCGCCGCCTCCAGGATCTTCCTTGGCTGGTGGGTGATCCGCTGAACGTGCCGCAGGTGGCATGGGTCCTGCACGGCCACCGCCGGCCCTGTTTCGTGCAGTCGGGGCAGCCGGCCGTCCGCTATTGCCTCTGCTACGACCTCGGTTACGTCTACGACCTTCGCTGCCAGGTCAGACCCACCTTCCGTCCAGTGTGCGTACTCCTTCATGTGAGCACTACACCCGGCCGCGTTGACCACCACGAGATCGGCGCCACCGAGAGCAGCGAGGTTGGTGGCTGCCATGTCGCGGGCGTCGTCCGCCCACCCGTCGTGCGCAGCCAGCGCACCGCAGCAGGTCTGGTTGGCGGGAACCGTGACGTCGTAGCCTGCCCTCGTGAGCAGTTCGATTGTCGCCGTGTGGACATCGCCGAACCACTGGTCCATCACGCATCCGGAGAGCAGCGCGACGACTCCTCGACGGTCGCCGCGGGCGGGCCGAGTGGTGCCGACGGGCGAGGGGGGCCGGTGAGAGAGTGGTCGAAGCCCGCTGAGGGCTCCTCGCATCCGTCGGGGCGCCAGGTACTTGAGGCGGAGGGTCTGGGTCAGGGCGATGAGTGCGCTCGCCATGCGTATCACTCCCCGCCTTCGCAGCAGCCGCGCCGTTACCAAGCGCCTCAGGCGGCGGCCAGGACCGGGCATCTGGGCGGCTAACTCCGCTCTCGCTCCCTCCATCGCCTTGCCGAACGGGACGAAACCTGGACACACCACTTCGCAGGCGCGGCATTGCAGGCAACTGCCCATGATCTCCGAGAAACGCCGGTCGACCGGCCTGCCTTCCGCTACCGCCGACATGGCTGTCAGCCGGCCCCTGGGAGAGGCTGTCTCCAGGCCGGTGAGCCTGAAGGTTGGACAACTGGGAAGGCACAACCCGCACTGCACGCATGAAGCGAGGTCATCGGGGTGAGGGGCATGATCCGTTACCCAGCTCATTCAGATACCTCCTGGGAGTATGCCGGGATTGATCATCCGGCCCGGGTCGAATAGCTCGACCAAGCGGCGCTGGATGGGCAGAGAAGCCGGAGGGGCACCCCAGGGATCGAACTGCTGTCTCAGGCCGTCCGGGGCGTCGAGGATTACCAGGGCGCCCCCTACCGACTCCGCAGCAACCCGCAGTTCCTCCAGGGCTCCGCTAGATGCCCCGTTGGTTGCCGCTGTTACCTCTCCGACCCCGAACTGGGCTACGTAGCGCCATGTCCGGTCGAAGCGTCGCACGATCGATCTGAGGTGCGACGGGGGGACCCTCACTGAGAACCGGACGTGTCCCGAGGGCGGGTCGGGCCAGGCGAGACCCTCGGCTGGAGAGCCGCCGAGCGCGGCGGCCTGGCCCTCGATCTCCTCGCGGGTGCCGCCGAGGAAAACGGAGGTCCTTCCATCGGTCTCCAGCACGGCGAGCGGCCGGAAGGCGCGGGATAGTGCTTCCTCGGCGGACTCCATCGCTACGGTGGCCGTTGTCACCGGCAGCGGCCATAACTTGAAGCAGACCCGCGCGATGAGGCCGAGGGATCCGAGCGAACCGGTAGCCAGCCGGGGTATGTCGTAACCGGTGACGTTCTTCACCAGCCTTCCCCCGGCGGTCGCGACGCGCCCGTCACTGGAAACGAGCGTTACTTCCAGGACCCGGTCGCCGATCGGCCCGTAGCGGTAGCGCCGCCATCCCGAAGTCGCGGTGGCGAGCGCGCCGCCGACAGTGCCGCCACCCGGACGTTCGTGCAGTAGGGCGGTCTGGCCCTTGGCTGCCAGCGTGTTCTCCAACTCCTCGACGGTCATTCCCGCCTCCACCACCACTGTGAGGTCGTCCGGTTCCCAGGCGACGATCCGGTCCATGCCGGCTGTGGAAAGGATCAGGTCGGGGTCAAAGCGGTATCCGAGTCCGAGGTGGGTGCCTCCGCCAAGGATGCGGACCCTGCTCTCCTGGGGTAGTTCGCATAGCAGCCCGGCTGCTTCCTCGATGGATCGGGGTCTCAATTCGGGAGCGGTCGGCTGGGCCTCCCGATACCCCGCGGTTCTGTTCACACCCAGGCACCCACCGGCGGTGGGCGTCCGAAATCGAAGCAGCGCGAACCCTCAGGGAGGATCTTGTCCGGATTGAGACGGCCTTCCGGATCGAAGGCCTCCCGCACTCTGGCTTGGGCGTCAAGTCCGACCTCGTCGAAGATCAACGGCATGTAGTCCCGCTTCTCGAGCCCGATCCCGTGCTCGCCGGACAGTGAACCCCCGACCGCCACACAGGCTTCGATCAGATCCTTTCCCGCCGCGTGCACCCTGTCGAGCACGCCAGGTTGGGAGGCGTCGAAGGTCATGAGTGGATGCAGATTGCCGTCGCCGGCATGGAATACGTTCAGCATCGGGATGCCGTGCCGCTTCCCGATCACGTAGACCTCCTTTACGGCCTCCACCAGCCGTGTTCGGGGCACGACGGTGTCGTGCAGGTAATAGTCGGGGTTCATCTGGGCGATGGCGCCGAACGCTGACTTCCTCCCGAGCCAGATGCGCTTGCGCTCGGCCTCCTCGACCGCGATGTGGATCAGGGTTGCTGAATGGTCCTGTGCTACCCGGCGTATCAGGTCGGCTTCCGCATCGACGGCCGTCGGATGGCCGGTTACCTCAGCAATCAGCAAGGCTTCGGCGTCCGTAGGGAATCCCGCGTGGGCGAAGCGTTCCACGGCCTGGATCATCGCCCGGTCCATCATTTCGAGAGCCCCGGGAACGAGGCCGTTGGCGATGATGCCCGACACCGTGGCCGCAGCGTTTTCGACATCGGCGAAGGCCAGCAGCAGGGTGCGTACGGCTGGCGGGTTGGGCGTCAGCTTGACGAGGACCTTGGTGACGATACCGAGGGTTCCCTCCGATCCGACCATGACACTCCTCAGGTCGAGTCCGGTCGGATCCGGGCTCGCGCCACCCAAGACCACCAGTTCGCCGGCGGCCGTCACAACTTCCAGGGCCAACACATGGTTAACGGTGGTTCCTTCCGCCAGGCAGTGGAGGCCGCCGGAATTGTTGGCGACATTGCCCCCGATCGTGCATACCGACTGCGAGGAGGGGTCGGGGACGAAGTAGAGGCCGAGAGGGGAAGTGTGGGTGCTCAGATCCTGGTTGATAACGCCAGGCTGGACCCAGACCATGCGGTCTTCGACGTCGACTTCCTCGATCCGGTTCATCCGGGTGGTGACCACTAACAGCGCCTCGCCGGTTGCTACCACTCCTCCGGCCAAACCGGTTCCCGACCCGCGTGGTATCACGGCGATGCCGTGCCGGGCGGCGACGCGAACCAGGGCGACGACATCCTCGGTGGTGGTGGGGAAAACGACGAGACTGGACTCACCACGCACGAGGCCGGAATCCTTGCCGAAGACGTACAGATCGAGAGGGTCAGACAGGACCTTCTCGCTGCCCAACTGTTTGCGTAGGTCTCTTTCCAGGCGCTTGATCATGGATCAGACTATACCCACCGCGGTGCTTGAATCGGACCCCGGGCGGTTACCATCCAGCCCGGAGGAGGTTCGGTGAGCATCACACCCCAGAGGACCCCGAATCCCAACGCCTTGAAGTTCGGCGTAGGGGTTGAAGTCGGCGGTCCAAGGAGCTATGTACGCGCCAATGCAGGCGACGACCCGTTAGCGGAACGGCTACTCGCGATCGACGGCGTCGCAAGTGTGTTCATGACGGCTGATTTTGTCACCGTCTCGAAGTCCACCGAGGCCGACTGGTCGGAGATCGCTCCGACGGTCCAAGTGGCTCTGGAGCGCTACTACCAGGACTCCTAGAGGGTGCTGAACAACGACGATTGCTCGGGCCTGCCGCCCGCCGACTCGGGAATCATGCCGGCGATTGGCAGGCGGCTGGTGGATTGCTCATCACCCCTCGTAGTCCGGAGAAGGACCGAGCAACACCGACCTCCATCCGTAGCCGCCCTGCCAGGAAAGAGCCACCTGTGGAGGGTGGTCAGGGAGCGCTTGAAGGCCAGGAGATCCCAGTTGGATCTGTGAACCACTCCAGGTCCTGATCGGAGAGGGGGAGGAGGCTGTCCTGGGGAGGGGCCGTGATCCGCGGCAGGGAGGTCGCCCGTACCGTCCCGTCCGCTTCCATGGTCAAGTGGACCTCCACCCACTCCGTCGGGAGACGCTCGAACGTGACCCCGTCCGTGGCAACCAGGCGCCGGATCAGAACAGATGCCAGGAACGTGTCGTCGCCCGTCTGGTCCACCGACCGGGTGCGGGTCCACTCGACGTATGAGACGGTGGGGACGGAAGGAGTGTCAGGCGTGACCTCGGGAGGCAGCCGCAAACCGGAGGCTGTTTCAACCCTCTCTCGCCACGGCTCCGATGGATCGACGGTGAAGAACTCCAAGACCAGCCACTCCGCCCGGCCAGCCACCTGCCTGCGGATCCCGCCCAGATCAGCCGCCATGAGATCAGCCTCCGAGGTGTTCTGGGGCGCTTCCGGCTCGGGCGGAGCAACCGGCACGGCTGGGAGCGGCTGCAGAGTTTGCTCCGGGACGGTCTCGATCGGCTGCGGAGTTTCGACGGACTCGGTGGTAATGGGAGTCACCGGTAGAACATCCGAGACATCGGGACGGCTGAGTTGGCGCACCACCACCACCCCGAGCACGGCGACGATCAGTCCGGCGGCCAAGCCGTACACCAGGAATCGACGATCCTGCTGGGGAGGGATGGTCAGGTTCTCCCAGGGTACGTGTTCGCTGAGGTGGTCTTCGCTTGGGGTGGGCGCGTTCGGCATGGCGGAACCCTTCGTGTCCGCCGTCGTCCCCGTACATCACGCCGCCCGACAACATACCCCACCGTCGTGGGGATGTCTAGCCCTGATCTCGGCTCGGAGGTTTGTACTGGGCGAGCGGGATGTGGGCCATGAGCTTCGGACCACGGATTAGTGCCGTTTCGATAGTCCCGTCTCGGTCCGGCCCGACCTTCGATCGTCGGGTCAAGCCGGACCGGTCGCGAAATGTGCTTGATGCGGCCGCGGGCGCGTCTGGAAGTATTGGGTATCGGAGCTAGGGGCCTTGAAGTCTCCGGGCAGGGCGTTCGTCGATCCCTTTCCCACCGTCAGGCCAACCTGCCCTGCAAGCGGGGAAGTCCGGCCAACTCCCCTGTTCAGACCCTTCGAGTGCGGCCCGACACCCCCTTCGGTGCGGTAATGGATACGTGCTGGCGAGCGGGCCGGCGAGGTTTCCTCGTTTTTTCCTTGTCTGCTAGTAACGTGGTGTCGATGATGCGGAACCCCGATCCCAAACCCGGGCGATGGGTCCTACCCTTGGTAGTGCTCGGAATGGTTTTATTCACGTGGGTGTGGGTCAACCGCTTGGAGCCGGTACCGGTTGACGATTCGCAACCCGTCTCGACCACGTCAGCGACCACCACCACCTCAGCGGATGAAGCGGACGATGTGGAAGGAACCGGAGGGGTGGACGAAGGGGAAACCACCACAACGACCCTCCTACCACCGGAGATCGACCTCTACCTCAACAACCTCGCCGAGGACAAACTGGCTCTCGCAGAGCTCGTAGCCGAGATGAACGCGGTCAACGAGGAGTGGGATAACCGGAGCGAGACGGGGGTCCCCTATGGTGACACCGAAGTGGCCATGGAAGCGATTTCCGAGCAAGCCCTCATCTTCGCCGCCGCGGTGGAACTCCACCGCCCGCCGGAAACCGTCACCGGCCTGGTCGAAGCCCACGAAGGGGTTTTCGAGTCGGCCAACGCCGTGGCCGCGGCCGCCGAGGAAGCTCTGGCGGGGCTCAGGTCGTCCGATTCGGGGGAACGGAGGCGGGCCGCTCTGGTCGAATTCCGCGCGGCCGCCGCCAGCTTCAACGAACAGGTTGATCAGATCAGCGACATAACACTTCAAGGCCTAGGTCGGTAGAACAGCCGGGTCGCCTGCGGCCAGCAGTTCGGACTCTGACACTCGGAATTGCAGAGGTCATCCGCGAGGTACCGAGGTTTCTGTCATAGGAGCCGTGGAAGTCGTGGTTTGCCGTCCTGCACGCTACGCGGGACCTCTGAACCCGATTTCTCATGCGGGCGTTTGTGCTGGGGCGAACGGGATGGGTATGGGCTTCTGGCCAGGGAGTACGGCCGTTTCGTTAGTCCTCTCTTCGGCCCGCCGCGATCTTCAAGCGTCGGGTGAAGTCCGGCCCGATCGCGATGATGTGGTTGATGTGGCATCGTCCCGTGGGTGTGTCTGGAAACATGAAGAAACGGGGCCGGCGCCAGGGACCAAGGACTCAAGATGGGTTGGTACCCGGCCCGGAACGGGGTTCCGGGCCGGGGGAGGGAAAGGTGTCGGTCAGGAGGACGCCGCTCCGCAGATCGTCTCGACCATGAGACGAGTCACGGTATACGGGTCGCAGTTCGAATTGGGCCTGCGATCCTCGATGTAACCCTTCTGGGCCTTCTCCACCTGCCAAGGGATGCGGACGGATGCGCCCCGATCGGACACGTCGTAGCTGAACTGGTCATAACGCTGGGTTTCGTGGGCACCGGTGAGCCGCATCTCGATATCGGCGCCGTAGTTGGCGATGTGCTCGTCGGCATTGGCCGCCAACGCTTCGCAGGCGGCGATGACGGCGTCATAGCCCTCCCGCATCTGGCGGGTCGAGAAATTCGTGTGGCATCCGGCGCCATTCCAGTCACCGAGGACCGGCTTCGGATGCAGTGAGACTTCGAGGCCGTAGTCCTCCCCGATCCTCTCCAGCAGCCAGCGGGCGATGATCAGTTGATCGGACATCTCCACGGGCGGAAGCGGGCCGATCTGGTATTCCCACTGTCCCACAAGAACCTCGGCGTTGGTGCCTTCTATCCACAGGCCGGCGTCGATGCACGCCTGGCTGTGAGCATCCACCACTGCCCTTCCGAAGACCCGATTAGCACCCACGCCGCAGTAGTAGGGACCCTGAGGGGCGGGGTAGCCGTTGGAGGGGAATCCCGGAGGGAGCCCCCCCGACTGGTAGGCGGTCTGGTCCTCCATCTGGATGAAGGTGTACTCCTGTTCCAGCCCGAACCAGGGCTCGAAGTCGGCGTACTTCTCCTCAGCAGCCACGCACGCAGCTCGCGTATTCGTATAGTGCGGCTCCATGTCGTCGGTGAGGCATTCGCAGAGCACAAGGATGTCGTTCCCACCCCGGATCGGATCGGGCACGGTCTTGACCGGTCGGAGTACCACATCAGAGGCGTGTCCCGGAGCCTGATTGGTGCTGGAACCGTCGAAGCCCCAGATGCCGGGTTCCTCACCGTCTGCCAGCACCTTGGTCTTGGATCTGAGCAGTGCCGTGGGCTCGGTTCCGTCTATCCAGATATACATGGCCCTGTACGCCATCGTTCCTCCTAAAGGGGTAAACGACTCCGAACACGGCATGCCGACGACCGTTATCTCAGGTCCGGCGCATGCCGCTCCGAGTCCCCGGTTACTTCGTCCGGAAGGGACACCATCAGGATAGTAATCCCTCTCAAACTCGCCAAGCTAACGGTCAAACCTCTTCCTAAGTGAAATGGAGCGTGATAGAGCAATTTAGAGCAATATGGAGTAACGCACCTCCGTCCGGAGGGGATTTGTCAGGCTCAGGACCGGGGTTTTTCGGCTACCAGCAGGATGTCACGGGCCTGCCGGATCTCGCCGTCCGCGCCGGCCACGTCCCGGAATATTTTCTTGTTAGTCGAGATCCGCAAGGCGGCGAAGTCTGCCGCCAGGGTCGCCTCGTCGAATAGAACCTGCGGATACGGTGGACCCCCGACCCCGTGTCGCAGGTTGTCGCTGTGATGGGCGACGAGGAAGACCGTCCCGCCGTCGGCAAGAGCGGACCTGACCTTCGCATGGGCGACCGTCCGGGCCTCCGCCGGTAGCTGCAGGTAGGAGAGCACGGCCAGATCGAACGATCCGGGAGTGGGGACCCAGTCTTGGACGATGTCCCCCGTTTCGAATCGAACCTCCACCCCGCTGGCGGCCGCTAGCTGCCTGGCCTGCCCGATTGCCACCTCGGATTGGTCGATCCCCGTAACGCTGTGTCCCTCCAGAGCCAACCAGACAGCGTTCCGTCCCTGCCCGCAGCCGAGGTCGAGGACCCGCCGGGGGCTGAGACCTGATGCGAACGCAGCGACGAACTGGTTGGCTTCCGCTCCTGGCGGCATCCCTCTCGTCGAGTAGCGCTCGTTCCAGGCCGCTCTGGTTCCACTCTGCAGGCAGGAGTCGACCCCGTCGGGACCGCGTAGCTCCGTGATGTCGGGACCGGCCTCGATGTTGGTCACGATGTGAACCGAAAGGAGGCGACGATACTCAAGAGAACTCGATTCCTTGTGCTAACGGGAGCTCACCACCCCAGTTGATGGTCGTGGTCTGGCGCCGCATGTAGGCCTTCCAGGCGTCGGAGCCCGACTCGCGGCCTCCACCGGTGTCCTTCTCACCACCGAAGGCGCCTCCGATCTCGGCGCCCGACGTCCCGATGTTCACATTGGCCAAGCCGCAATCCGACCCTCGGTGGGACAGGAACGACTCTGCCCTGCCGATAGAGTCGGTGAAGATGGCCGAGGAGAGGCCCTGAGGGACGGAGTTGTTGACTTCGATCGCTTCCGCGAGGGACCTCACCTCGATCAAGTACAGGATCGGTGCGAAGGTCTCGGTGTGGAGGATGGGAGCGTCCTTGCCGATTTCGATGATGGTGGGCTCGACGAAGCGGTCGGAAAGCCCGTGGATCGAACGGCGCCTACCTCCGGTCAGAACCTTCCCGCCCTGTGCCTGGGCGGTTTCCACCGCTGCCAGCATGCCGGCCACCGCATCGTCGGTGATCAGGGGCCCCATAAGGATGCCCTCTTGCATCGGGTCGCCGATGGGGACCGACTCGTACGCCGTGACCATGCGCTTGGCCATGTCCTCTACGACGTCGGAGTGAACGATGAGGCGGCGCAGGGTCGTGCAACGCTGACCCGCAGTTCCCACTGCTGCGAACAGCGCTGCTCGGGTAGCGAGATCCAGGTCGGCATCGTCCATCACGATCATCGCGTTGTTCCCACCCAACTCGAGGAGGGAGCTTCCGAGCCGGTTTGCGACCTTCGAGCCCACCGAACGACCCATCGCCGAGGAGCCGGTCGCCGAGATCAGGGGTAGGCGACGATCACCGGCCATCCTCGACCCGATGCCAGTGCCGCCGGCTGCCAAGCTGAATACAGCCCCCAGTCCGGTCCCCGCCATGACTCGGTCGCAGATCGCCGTGACCGCAACCGCGGTCAGGGACGAGCGGGGAGATGGTTTCCATACGATGGAGTCGCCGCACACAGCACCGATGGCGGCATTCCACGACCAGACCGCCACGGGGAAGTTGAATGCCGTGATGACACCGATCGGGCCCAGGGGATGCCACTGCTCGTACATGCGATGCCGGGGCCTCTCCGAAGCCATGGTCAGGCCGTAGAGTTGTCGCGACAGCCCTACCGCGAAGTCGCAGATGTCGATCATCTCCTGGACCTCGCCGGTTCCCTCGGCCAGGATCTTGCCGGTCTCCAGGGTTACGAGTGCTCCCAGGTCCTCCTTGCGGTCCCGCAGGGCTTGGCCCAGCCGGCGGATGTACTCCCCTCGAACCGGCGCCGGAGTGGCCCGCCAGGCTTCGAATGCCTCGGTTGCCTTGTCCACGACGAGGTCGTAGGTTGCGGCGTCGCACGTGGTGATCTCCGCGAGCACATCGCCCGTGGTCGGGTTGTAGATGGGCTCGGTGTCGCCGCCCCCTTCGTACCAGATGCCCGCGTAGGCGCCCGGGTTGACGCGATCGAGACCGAGCCGCGACAGGATCGCGGCTTCATCCAATTGCGTCCCCTGCGGTGCCCCCAGGACGGTTCCGGGAGGCCACCACTTCGATCTCCACCCCGAACCCACCGGGAAGCGCTGACACCTCGACGGCCGACCGCGCGGGGGGATCGCTCCCGAAGTACCCGGCGTAGACCCGGTTGATCTCCTGGTAGTCGGAGATATCCGACATGAAGATGGTGGTCTTGACGATGTCCTCGTACCCGAGCCCCACATCCGACAGCAGGGCACCGATGTTGTCCATGACCTGGCGGGTCTGATCTGCTATCGGTCCGTCAGTCCGACCACCTGCAGGCCTGAGGGCGACCTGACCGGAGAAGAACACCAGATCGCCGATACCCACGGCGACCGAATAAGGACCGAGTGCGGGAGGGGCGCTGGGAGTCTCGAGGATCCGTTTTGCCATCGTGTCTCCTGTCGATACGTGAAGGGTCCTTCGTGGTCCCTAGTTCGCAGCTCGTTGCGGCCCTCGAAGGTGCTCGGGACGACGCGCCGGTGACCGGCAGCGGGTTTAGCTAAAGCTGTTACCGCACCCGCAGGAACGGCTGACGTTCGGATTGTTGATCGCGAACCCGGCATCCATCAAACCGTCGTTGTAGTCGAGGACGGACCCGCGGAGAAGGTTGACGCTCTGGTTGTCCACCACTACGCCGACCCCGTCGAAGTTCTCCAACGTGTCCCCCGAGTCAACCTCGGAATCGAAGTACATCTCGTACGAGAAGCCGGAGCAACCTCCGGCCCGTACCGCCATCCGGAGTGCAAGCGATGGATCATCCTCGGCTCCGAGCAGTTGGCGAATCTTGTTCACCGCGTTGGGGGTAAGGGTCACGGCACGCTCGCGTTTACTTCTCTTGATCTTGACAAGCTGTTCCATCCGGATGCTCTCCACACACAAGGGCCACTGTATCCGTCACCAGTATACCGGACCTGGAATCTGATGCGGGCTCGATGCCCGCCAGGAGTCGCGACCCGCCGGCATGGATGTCATGTCCGATGCCTCCCGTGCGGGGATAAGGTTGGACCGAGAGACCGCGGATCGAGGAGCCATGCCGAGTCCACCGAGCGAGGAAGCGATAATCGAGGCGCTACGGGGCGTCTTTGACCCTGAACTCGGATCCGATGTCGTGGACCTCGGCATGGTACGCGAGATCACGGTCGAGGACGGAGTGGTCACAGTAGGGCTTGCCCTGACCATCGCGGAATGCCCGATGCGGTCGCAGATAGAGAACGACACGGTTCGCAAGGTCAAGGCCATGCCGGGCGTCCAGGATGTGATCGTCAGAACCAGGGCGATGACGAAAACCCAGAGGACGGAGTTGATGAATGTGGCGCGCCGGCGGGCCAGGGACAATGCGGCGCCCACCCAGGTCAATCCAACCACCCGGGCGATCGCGGTCGGGAGTGGGAAGGGTGGGGTAGGCAAGAGTTCGGTCTCTGTCAACCTAGCGCTGGCGATTTCTCACCTCGGTTACCGGGTCGGCCTCCTGGATGCAGACATTTGGGGTTTCTCCATACCCAGGATGCTCGGCGCCGGCGCCCGTATCGAGGCGGATGCAGAAACCAGACTCATGCAACCGGTGCATGTCCTCGGTATCAAGGTGGTGTCGACGGGGCTCATTGTGGAGTCCGAAGAGACCGCTCTCATGTGGCGCGGGCTGATGCTCTCGAAAGCCCTGGAGCAGTTTCTCCAGCAGGTGGCCTGGGGCGACCTGGACTATCTGGTCATCGACATGCCCCCGGGGACGGGGGACATCCAGATGGCTCTGTCGCGGATGCTTCCTCAGGCCGAGATGGTCGTTGTCACCACTCCACCCAAGAATGCTCAGAAGGTGGCTATCCGGGTGGCAGACATGGCCCGCCGGTCAGCCATGCCGGTCGTCGGGGTGGTGGAGAACATGTCCTACTTCGAAACTCCGGAGGGCCGGCGCTACGAAGTATTCGGACACGGGGGTGGAAGGGAGTTGGCTGACTCGCTCGGGGTTCCTCTGATCGTTCGGATCCCGCTCGACCCTGCTCTGGGTGCAGGCGCCGACGAGGGACACCCGGTGGTGGTGGCCAGGCCTGAACGTCCCGCCTCAGCGGCCTTCGCCGATGCAGCCCGCCGGCTTGTGGAACTGGTCCCGCCAGCCGATGCGGAGACCTGCACCGGGCGGATCGCGAAGCTCCTCAGCGCATTGCAGGGGCCGCCGAACGATCTACCCGCTCCCGGCGGTCACGCAGTGGGCGGTGCTGCAACGCGGCATCAACCCTGAGTCGTCATGTTTCCAGACATACCCACGGCAACATGCCGCATCAACCACATGATCGCGACCGGGCAGGGCCGAGACGGGACTGTCGAGACGGTGTAGTCCCTGGTCAGAAGCTCATGTCCCACACTTCTGTTCGCCGAGTAAACCCCCGCACGAATAATCGGGGTTGGAGAATCCGCCCACACCGGTCCGGACCGGTGTGATCGACACGCACACCGGTTAGGGCCTGCCGGCGACTCCTATTCGCAGAGTTGACGGGCCAGCGGGGTAGGGTTGACCGCGGTCCCTCCTCCCGGTGTGAAACCCCCGGGGTGGAACTCCCAATGCAGGTGGGGTATGTGGTTGGGAGCGTTGCCGGTCGTGCCCACCACACCTAGTTGCTGTCCGGCCGAAACCTCCTGGCCCACGGACAGTCCGGAGGCCCAACTGTCGAGGTGGGCGTAGTAGTAGTCGTCCCCGCTCACGCCCTGCAGCCACACGGTGATTCCCCCGAGGCCTCCCCGGGCCATCCGTTCGACGAACCCGCTCTCGACCGCTACCACGGGTGTGCCCCGGGCGGCGAGCAAGTCGACGCCCTGGTGGCGCCGACCGCCGGACCGGGGTGCCCCCCATGTATCGCTGAAGGTGCTGAAGCCACCCACAGGACATACTGATCCACCGGGCTGGGCTGCATCCGCGTCCTCCTCATCCGGGTCGGTTCGGGAGGGGATCGCGAGAGTGGCATCCGTTACTTCGATCGCAGCAGTCGTCGTTGGCTGGGAGGTGGTGGTCGGGGCGGCGGAAGTCGTTGTCGGTTCTGTGGTTGGGGTGGTTGTGGCTTCCGATGTTGTGGCCGAAGCCGTTGTCGTCGGTTCGGCGGTGGTCACAGTTGCATCAGCGGTAGTGGTCGGAGCGAGTGTCGTCGTCGGTTGGGTCGTTGTAGTCGTGGCCGCCCTGGCGGCTTCCTCCTGGCGAGCTCGTTCCTCTGCGGCCTGCCGTTCCGCTTCGAGCCTCGCCTGCTCCTCTGCGGCCTGCCGTTCCGCTTCGAGCCTCGCCTGCTCCTCGGCCAGTTGTTGCTGCAACAAGTCATATGCGGCTTGGCCTTCCTCGAGCCGCTCGTTCAGTTCGACGGCAAGTTGCGCGAGCCGGGCCAACGTGAGTTCCTGCTCCTGTTTGTCTCGCCGCAGGTTTTCGGTGAGCGCTTCGAGTTGGTTGGTGAGGGTTTCCAGGTTGTTGAAGATGGCCTGATCCTGCTGCCGGAGATCCCGCAGATACTCCGAGCGGGTGTCGAGGTCGGCTGGAGAGGCTGAGATGAACAAGGAGGCCAGATCGCTCGCCGTCACGCCGTTCATGTAGAGCTCCACCGCTCGCTTCCGGATCTGGTCCTTGAGCCGGCGCAGGTCGATCCCGTAGGTCGCGATCGACGACTCGAGCGCCTCGATCCGGGCCTGGAGTTCCGCGTCGGCCGCCCAGGCTTCTTGATACTGTGCGGTGAGTTCCTCCGACTCGATCCGGAGCCTTTCCAGGTCATCCCTGATCGCAGACAGTTCATCGTCACTCTGGGCGAGGGCAGGAAGCCAGATAGCGAACAGGATCCCTACCCCGACGGCGACGAGGAGGGATCTCATCCTGCCCCGGTTGAGCATCCAACCTCTAGATTCCAGGCCATCGAGGGGTTGGTCGTGACCGTTGGGGAATCCTGATCGAAGACAAGCCTCCCCTCGTGGTTCAGCTTCTTGAGGTGGGCGACTACTGAGACGGCGGCTGCCGGATAAAGGCGGGCGTCCAACTCGCTGTAGACGGACTCCACTACCTCGCCCACTGTCGTGGCTCCGAATCGGACAGATTCGAGTATCTGTGCTTCCCTGGCAATTCGGTGGTCCACGTACCGGCTGATGACCGCGCCGGGATCGGCTATTTCGTGACCGTGACCGGGCAACAGCCTGGCAGGCCGAGCCTCCCGCACCCGATGAAGGGATCGAAGGTAGCTGGTCATGTCGTCGACCACAACGGTGGAACCCCCCATGATGTGGTCCCCGGTGAAGAGGGTGTCGTCCAACTGGAAGCACAAATGGTCATCCGTGTGGCCCGGCGTGTAAAGGACTTTGAGGACGGCTCGTCCGAAGATCAGCCGGTCGCCTTCCCGCAACCTGCGGTCGGGGTCAAATCCAGGGCCGGCCGCGTACCCGTACGAGGGGATGCCGAACTCGGCGGCTATCGGATTGGCCAGCGGTGCGTGGTCGGAGTGGGTGTGGGTCACCAGCACCGCGCGAGGTTGCAATCCCTGGATGAAGTCACGGATCGTTGCCCGATGAGCATCGTGGATGGGTCCTGGGTCGATCACCACGCACTCGTCTCCCGAGACGATCACGTACGTGTTGGTTCCCGGTCCCGTGAACAAGCCGGGGTTGGGAGCAAGCAGCCGGGCCACCGAGGTTTCGGGATTGGTGCTCAGGTACGTTCCCTGTCCGGTCATCAGTTACCGGTGGACTCCGGCGCCCCGACGCGAGGCCGGTCCCGGGCAGGCCCGGTGCCGGTAGCAGGGCGCCGGAACACCGTCGTGACGACCGACCTGTCGTAGCCGGGCAGGCCACCTACCGTCAATCCTCGAATGATGGGGCGGACTCTCACATCCCTCGCCAAGGGATCGACCCGCGATCCTCCGCGACCCATTCGCTGCCCTCTCCCACTCCCGAGCCGTTCTCGAATCCTATGCGTCACTCGATGATGATGATCCGTTGCCGGAACAAGCGAGAACCCAACCGTCGGAGTCCTTCCCGAACGGAGGGGATCATCAGGGCGAACCCGATGGCGTCGGTGAGGAAACCCGGAGTCAGTAGCAATGCCCCTCCAACCAGGACTAGGGCGCCATGGACCAACTGGCGACCCGGCATCACACCCGAGGCCACGTCCGCTCTCAGGCGAGACAGCACGACGAAGCCCTGCTGTCGGACCAGGAAGGCTCCCAGGACGGCGGTTATCACTATTGCGATCAGGAGCCGAGCCAGTCCGACCCGTCCTTCGACGTAGATGAACAGAAGCAACTCGAGGATCGGGACGGTCAGGAAAGCCGCTACCAGCAGGGTGCCCATGGGTTCAGCTTATCCCGCCGGTATCATTATCCGATGGACTACCTGCGACTCCTGCCATCCGTCGACGCGTTGTCGGTGAGGGTTTCCGTCGACATCGCACCTGATCTGCCTGCGGTCCTGGTCACCGAGATTGCGAGGCGGAGCATCGACGCGGCCCGGTCCGCGGCGCTAGAGGGCAAGCAGGTTGATCCGGTGGCCATTGCGCGCCGAGAGGCACGACGCTTCTCCAGAGGGAGGTTGCGACGGGCCATCAATGCGACCGGTGTGCTCCTGCACACCAATCTCGGTCGAGCGGTCCTGCATCGAGAAGCTGCGGCGGATGCCGGTCGCGCTTCTCTCGGCTACAGCAACCTGGAGTTCGACCTCGCAGAAGGGCGGAGGGGTTCCCGTGGAACCTACCTGTCCCGCCTTTTCTCGCACTTGACCGGAGCTGAGGCCGCCATGGTTGTGAACAACAATGCGGCTGCCCTCTTCTTGGTTCTGCACACCCTGGCGCAGGGAGCCTCCGTACCGGTGTCAAGGGGGGAACTGATCGAGATCGGGGGTTCCTACCGCCTGCCGGATCTGATGGCGGCGTCCGGTGCCCGACTACTGGAGGTCGGCACCACCAACCGCACACGGATCCGGGACTACGAGTCGGGCCTGCGAGCCGACTCGCGGATGTTGCTCAAGGTCCATCCCTCGAACTACCGGGTGGTGGGGTTCTCCGAAGAGACTCGTCTCCGGGAACTGGTGGAGTTGGGTAGGCGAAGGGATGTCCCGGTCGTCTACGACGTGGGAAGCGGCCTCCTGGATGCGGACGTTCCCTGGGTGAGGGGGCCGCCACCCTCTTGGATCGGTGACGAGCCGGGCGTGCGGCAGGTGCTTGCAGCGGGAGCGGACCTGGTCACGTTCTCGGGCGACAAGCTCTTCGGAGGGTGCCAGGCCGGGGTGATCGCCGGTAGATCCGACCTGGTCTCCCGTCTCAAGTCCAGCCCGGTGGCCAGGGCGGTGAGGGTTGACGGTCCCACGATCGCCGCGCTCGCCCGGACCGCCGAGATGTACGCGTCGGGGAGGGCCATCGAGATTCCCTTCTGGCACATGGTCACGCGGCCGGTCGAGGAACTGTCAGAACGGCTCGAAGCGATCGCGGCCCGGTCAGGCCTCCCCCCCGTGTTGCGGATGTCCGAAGCGATGGTCGGAGCGGGGTCGGTTCCAGGGATGACGGTCCCCTCCCCGGTGCTCGCCATCGAACGGAGAGGTGAGGATCTGTGGCCGAGGCTGCTCGAGGCCGAGCCCGCGGTGGTGGCTCGCCGGTCAGCGGGAGATCTGTTAGTCGATGTGAGGGCGGTAGGAGAGGACGAAGACGGCACCCTGTCCGGTGTGCTGAGGGCCGCATGCCGGTCGTAGGGACCGGCGGTCATGTCGACCACGGAAAGTCGACCCTCGTCCAAGCCCTGACTGGGCGCGACCCGGACCGCTGGCGGGAGGAGAAGGAACGGGGCCTGACTATCGACCTGGGCTTCGCCTGGACCGAACTCGGTGGGCGTGAAGTGTCCTTCGTGGATGTTCCCGGCCATGAGAGGTTCATAAAGAACATGCTGGCCGGTACGGGCGGATTCGATGTGGCTCTGCTGGTCGTGGCGGCCGACGAGGGCTGGATGCCCCAGTCCGAGGAACACTTGGCGGTGCTCGACCTGCTCGAGATCCGTCACGGTGTGGTAGCGATCACCAAGATCGACCGGGCTGACTCCGACTTGGTGGAGTTGGCCATGCTGGAGACCGAGGAACAACTGGCAGGCACCTCGCTGGAAGCCGCCCCGATCATGCCGGTGTCCGCCGTGACGGGCGAAGGGTTGGCGGGACTACGAACGGTCCTCATGCAGGTTCTCGAGACCGCGCCGGTGACCTCCAGGGGCCGGACCAGGTTGTGGATCGACCGGGTGTTCCCGGTGTCGGGAGCCGGGACGGTGGTAACGGGGACTCTGGTGGACGGACCTCTCTCGGTGGGGGATCGGGTGGAGGTCATGCCGGGCGCCCATCCGGGTCGGGTGCGCTCTCTCCAGGCTCACGAAACGGAGCGGACCACCGTCCGGCCCGGTACGCGGACAGCCGCCGGGATAGCGGGCCTTGACCGACGGAACGTAGCTAGAGGATCGATGCTCGGGCATCCCGGCGAATGGATGCCCAGTTCCCGGGTCCTGGCGACGGTACGAACAGCGCGCTACGTGAACGAACCCATCTCAAGGCGAGGCGCGTACCAACTGCACCTCGGAAGCGGAGCTTGGCCGGTGCGCTTGGCGACGTTGGGGATGCTCGGGGAAGAGTCGATGACTGTGCTCCGGCTCGAAACCCCGGTGCCGGTCCAGATGGGGGACAGGTTCGTGTTGCGCGACGTGGGGCGACGGCTAATCGTGGCCGGCGGCCGGATCGTCGAGCCGATCGCCCCTCGCAAGGGCAGGGACGCCCGGGCGGCCTCGTTTGCCATCCGCCCCTCGCTCGACCAGAGCTACGCCCACCGAGCCGATGCACTTCTCGAGTGGCGTGGAGTCGAGCATCCGGCCACTTTGGCGGCTCACTCCGGTGGCCCCACGCCGAACGAGGCGGTCTCGACCGGACCGCTCCTCGTGGCGTCCAGCCATGCCAGCCGCCTCGCCGAACAGGCGCTCTCGGTGACCGCGGAGTTCCATGAGCGCAACCCGCTACGCCCCGGGATTCCCAAGGCCAGCCTGGCCAGCCTCCTCAAGCTCGGCTTCGAGACTCTGGCGGCGGTTCTCAACCGTGCGGACGGTCTGGTACAGCATGGATCCACGGTGGCGCTGGAGGGTTTCACGCCCACGTTCAGCGAGCAGGACGAAGTGGAGTGGAAGCGGATCGAGAAGGCACTGGAGGAGAGCGGTCCGACGGTGCCGAGGTTGAAGGAACTGGAGGTCGATCCCGAGTTGCTCCATGCGTTGCTCCGGAAAGGTCTCCTGATCCGGATTTCCGACGATCTCGCGTACCTGCCGACCCAACTCGAGACACTGATGAGGCAACTAGGGGGGTTACCGAGCCGGTTCACGGTGGCGGCCTTCCGCGACGCGACCGGCCTTACCCGGAAGTACGCCGTTCCGTTGCTCGAGTGGATGGACCGTCGCGGCGCAACGATTCGCTTCGGCGACGAGCGGTCGGTGGGAGAGCAGGTCTCGGTCTCCAACTGACAGGCGGTTGGGTCTGTTGTCGGTTCGGGTTCAGACCGTCAGCAACTCCCGCCGCTCCGACTCGGTGTGGCCGCCCCAGATGCCGAACGGCTCCTTGATGCGGAGGGCGTACTCGAGGCACTCCCTCCGTACCGAGCAGGCGCCACAGACGGCCCTAGCTCTCGTTTCCCTTCGCTCCCTGTCGTCTTTGCGTTCGAAGGTCGTGGGAGGAAAGAACAAATGTGAGTAGTTGTTTCGGCATCGAGCGTGCAGATGCCACGTGTCGTCATAGTCCACGGTGGACCGCCTCCTACTCCGCCATGAGTGGTTCCCCGATCAAGCTACCAGCGGGAGACGCCCGACGGAAGGGGTAAGTTTGATACGGTGGTGGTTTTTTCGTACCCGGACCTTCTCGCGGTTAGCCCCGATTTTTCATGCGGGGGTTTGTACTAGGCGAGCAGAGTGCGCGATATAAGCTTCTGACCAGGGACTACGGCCATTTCCACCATCCCGTCTCGGCCCGGCGGGACCTTCACCGGTCGGGTGAAGCCAGGCCCAGTCACGATCATGTGGTTGATGTGGCCTGTTGCCGTGGGTTTGTCTGGAAACATGAAGAATCAAGGCTAGGCGCCACCACCGGTTGGCAGAGG
>MKWU01002809.1_pt1 | contig 24660 bp, 25 predicted proteins | sample 809101 | NCBI WGS metagenome assembly MKWU01 (sample SAMN05860141, study PRJNA318959) | sponge metagenome | host: Aplysina aerophoba | place: Slovenia: Piran, Adriatic Sea, Gulf of Piran | collected 2013-05-07 | reverse complement strand
CAGCATGCGCATGACCGGAATGAGTGTGGCGTGACTCAACGGGTACTCGAGCGGCTCGTCCGGTCGGCCGAGGCGAGGGCGGAACGCCCTGCGGCGGGGGCGCCCCCCCCGGGCCCCCCGCCGCAGCCCCCCCGCCCCCCCGCCGCCGGGGACCCCCGAGCGAGATCGGTCGTCCTTCCGAAGCGCGATCGGCGGCCGCGACGCGCTGTCGGTGATCGCGGAGTTCAAGCGGAAGAGTCCGAGCGTGGGAGCGATCCGCGACGACGATCCCGCCAGCCGCGCAGCCGCCTATCGGGAAGCGGGCGCCTCGGCCATTTCGGTGCTCACCGACCCGGACGCGTTCGGGGGCTCCCTGGGAGACCTGCAGGCCGCTTCGACGGCCTCCGGACTTCCCATTCTCATGAAGGACTTCATCGTGGACCCCGTGCAGATCCGGGCGGGTTGGGCGGCCGGCGCGTCCGCGGTGCTGCTCATCGTCCGTTGTCTGGACGACATCCGCCTTCGCGGTCTCTACGAGGAGGTGCGATCCCTGGGGCTCGACGCTCTCGTAGAGGTGCACGACGCGGCGGAGCTGGATCGCGCCCTGGAGCTCGAGGATGCCATCGTGGGGATCAACAACCGGGATCTGGACACCCTGCAGACGGACCGCCGCCGCGCTGCGGCGCTCCTCCCGCGGGTTCCGCCGGGACGGATCGCGGTCGCCGAGAGCGGCTACGTGGAGCCGGAACACCTGGCCGGGTTGCGGGGGCGGGCGGACGCGGTGCTCATCGGGACGGCATTGATGCGCGCCGCGGATCCCTCGACGTTCCTCCAAGCGGCGACGGAACCCGTGCCCGTCGGCGCCTGAATCGCGCCGGATCAGGAGTCGTGGAGATCAAGATCTGCGGCCTCCGGCGGCCGGAGGACGCCCGACTGGCCGTGTGCCTGGGCGCTCGGTGGATCGGCGTGGTTCGGGCTCCGGACTCGCCGCGCTCGGCAACGCTCGGGGAAGCCCGGCGGGTGATCGCCGCCGCTCGGGAAGTCAATCCTCAGGTACGTCCGGTCCTCGCCACCGGACGGCGCACCCGCGACGAGGTCGCCTCCGACGCGTTCGCCCTGGGAGTGGACCGGGTTCAGCCCCACGGCCTTTCCGAAGCCGGGATCCGAACGCTAACGGAGGCCGGCCTGATCGTTCACCGGGTCGTGACCGTGCCCGAATCCGCGGCCCGGCTTCCGGACTTCGAGCCCCCGTCGGAAGATTCCGGCCCCCTCGTATTCGATGTGGGAGGCGGAGGCAGCGGCCGCGCCTTTGACTGGCGCATCCTCGGGGAGCGCGCACCCGGACGGGCGTTCATCGCGGGAGGACTGCGACCCGAGAACATCGGACGGTTGCTCCCCTATCGGCCGTGGGGGGTGGACATCTCGAGCGGGATCGAGTCGTCGCCCGGCGTCAAGGATCCGGAGCGCCTGCGGAGTTTCTTCGATCTGGTGCGGCCGCTGGCTGTTTCATGAGGCCGTCACCCCGCCCCCGCCAGGGCGCGTTCGGTTCCTTCGGCGGGCGCTTTGCTCCGGAACTCCTTACCCCGGCCCTCGAGGAACTGGAGACCGCCCGGCGGGAAATCGTGCCCACCACCGCCTTCCGGAGCGAGTTGGACCGCGAGGCGCGCGACTGGGTGGGGCGGCCGACTCCCCTCACCCGAGCCCCCCGGTTCTCCGAGCGGGCCGGACTGGAGACGGTCTTCAAGCGCGAGGACCTGCTTCATGGAGGGGCGCACAAGGCGAACAACGTCCTCGGGCAGGCGCTCCTGGCCCGGCACATGGGCAAGTCCCGGCTGATCGCCGAGACCGGCGCCGGCCAGCACGGGACCGCGACCGCGATGATCGCCGCGCGCTTCGGAATGGAGGCGGTGATCTACATGGGGGAGAAGGACATGGAGCGCCAGGCCCCCAACGTGAAACGGATGGAGCTCTGCGGCGCCGAAGTGATCCCCGTGAAGGCGGGCGCCCGAACCCTGAAGGACGCCATCAACGAGGCGCTTCGCGATTGGACGGCGAGTCTTGCCACGACCCACTACCTGCTCGGCACGGCCGCCGGACCCCATCCCTTCCCGCGCCTGGTCCGGGACTTCCAGGCGGTGATCGGCCGCGAGGCGAAGCGGCAATGGAGGCGCGAGTTCGGAGGGCTCCCGGACGTGGTGGTGGCGTGTGTCGGTGGCGGCAGCAACGCCATCGGCATCTTTCACGCCTTCGTTCCCCAAAAGTCGGTACGTCTTGTCGGCGTGGAGCCCGGTGGGGCTGGTCTTGACAGCGGAAGGCATGGCGCGACCCTGGTCCGTGGCACGCCCGGCCTGCTGCACGGCGCGCGCACTATGGTGCTGCAGGACGAGGAAGGCCAGATCCTCGAACCGCACAGCATTTCGGCCGGACTCGACTATCCCGGGGTAGGTCCCGAGCACGCCCACCTTCAGGAGATCGGCCGGGCCCGCTACGTGGCCGCTACCGACGAGGAAGCGCTGGCGGCCTTCGAAGTGCTGTCCGCCACCGAGGGGATCGTCCCCGCCTTCGAGCCCTCCCACGCGCTCGCCTACGTCCTTCGCGCCCGGCAGTCCGGGGAGATTCCCGCCGGATCGCGGGTGCTCCTGAACCTCTGTGGCCGGGGGGACAAGGATCTCGAGACCTACTTCTCGCTCGGCCGGTCCTCATGAGCCTGGCCGCGCTCCGCGCCTCGATGGACCAGGGACCGGCGGTTTCCCCGTTCCTGGTGCTCGGCGATCCAAACCCGGACGTGTGCGTGGAGTTGGCCCGCACGGCCGTCTCGGCGGGGGCCCCGGTGCTCGAGATCGGGGTTTCCCCTAGCGATCCGCTAGACGCCGGGGCGGCCCTCCCGGCGGCCCCCGCCCGGCCGCCTGGGCGGGCGCCCGGATGCGCGAGATCGGGTTTCCCTATAGCGATCCGATAGCCGACGGGCCGGCCATCCAGGCGGCCGCGGGCCGGGCGCTCGCCCGGGGTACATCCACCCGGCGTGGGTTCGAGCTGCTGGCAGCGATCGCGGATTCCTGTCCCGGTATCCCGCTCAACCTCCTGGTGTACGGGAATCTCGTGCACCGGATCGGGTACGAACGATTCACGGACACCGTGAGCCAGGCCGGGGCTTCCACACTGCTCGTGCCGGACATCCCGCTGGAAGAAGCGCGTCCCCTTCGCCGGGCCTGCCGGCGCGCCGGCATTGGCCACGTGGAACTGGCCGGGCCGCTTACTCCGGGGCCGCGTCTCAACCGACTCGCCGAGGATTCCGCTTTCGTCTACCTCGCGGGCTTTCAGGGAGTCACGGGAGTCCGTCACGGTGGGTTCACCACGGTCCTGCGGCGCGTTACCGAAGTGGCAGGGAAGGTGGACGTTCCCGTCTGCCTCGGCTTCGGGCTCTCCGGCCGGGACCAGATCGAGAGCGCCTTCGGGGCCGGCGCGCGGATTGCGGTCGTCGGAAGCCATCTCGTGCGAGTGGTGGAGCGTCTCTACCGGAGTTCAGGGGATGCAGCGGACCTGCTCGCCGGTTACCGTTCCGCCGTACTCGGACTCACCGCAGAGGAGTAAAAGGCCCGTGGAAAGAACTTTGTGGCACGCGGCGCCTCGCGGCGCCGCGTGGGGCGCGGTTTCGGCGGGCGGTTAGTCCATGCTGGTCATCATGGGGACGGCCCCCACCGAAGAGCAATGCCGGCGGGTGGAGACCGCGATCCGCGACATGGGTTTCGCTCCCCTCCGGGTCCCGGGCGCCGACCGGACCGCGATCTGCGTCACCGGGAACCGGGGTCCGGTGGACCCTTCGTTCCTGATCCGGCTCCCGGGTGTGACGCAGTGCATTCCCGTCACCAAGCCGTTCAAGTTGGTCAGCCGGGAGGTTCACCCGGCGGACAGCGTGGTCGAGATCGGCGGGGTGGCGGTGGGCGGACCCGACCCGGTGGTGATCGCCGGACCGTGCAGCGTTGAGACCGAGGCGCGAACTGTCGAGATCGCTCGCGCCCTCCGGGCGGCGGACGCCGACCTGTTCCGCGCCCGGCTAGGGTCGGAGAGTGTCGGGCCGTACCATTTCGCAGGTGTTGGCGATGAGGGCCTCCATACCCTGGAACGGGTGCGCGAGGAGACGGGGATCCCGGTGATTACGGAGATCGTGGACCCGCGGACCGCCGAGCGAGTGGCCCAGTCCGTCGACGCCGTCGAGATCGCCGGGCGTCACATGGAGAACGAACCGCTTCTCGAGATCGCCGCCGGCCTCGCGGTGCCCGTCATACTGGAACGGGGCCCATCCGCAACCGTTGAAGAGTGGCTGATGGCGGCGGAGTCCCTTCTCGCCCGCGAGAAGCGGGATGTGGTCCTCTGCGAGCGCGGCATCCGGACTGGCGGCCAGCGGCGCACCTTGCTCGATCTCCATGGAGTCCCGGTCGTCCGGCGCATCTCCCATCTGCCAGTGTTGGTGGATCCTTCGCATGCGGTCACGGAACGGGATCGCGTGCGCCCGCTGGCCCGCGCCGCGCTCAGCGCCGGCGCGTCCGGCATCGCGATCGCGGTGCACACCCATCCCGACACCGCCTACACCGATCCGATGAAGACGGTGGACATCCCTACCTTCCGGGGCATCCAGCGGGATCGGGCCAGGATCAGCGAGTTCGAGGCGATCTGAGCCCAGCCGGACCCGACATGACAGATCAGGCCCCTCCCACGCCGGGTCCGGGCGACGTTTCCTTCGCCCGGACCCTGCTTCAGTTCTTCGTGATCCCCATGCTCGTGGTGATCCTCGGGGTGGGGATCTTCCTGGGGTTCGCGTGGCTCGTATCCGACGACACGACGCCCGGCGAACATCTCCAGCGGATCCGCTCCGGGGGGCACCGCGAACGGCGGCAGGCGGCGTTCGAGCTGGCGAACCGGATCCAGCACGGCGATCCCGGGGAGTTCCGCGCCCTCGGTCCCGATCTGGTGCGGGCCTTCGAAGAAGCGGAGGCGCCGGCGGATCCGTGGGTGCGCCAGTATCTCGCGCTCGCCCTCGGAACCCTCCTGGAGGAGACGGCGGTTCCGGCGCTCGCCTCCGCGCTCTCCGACCCGGACGAGACGGTCCGGGTCTACGCGGCCTGGGCGCTCGGGGCCATCGGTGGCGAGACCGCCGTCTCCGCGCTCGGAGAAGCCAGCCAGGCCGACGATGCGGGACTCCGCACGATGGCGGTTTACGGGCTCGGGGCCATCGGCGATCCCGCGGGCGCCGAGGCGCTGCGGCGTGCGGTGGACGATCCGGTGCTGGATGTTTCCGTGAACGCGGTGGTGGCGCTCGCTCGAATTGGGGACGGGGCGGCCGCCGAAAGGCTGCTCGGCATGATGGAGCCGGACTACTGGACGGGTGTCCCCGGCATGCTGGACGGGGAGCGCGCGCTCGCCCGGCTGAGCGCCGTTCAGGCAGCCGGCGTACTCGAAACCGAGATGGTCCGGGCCCGGCTTCAGGAGGTCGCCGACAGCGATCCGGACCTCCGGGTCCGGGAGGCAGCCCTCTCGGCTCTTGCGGGCAGGGGGCGAACCGGCCAGCCGCCGTCTCGCTGACGAAAGCACCATTCGGTTTTGGGAGGATTCCGCTAAAATCCCGCGCCCATACGCCGCCTCCACAGATTCCACCCATGCCTGATCCCCCGGTCAAACCAGCAGCCGGCAAACCGGTCCCGAGCGAAAAACCGGCCCCGGCCGCCAAGCCGGCCGCTGGCGCCAGACCAGCCACCACCGGGAAGCCCGCACCTCGGCGGGCCGCCGCCGCCGCCAAGAAGGTAACCCGCAGGGAGTTCCCCTTCCTCGCCATCGGCTGGGCCATGTTCACTGCCGCGATGGCCGCCGGTCTTACTGCGGCGGGCCGGTTCATGTTCCCGAACGTCCTCACCGAGCCGCCCTCGACCTTCACGGCCGGCTTCCCGGAGGACTTTGCCATCGGCGTGGTGGACACCCGCTTCAAGGAGCGCTACCAGGTCTGGGTCGTCCGGGACGAGGAGGGGATCTACGCCCTGTCCACCATTTGCACCCACCTGGGATGCACCCCGAACTGGCTCGAGGCCGAGAGCAAGTTCAAGTGTCCCTGCCACGGCAGCGGGTTCTACGCCAGCGGGATCAACTTCGAGGGACCGGCGCCCCGGCCGCTGGAGCGGGTGGGGGTGAGTCTCGCGGAGGACGGCCAGGTGCTCATCGACAAGTCGCGCCTCTTCAAGTTCGAAGCGGGTCAGTGGTCCGACCCCGCTTCCTTCCTGTCCCTCACATAGAGCGATCGGGGGCGTCATGTTGAACCGCATCCTGGCCCCTCTCTCCGCTGCCTGGAAGGAGGCGACGGACTCGCAGGTCTGGACCTCGATCTTCCGTCACGGCAAGCCGGTCAGCAACCGGAACCGCGCGCTCGTGATGATGAGCAACGTGTTCCTGCACCTGCACCCGGTGAAGTCCCGGAAAGCGGGAATCAAGCTCCGCTACACCTGGTGCATGGGAGGGATCACCTTCTTCCTGTTCCTGGTCCTCACGTTCACCGGGCTTCTCCTGATGTTCTACTACCGGCCCACGGTGGAATACGCCTACGCGGACATCGTGGACCTGCAGGAGCACGTGCCGCTCGGCATCATGCGGGAACTCCATCGCTGGGGCGCGCACGCGATGGTCATCACCGTGTGGCTGCACATGCTGCGCGTCTTCATGACCGGTTCCTACAAGCCGCCGCGGGAGTTCAACTGGGGCATCGGCGTGGTCCTGCTGGTGCTCACCCTGCTCCTCTCCTTCACCGGCTATCTGCTGCCCTGGGACCAGCTCGCGATCTGGGCCATCGCGGTCGGCTCCAACATGGCCCGGGCCACTCCGTTGCTCGGAACCGAGGGGCCGTTATCGGCGTCGCTCACCCTGGGGGACATCAGCCTCATCAACGCGGGGAACGACGCGCGCTTCGCATTGTTGGGCGCCCGTTCGGTCGGCCAGCCGACGCTCCTCCGCTTTTACGTCCTCCACTGTGTCGGGTTACCCCTGGTCGCCGCCTTCCTGATGGCGGTGCATTTCTGGCGGGTCCGCAAGGACGGGGGTATCTCGGGGCCGATGTAGGCCCGGTTGCGAACCGGCGCTTGAGAGAAGACCGCCCGAGAGAGACGAGTTGAGACGGTGATCGACCTCTTCCAGGACCTCGTGAACTGGGCCTCCGGGCCCACTGTCCTGTTCACGATCACGACGGTCGGACTCCTGCTCGCCTTCCGTTTCACGCAGGTCTGGAGCCGGACTTCCGCCAAGATCTTCTTTGCGGTGCTGACGGTGTTCTATGTCGCCAGCATGTGGGACCCCAACTTCTTCCTGATCGTCGCGAAGCCGGACAACATCCCGATCACCGGCGTCATCTTCCTGGTCTTCTTCTTTACCTGGTTCGCGATGCACCAGGGGATCCAGAACGACAGACGGCGCGAAGGCGGCACCGAGGTACTGGAAAAGGAAGAAGCGGAGAAGGTCTGGGTGTGGCCGGATCTCGTCTACACCGAGATGCTCGCGATGGTGCTGCTCAGCATCGTGCTGCTCGTGTGGTCGATCCTGGCGGCGGCGCCGCTGGAGCAGCCGGCGAACCCGGCCGACTCCCCGAATCCTTCGAAGGCGCCCTGGTATTTCCTCGGACTCCAGGAGATGCTCGTCTACTTCGACCCCTGGCTCGCGGGAGTGGTGTTCCCCACCCTCATCATCGTGGGTCTCATGGCGATTCCCTACATCGACACGAACCCCAAGGGCAACGGTTACTTCACCTTCAAGGAGCGAAAGGCCGAGATCATCATTTTCCTGTACGGCTTCTTGATCCTCTGGAGCCTGCTGGTGATCTCGGGCACCTTCCTGAGGGGGCCCAACTGGAACTTCTTCGGCCCCTACGAGTACTGGGACGTGCATCGGGTGGAGCCGTTGCTCAACGTCAACGTCTCCGACTTCTTCTGGGTGAAGCTGCTCGGACAGCCCCTGCCGAGCGGCGGCCTTTTCGCCGCGCTCCTCAGGGAATGGCTCGGAATTCTGATGGTGGGGGTCTATGTATTCGTCCTGCCGGTGGTCATGTCCTGGTCGAAAGACCGGCTTCCGACCGGGCTGAAGTGGCTGAGCTGCCACCACTACTACGAAAAGATGGGAGCCACCCGGTATTACATCGGGGTGAGCCTCTTCCTGATCATGATGAGCCTGCCGATCAAGATGTATCTGCGGTGGGCGTTCAACCTGAAGTACATCGTCGCCTTCCCCGAAATCTTCTTCAACATCTAGGCAACCAGCAGTGTCCAAAGTCGCCCCCGGCCACGCTCACAACATCTCGAAGCTGAACGTCATCTTCGCTGTTTCGAGCGTCTTCCTGCTCCTGTCGACGCTATGGATGATCTGGTTCGACTACTCGCGGGAATGGAAGGGCTACCAGCGGCAGTTCGTCCAGATGGAACGCGACCTGACGGCGCGTCAGATCCAGGAGGCGCAGCAGGCGATCAGTCAGACGGAGCTGCAGCGCATCCAGGCGGAACTCCAGCAGGCCGAGACCGCTCTCGCCGCCGAGCAGGCCGCCCTCGTGGCCCTCGAGACGGAAATCGCCGACCTTGACGCGCGCCGCACGCTGGCGGACATTCGCGAGCGCGAGATCAAGGCGGTCTACGACTCCGACAAGTTCTACTACGAGGAGACCCGCGAGCGCGGCACACCTCTCGGCAGGGCAGTGAGCGACGAGGAGTTCCAGTCGCTCGAAGCGAGCTTCTTCGCAGCGCGGGACGTGCGGGTGGCCCTCGACTTCGACTTGAACCAGAAGCGAGCCGAACTCCGTGAAGGACGATCCAGCGTTACGGAACTGGCCGGCGAAATGGAAGAGTTGACTCAGGCGGTCACGCTCGCCCGCAACAAGCTCAACAGCCTGGCTCCCAGCTTGCCGAACACCTTCCGTAACCTGCCGGTCGTGGACTTCATCGATCCCTCCATCGAAGTCCAACAGGTACTGGTCCGCAACGTCACCGAAGAACTCAACTTCGCCCAGGTACCGCGAATCGACCGCTGCCAGACCTGTCATCTCGGGATCGACAACCCCGAGTACGCGGACGCGCCCCAGCCCTTTACCACCCACCCGAATCTGGACATTTTCATCAGTCGCGAGTCCAACCACCCGGTGGACGACTTCGGTTGCACGTCCTGCCACCTCGGACGTGGACGAAAGCTGAGTTTCAGCGGAGCGACCCACACTCCCGAGTCGGTCGAGGAAGAACACGAGTGGATGGAGCAGTACGGCTGGAAAGAGGACCACTACTGGGACAGCCCGATGTACCAGACTGACCTCACGGAAGCGGGCTGCATCAAGTGTCACCGCGACCAGGTCTTCATTCCCGGAGCAGAAAAGCTCAACCAGAGCCGGATGACCTATGAACTCGCCGGCTGCTGGGGATGCCACAACACGACCGGTTACGAGGACAAGCGAAACCGCGGACCGTCGCTCAAGCAGATCGCCCACAAGACGGATCGCGACTTCGTGGCGCGCTGGATCCGGGATCCGAAGACGTTCCGGCAATCCACCTGGATGCCGACTTTCTGGAATCTCGAGAACAACCCGGACTCCGACCTCAGGGCTCGCAACGACACCGAGGTCGCGGCGATCGTGGAGTACGTCTTCGAGCAATCGACGGACGACGCCGACTACGCCGCCCCCCCGAGGGGGAGTGCGGAGCGCGGGGAGGCGCTGGTCAACGAGATCGGCTGTCTCGGATGCCACCTCACCGACGAGACCGGTTACGACCAGGCGAGCATCTACCGCCGGCGCGGTCCGGCGCTCGTCGGAACCGGCACCAAACTCGACCCCGGTTTCGTCTATGAGTGGGTCCGCAACCCCCGGCACTACTGGGAAGAGACCTACATGCCGGATCTCCGGCTCACCAACCAGGAGGCTGCCGACATCACCGTCTGGCTCATGGGGCTCGAATCGACCGAGTTTGCATCGACGGCGGTTCCGCAGGCGGACGCCGGTGAACTCGACGGACTGACCCTCGAGTTCCTGAGGACAAGCCTCCCGGATGCGATGGCTGCCGACCGTCTCGCCGAGATGTCGGAGCGCGACAAGTTGCTCTTTTCGGGGGAATGGCTGATTCGCCGGCATGGCTGCTTCGGTTGCCACGAGATCGGCGGCTTCGAGGACGCCCAGAAGATCGGCGTGGACCTCTCGACCTGGGGATCGAAGATGGTTACGCGCCTGGACTTCGGCTATATCGACATCCCGCACACCCGGCAGGCGTGGTTGGAGCAGAAGGTCGCCCACCCCCGCAGCTACGACCGGGGCAAGGTGAAGAGCCCGGCCGAGAAGCTGCGCATGCCGCAGTTCGGTTTCACCGACAGCGACCGGCGGCACATCGTGCGAAACGTGCTGGGCCTGGTGCGCGACGAATTCCCGCAGGAGGGCGTCAAGACGCTGTCCGCGGCCGAGGCGGTTGCGGAGCAGGCCCGCCACCTGATCCACAACTACAACTGCCGGGGCTGCCATCTCATTGACGGCGTCGGCGGCGGGATCTACGAGACGATCGAAGACACCGGAATGCGCCCCCCCAACCTGCACACCCAGGGCATCCGGACGCAGGCGGACTGGCTCTATCACTTCTTCGAGGATCCGACCGAGGTCCGGTTCTGGATGAACGTCCGGATGCCGACCTTCAACTTCACCAACGAGGAAGCCAACACCCTCATTTCCGGGTTCCTGGCGATGGACGGCGCGCAGCCGTTCGACGACGAACAGGACCGGGAGTACGACCGCGCGGAACTCCGGGTGGGCGCGCAGCTCCTCGACCAGCTCCAGTGCGAGCGCTGTCACATCGCGGCGGCCGCCGGAACCATGGAGGCTTCGCAGCTCGCGCCGTCCTTCCGGCTCTCGGGAGAGCGGCTCACCCACGACTGGATCGTGGCCTGGATGCTCGACCCGCAGTCCATTACGCCCGGCACCCAGATGCCGCAGTTCTGGCCGACCGATCAGCAGGGCAACCGGCTGACGCCGCTGCCCGACGTTCTGGATGGCGATCCGATGGCCCAGATGCGCGCGGTGGCGTCGTACCTGATGAATTACGACCGCTGATCCTTTGGGATCTCTGAGCGAAGCCGATTCGGAACGCCCTAGCCAGCAAGCGTTCCGCCAGTAAACCCCAGGAGAAACATCAGATGGCCGATGAACCGAAGGGAAGCCGGGGAAGTCTTCAGGGGATCGCGATGGCGGTCGTCATCTGGGCGATCGTGGTGCTCTCGTCGCTCTTCTACGTTCGCTACGGAGTGCCCGAGCTGGCTTCCGACCGGGGCTATCTCGACAGCCTCTACTACGTAATCCTCGGGATCACCGGCGCCGCCTACATCCTCTATCAGCTCGCGCTCGGCTACGTCATCTACCGGTACCGCGGCGATCGGCCCGGGGCCACGTCGAGCCACTGGCACGAGAGCCACAAGCTTGAACTCACCTGGACGATCGGCACGGCGGCCATCCTCATTCCCATCGTCTTCACCGGGTTGATCTACTGGGATCGGGTACGGGGGCCGGCGCCGGATGATGCGGTCACGGTGATGGCGGTGGGGGCGCAGTTCCAATGGGACTTCCACTATCCCGGCGCCGACGGTGAATTCGGCCGTTTCGATCCGACGCTCTACGCGATCGACAACCAGATCGGACTCGATGAGGGCGACGCGGCGGCTGCCGACGACTGGGTTCTTACCAACCAGTTGGTGCTGCCCGTGAATCGCCCCGCCAGGATTCTCATGCGGTCGAAGGATGTCCAGCACGCCTTGTTCTTGCCGAACTTCCGGGTGAAGCAGGACCTCGTACCCGGCATGACCACCGAGGTCTGGTTCACTCCGGTCAAGACGGGGAGCTACGAGGTGGCGTGCGCCGAACTCTGCGGGCTCGGCCACTACCGGATGCGCGCCTTCCTCGAGGTGATGGAAGAAGCGGACTACCGGCAGTGGCTGAACGACAACGCACCGGCCGCGGTCGCGGATGCGGCGCCGCCGGCGGACTCTCCGCCCGTCTCGGCCGAATAGGCGCACCGGTCAGGAATCGAACGACGAAGCGGATCACCCCAAGAACTACGGAGTAACGCGATGGAGCACGGCAAGCAAAGCTTCGTGAGCAGGTACATCTTCAGCTTCGATCACAAGATGATCGGCAAGCAGTACTTCACGCTCGCGATGACCATGGGGTTCATCGGCGGCATCCTGGCGGTGCTGATCCGGCTCCAGCTCGGTTTCCCCTCGAAGCCCTGGCCCTTCCTGGAGAACCTGTTCCCCGTCGGGATGGCCAGCGGGATCATGACTCCCGAGTTCTACGTCTCGCTGTTCACCATGCACGGGACGATCATGGTGTTCTTCCTGCTCTCGCTGCTTCCCGTAAGCGGATTCGGGAACTTCCTGATTCCCCTCCAGATCGGGGCGCGGGACATGGCGTTCCCGTTCCTGAACATGTTGTCCTTCTGGACCGTCGTTCCGGGGGCGATCATCATCATCATTTCCTTCTTCGTGGAGGGAGGCGCCGCAGCCTCGGGCTGGACGGCCTATCCGCCACTGTCGGCGATCCGCAGCGCCATACCGGGTTCCGACCTGGGCCAGACCCTCTGGCTGGTCGGGATGATCTTCTTCGTGGCCTCGTTCACCATGGGCGGCCTGAACTTCGTGGTGACCATCCTGAACCTCAGAACCAGGGGGCTCCGGATGATGCGAATGCCGCTCACCACTTGGGCCCAGTTCGTGGTCGGCATTCTGGGTCTGCTGTCCTTCCCGGCTCTGGCCGCGGGCGCCCTGCTGCTGACCTTCGACCGGTCGCTCGGAACCAGCTTCTTCCTCCCCGCCGGAATCTTCATCGGCGACACCCTGATGCCCCACGAGGGCGGGACGCCGCTGCTTTGGCAGCACCTCTTCTGGTTCCTCGGCCACCCCGAGGTCTACATCATCATGCTGCCGGCCATGGGTTTCACTTCGGACATCCTGGCCACCTTCTGCCGCCGGCCGATCTTCGGCTACCGCTCGATGGTGTACGCCATCGGAGCGATCGGCACCCTGAGCTTCCTGGTCTGGGGACACCACATGTTCGTGAGCGGGATGAGCCCGTTTCTCGGCAGCCTGTTCGTGGTGACGACCCTCGCGATCGCCATCCCATCGGCGGTGAAGGCGTTCAATTGGCTGTTCACCATTGCCCGGGCACGGATCCAATTCACGAGCGCCTCCCTGTTCGGGTTAGGCGTGGTTTCACTGTTCGTGACCGGCGGTCTGACCGGGATTTTCCTGGGGACCAACGCTGTCGACATCCAGTTGCACGACACCTACTTCGTCGTCGGCCACTTCCACTTCATCATGGCGGGGGCCGGGCTCTTCGGGGCGTTCGGGGCGGTCTATTACTGGTACCCAAAGATGTTCGGCCGGATGCTGAGCGAGCGTCTCGGGAAGATCCATTTCTGGATCACCTTCGTCGCCTACTACGCGGTCTTCTTCCCGATGCACTACCTCGGTGTCTCGGGGATGATGCGGCGCATCTACGACCCGAACGTCTATGAGTACCTGCAGCCGCTGCAGCCGGTGAACCTCTTCATCACGATCGCTGCTTTCGTGCTCTTCGCCGGGCAGTTGATCTTCATCTACAACTACTTCGCGAGCATGGCTCGCGGGAAACCGGCAACCGAGAACCCGTGGAACGCCGCGGGTCTTGAATGGTCCACGCCGCCGCATCCGGGGCACGGAAACTGGGAAGGTGAGATTCCCGACGCCCATCGCTGGCCCTATGACTATTCCGAGCCCGGCAAGAAGCGGGATTTCACGCCGCAGTGGGAGGCCTGAGCCAGGTTTCACGGGATGAGCAAGGTGAATTCGCTGACCAGCGGAATAGCGGCGCCTCTGGATGCGGCGCGGTCCAGTTCCGACCGGCGTCACATCAACCGCCTCGGGCTGCTGGTGGGCCTCGGCGGGATCACGATGCTGTTCGCCGCCTTCACCTCGGCGTACATCGTGCGGAGCGGAGGCGGGGACTGGACGGCCCTGGAGTTGCCTCCGGTGCTCTGGATGAGCACTGCCCTGATCGTGGTCAGTTCGCTCACCCTCGAGATGGCCCGGCGCGCCTTCCGGGACCGCAACCTGGCCTCTTTCCGATCCTGGAGCGCCGCCACCGCCGCGCTCGGCACCGGCTTCCTGGTGAGCCAGTACGCTGCCTGGCTATCGCTCAACGAGGCCGGCGTCTACCTCCAGAGTCACCCGAAGAGTTCCTTCTTCTTCGTGTTGACCGGTGTTCACGCCGCCCACTTGCTGGCGGGCGTCGTCGCCCTGCTGGCGCTGTTCGGACTGGCCGCTGCCGGCCGGCTCGTTCCCGGGCGTTCGGATGCACCCACCCTGACCGCCATCTACTGGCATTTCGTAGGCGGCCTGTGGATTTATCTGCTGGCCGTACTGTCTCTTCTCGGCTGATGTCCGTTTCGCAAACGGGACGCCGATTGGGAGAGGAGGACGCATGAGCCAGACCGCGATTGCTCAGGCGGACTGGGGGGGCGGTGCGAGCCCCTTCGGTGTGACCTGGCAGAAGATGATGATGTGGTTCTTCATCGTCACGGACGCGTTGCTGTTCGCCGGCTTGCTGGTGAGCTACGGCGTGGTGCGGATTGCCACGGGAGACTGGCCCGCGCAGAGCGAGGTCTTCAGCCTCACCTACATCGCGGCGATGACTTTCGTGCTGATCACTTCGTCCGCCACCATGGCTTGTGGGGTCAAGGCGGCCGAACTCGGACGTTCGGCGCGGGCCGCCCAGTTCGTCTGGCTCACGATCCTCGGAGGTTTCATCTTCCTCGGGATGCAGGCCTATGAATGGTCCGTATTCATCCACGAGGGCGGCGGAATCACGGGCAACCCGTGGGGTTCGCCTACCTTCAGCCAGTTCTTCTTCATCATCACCGGCTTCCACGGTTTCCACGTCCTCACCGGTGTGACCGTGTTGCTGGTGGTGGCGATCCGGGCCGCCATGGGCCGCTACTCCCCCGCCGGCGTGGAGAACGCCGGCCTTTACTGGCACTTCGTGGACCTCGTCTGGGTCTTCGTCTTCGCCCTCTTCTATCTGGTCTAGGAGAAGCCAAGTGTCAAGTGACGCCCATCCCTACCGCTTCTACTGGCTGCTCTGGGTGGTGCTCCTCGCCGTCACCCTCCTCATGATTGCCATTGAAGGCGCCAACCTGCCCGCCGCGCTGGCGGTCGTGGTTCTGCTCTTCGGCTCCGCGATCAAGGCCACCCTGATCATCTTCTACTACATGCACCTGAAGTTCGAGCACATGGGGCTCATCCTGACGGTGATGGTCGGACTGTTCGTCACCGCCATCCTGATGTTCGTGCTCCCGGCCTACGACGGCGGCCACATCCTGGAGTCGTTCCAGAGCCTCAACGAGTACTCGGGCTGATCCGATGTTCCGTTCCGGCCTGCTCGTCCTGATCGCCGCGGCAGCGCTCATCGCGCTCCTGCCCGCCGACGGGTCCGCTCAATGCTCCATGTGCCGGACCGCCCTCGAGCAGAACGAAGAGGTTGCGGCCAGCTTCAACAACGCGATCCTGTTCCTGCTGGCGATGCCCTACGCGGTCTTCGCCTCCGGGGCCGGCTACGTGCTGGTGTCGCGCCGCAGACGCGCGCAGAAGGCCGTAGCGGTGAGGGCGCCGGAGGTGGCTGCACCGGCGATTCGCGGCGAGGAACCCATCGCCGCCACGCCCTGACCGGCGCGCAGCGGGTTTCAGAAGGAGCGCCGGCCTTCAAAGCCGGCATCGCACCCCGCAGGGGTCGGGGAGATCGTTCCGGGGTAGCCGCCACGCTGGCGCCAAATGGCTCCCGGTCGGCGCTCCTTGAGGGTCGGGCGCAAGGCTCGGTTATCGTGTGCTCCGACGCCGACCCGCCGCCCAGGAGGACGCCATGACCCGCCTGCTGAACCTCCCCAACCTCTTGTCGGCCGGCCTGCTGGTGGCGGGAGCGTTCGCACCCGATCTGGCCGCGCAGGAGATTCTCATCAGTGGGGGCACGGTGGTCACCCCGGAGGGGCGATTCGATGCGGACGTGCGGGTGCGGGACGGGACCATCGTCGAGATCGGGACCGGACTAACCCCGGGGGCCGGCGCCCGCGCGATTGATGCCACCGGGCTGCTGGTGATGCCGGGCGGGGTGGATCCGCACGTCCACCTGGGGGGACGCCTCCGCGACGACTACCGCACCGGGTCGCAAGCGGCGCTCGCGGGAGGCATCACCACCATCTCGAACTTCGCCTTCCCGGCCGAGGGGCGGACGCTCGCCCAGGCCGTCGAGCGCGAGGCGGCGCTCATCCGTGAGCAGGCGGTCGCGGACGTCATCCTGCACGCGGGCATCAACGACCCCGCAACCCAGGAAGGCCAGATGACGACCCTGGCCGCCGAAACCGGCCAGACCAGCACCAAGATCTTCATGGTGCGGACCGGGTTCGACGCCGAAGTGCCCGACTACCTGGCGACCATCGACGCAGCGGGGCGCGCCGGCGTCCTGACCATGGTGCACTGCGAGGACGGACCCATCCTCGCCCGCGCGGTGGCCGAGCTCACCGCCGCGGGACGTACCTCGCTCGAGTACTTCCCGGAAAGCCGTCCGGTCGTCGGCGAGGTGGTGGCCACCCAGCGCGCGGTCGCCATGGCCGAGGCTACCGGGGCGCCCATCTACGCCGTTCACGTCTCCTCGGAGGGTGCGCTGCGCGTGTTGCAGGATGCCCGGGACCGCGGGCTCGGCGTTTTCGTCGAGACGCGCCCCATCTACCTTCACTTCACCCGGGCACGCTTCGAGGGCCCGGACCGCGGGCTCTACGTGGGGCAGCCGCCGCTGCGTGAGCAGCGTGACCAGGACGCGCTTTGGGCCGGCATCGCGAGCGGATCGGTGCATGTGCTCGGCACCGACCACGTCGCGTACCTGCGCGAAGAGAAGCTGGACCCCTCGCAGACCATCTCCCGTCATCGGGCCGGCCTGAACAACCTCCAGGTGGTCCGGCCGATGCTCTATTCCGAGGGCGTCGTCCAGGGACGCATCTCCGAGGAGCGCTTCGTGGCGGTGACCTCGACCAACGCCGCCAAGCTCTTCGGCCTCTACCCGCGCAAGGGCGCGGTTGCGGTGGGTTCCGACGCCGACATCGTCCTCTGGGATCCGGACGAGACGCGCACCATCCGCGACGAGGACATGTTCTCGGGGACGGGCTTCTCGGTCTACGCCGGATGGGAGGTCACGGGCTGGCCCGTGATGACGCTGCGCCGGGGAGAGGTCGTCTACGAGAACAAAGAGATTCTGGCCGGGGCGGGCAGCGGCGAACTGCTGCGCCGCGGGAGTTGGAGGGCGCCGTAAGGTCGGATCGTCGACCGGAGGCAACCGCGAGTCGGATTCCGCTGTCGTGCCCGGGTATCGTGGGCTCTCGGTTCATTCCTCGGTCGGGAACGCGTAGTAGCCGTTTCGGGTACGGGCCAGAAGGTCGCGCCGCTCGCGGACCGACACCTCGATTTCGCGCCACTCGCCATCCCGCTCCGCCTCGCGCGGGATGTAAGCCAACCGGTACTGGGCGTGCACGTCCGCCTCGATCCGCGCGAAACTGCTGATGAGATCTCCGGTCCGTTCCGGGAAGAGCGCCTGACCGCCGGTTTCTTCCGTGAGCCGGCGCAGGAACCGTTTGTTGACCCGGGCGCCGTTTCCTTCAAACCCGATGGCGTAGACGACGGCATCGGTGAGCCGGGCCGCTTCGATGGCGTCCCCGGCGCTCGCCTCGCTCCCGAAGCCCATGCTCCGTGAGTCGTCCCCGTCGGTGAAGATCAGGAGCGCCTTGCGGTCACCATCGGCGAAATAAAGTCGCTCGAGGGCCAGGATCGAGGCGTCGTAGAGCGCGGTCGGCCCCAGCGGGTCAAGAGCCATGATGTTGGTGACCAGCCGGTACCGGTCGTCGGTGAACTCTCCTCCGAAACGGACCCGGTCGTTGAACTCGCCGATCATGGCGCGATCGCCTTCCCAGAGCCGATCCACGAAGGTGGCTGCCGCTTCCTTGACGTAGTCGAGACTCGCCCTCATGCTCAGCGAGGCGTCGAGGAGCACCAGGATCGTGAGAGGCGCCGCTTCGGCCGCGAAGAAGCTGATCTGCTGGGGGATGCCGTCTTCCCGAACCACGAAGTCGTCGGCGGTCAAGCCGGAAACGAAGCGGCCGCGTTCGTCGCTGACCGCCACCCCCAGGTTCACCGCCTCCACCTGCACCTGGATGCGGAAGGGATCCTGCTGCATCCGGTGACCCGCGGCGGCGGCGAAGGCGCCCGCGATGGCTGCGGAGAGCACGGCGGCCAGGGCGGCCGGCATGACCTTCCGTATTCGCCCGGACATTTCCCGCGTATTCTGTCTCGGGAAAGGGACGCGGGGGTGACGGTGGCCCCGAAACATCCCATCAAGGAGCTTCCCCGCATGGAACCGGGCCTCGAGGCGCGCGGGCTGCTACAATTCCCGGCTCAATTCCGGGGCGGAATCGCCCCGCTGAGTCGGTTTCCCGACTGTCAGGTGCGGCTCTGAGTCTGTCAGGTCCACCGGTTGCGGACCGTTATTCATCCCCCTGCACAAGGAACGGAGGTTCCCCGCAAGATGCTTTACCGAGCCCCTCGCACGCTCATTCTGTTCGCGGTTCCCCTTGCCCTCGCCCTGCTGGCCGGCTGCGGCGGTGGCGGCGATTCGGAATCCGCAATGGAGGCCGCCCCGGTCGCGGCCATGGCCACTGTCGATCCGGCGACCGCCGGCACGATCAACGGCACGATCATGCTCGACGGCGACGCTCCGCCGGCCGACACCATCCAGATGGCCGCGGACCCGAACTGCGCGCGCATGCACGAGAGCGCCGTGATGACCGAGTTCGTCATCACCGACATGGAGGGCGGACTGCAGAACGCGTTCGTCTACATCAAGGGCGGTCTCGAGGGAATGAGCTTCCCGACGCCGACCGAGCCGGTCACCCTGAACCAGGAGGGCTGCGTCTACGTTCCGCACGTCCTGGGACTCCAGGTTGGCCAGGAACTCAACATCCTCAACAGCGACGCGACGCTGCACAACATCCATGCGACCCCGACCAACAATCAGGAGTTCAACATCGGCCAGCCGGTGGCGAACATGAGCACGACCCGAACCTTCGACAGCGTCGAGGTCATGGTTCCGTTCAAGTGCGACGTGCACCGCTGGATGAACAGCTACGCGGGCGTCCTCGACCATCCCTACTTCGCGGTCAGCAGCATGGACGGCTCCTTCAGCATCGGGAACGTGCCCCCGGGCGACTACACGGTGGGTGTCTGGCACGAGCGGCTCGGTGAGATGGAGATGGCGGTGACGGTCGGCGAGTCGGCCACCGCGGACGCCAGCTTCACCTACAGCGCCGCCGAGTAGGACCAGACATCCGGGTCGGGCGTTGCGCGGCCCGGTTGCGGGCGTCGCCGCCCGCGGGGCGGCGATTCTCCTGGCCGCCGACGGATTGGCCACGGCTGCTCAGTGTGGGCGGGATTCCTCCCCGCCGGGTGCGGCCGGGGACCCTCCGGAGCGCCGCCAGGCCAGGGCGTCTTGCGTAGGGCCTTCGCCCAACCTTCGGCCACCTTGTCCTCGCCGAGTTACCGGACCCGGTTGTAGTCGAAGAGCGCCCGCTGGCATTGACCCAGCCCGTCGCGGGCGTTGCCGCGGCGGAAGTGCAGCATCACCCGGACATCCGGCGGTGGTGAGGACTGGAGCCCCTTCGAAAAAGCGGCCTCCGCCTCGCCCCTCACCGACCCGAAACGCCTCCCCGGCCCACGACACGGGGTGCGCAAAAGTTGGTGTCTCCCAAGTGCGCAAAAGTTTGTGTCTCTTGACAGTTATCGACCGGAGCTCGGGCTGCCGACCGTTGATATCGACCGGACCCCCTGCGTTATCGACCGGACCCTCCGCGTTATCGACCGGAGCTTGGGCCGCCGACCGTTGATATCGACCGGACCCTCCCGCGTTATCGACCGGAGCTCGTGCCGCCGACGATTGATATCGACCGGAGCTCCCGCGATATCGACTGAAGGGGCTCGACGAACTCCTACGCCCGCCGGCAGCCGACGAGCGTCGTCCGGAGGACGCGACGTGAGACGGATGCACCCGGCGGAGCTGGATCCCGGACGTCACCCTGGCGCTCGTTTCGGGTCGGCGAGGGGCGTAGCTTCGGTCGCTCCGCTCCCTCCGCCTCGCCCCTCACCGACCCGAAACGCCTCCCCGGCCCAGAACTTGGGGTGCGCAAAAGCTGGTGTCTCCCAACTGCGTAAGAGTTCGTGTCTCTTGACACATGCGCCGTATTTTTCCACCCGGGTCCACTTACACTGCCTGTCTGATGCCCGACCCGTCCAGCGCCGTTTCCGCCCATTTGATCGACCGCAGCGTCCCGTTCTCCGGCCGGCTGCTGCGCCTGGAACTCGATCGGGCGCGCGAGCCGGCGGGCCCGAACGACTACGGACCGATCGTGAGCCGCGAGGTCGTCCGTCATCCCGGAGCGGTAGCGATCGTGGCCGTGACGCCGGAGCGCAGACTGGTGATGGTTCGGCAGTACCGGTACGCCGCCGGCCGGTTTCTCCTCGAGATTCCCGCGGGGACGCTCGAACCCGGCGAACGCCCGGAGGAAACGGCGCGGCGCGAGCTTCGGGAGGAAACGGGCTATACGGCCGAAACCCTGCGCCTGATCGGATCGTTCTTCAGCGCTCCGGGTTTCTGCGATGAGGTGATTCATCTCTTCCAGGCCGAAGGCCTCGCTCCGGGCGAGCAGGACACGGACTTCGGGGAAGAAATCGACCTGATCGAGATCCCCGTCGAAGAGGGCCGCCGCCGGCTGATGAGCGGTGGCTTCGAGGACGCCAAGACTCTCGCCGGGCTTTCGCTCTTCTTCCTCGGGGAACCCGGGCCCTCCTGAGGCGTTCCGAGCTGCGATGGGTTTCTTCCTGAACGTTGGCGGCCGGCCGGCCAGCCTCCGCGCCGCGCTCGGGTTTCCGCTCCTGGGACTGGCGTTGCTCGGCGCTGCCTGCGCAGACCGGCCGGATCCCCCAAGCCCGGACCAGACGGCGCCCCCCTTCGAGCTTCTGGATCTTGACCGGCGCACCCACCGGCTCTCGGATTTCGCGGGTCAGGTGGTGGTGCTCAACTTCTGGGCCACCTGGTGTCCGCCCTGCGTGGAAGAAATGCCGTCGCTCCAGCGCCTCGAGGATCTCCTCGGAGAGGACGGACTCAAGGTGGTCGCGGTATCGGTGGACGAGCGCTATACCGACATTCCCGACTTCGTCGCTGAGCACGACCTGCGGTTCCTGGTGCTTCACGATCTCGGGAAGCGCGTTTCCCGGCGCTACGAAGTCTTCCAGTTTCCGGAGACCTGGATCATCCGCCGCGACGGGACGCTCGCTTCCCACATCATCGGGGCGCGGGACTGGGCGGCGCCCGGCTCGCTCGAGATTTTCCGGGACGTTCTGGAATAGAACTCGGCCAGACACGCTAAACTCCGCCGCCCGACCGGAGGGGATGCCGGTCCTGTGTGCGGAGGCGATCCACTTGAAAATTGAAGAATCGAGTCAATTCCTGCAGGCGAACGCCGTGGCGCAGCGGGTGCGCCAACTGATTCTGGGGGCGGCGCCCAAGGTGAAGACCCCTTCGCGCCGGCCGACCGCGATTGCCCTCGCGGAGCTGAAGGCCGGCAAGCTCGAGGTCTATGACCCGAGAGAGGCCGCTGAACTGCTGGCCGAAGACAGCGAGGATCTCAGCGAAGAAGAGCGGGCCGCCGCCGAGGCGGCGCGCGCGAGCTTCGAGCAGATGTTCGCCGAAGCGGCGGGTGGCGTGGAACTCGACACTGGGGCGGAGGAATCCGACGAACCGGTCTCGGAGCCGGAAGCCACAGTCGGGGCGCCCGCGGCCGTAGAGGTGGGCGGGAGCGAAGTCTCAGCGGAAACACCGGCCGAATAACTCCGCACGGCAAAGCCGCGGAGTTTTTGCCACAGGCTGCTCGCCGAACCCCGGCGCGTCGCTGGCGCTCGCGCGCCTCTCGCGTACCCTTTGCGCAGGAGGAATTGCATGAGTTCCCGTCTACTTCGAGGAGTCGCTGCTGCGGCTCTCGCTCTCCTGCTCGTCCCGGCCGCGGCTGACGCCAAGACCGAAGCGCGCATCCGCTGGGAGCGGATGTGTCAGATCCGCGCTGACAAGTTCGATCTCGTCCTGCCCGAGGCGATGCGGGGGAACGGGATCGACATGTGGATCACGGTGATGAAGGAAGGACTCCGCGATCCGCTCTGGGCGGATCTGGGCCACGGCTACGTCGGCAGCACCGGCTACGTCATCTTCACCGACCGGGGAGAAGACCGCATCGAGCGGGTCGCTATCGGCGTTACCGGTTACAAGATCGAGCGCTGTGGCGTCTACGACCAGGTCGTCGGCAGTGCGGATCTCGCCGAGTTCGTGCGGGAGCGTGACCCCGAGCGGATCGGCGTGAACATGTCCCGCAGCATCGGGGCGGCGGACGGGCTCTCCCACACGAGTTGGCTGCATCTCCGGGAGACGTTCGGCGAGCCCTATGCGGACCGCCTGGTCTCGGCCGAGAAACTGATTTCGGACTTCCGTTCCCGGCGGGTTGCGAGCGAGATCGTCGCCTTCGGAGAAGCGGGCGAATGGTCGCGGAAGATCGCCGAGCGCGCCTTTTCGAACGAGGTCATCACCCCGGGAATCACCGCGCTCGAAGACGTGGCGTGGTGGATCGAACAACAGCTCCTCGAGAACGGCCTCGACACCTCGTTCGGGATGCCCTCCATCTACATCACCGGGCCGACGGGTATCGAGGCGACGTCGAACGAGCGCATCATCCAGCGGGGCGATCTGCTGATGATCGACTGGGGGGTCGGCTACCTGAACTTCTACACCGACATGAAGCGAATCGCCTACGTTCTGAAGGACGGCGAGGTCGCCACGCCCCCGGGAATCCAGAACGCCTTCGATCGGGGACGCGCCGCGAGAGACGTGATCCGGCGGACGATCAAACCGGGGCCCACCGCGGGGGCCATGCTGGAGCAGCTCGGCGCCGAACTGACGAAGGCCGGCTTCCAGATGATCGACTTCAATAGTCCCACCGATCAGGACACCACCGACGTGGTGATCGGATGCCATTCGGTGGGGAACCTGGGCCACGGGATCGGCCCCTCGATCGCCTGGTTCAATCCGACCCGGCTCGAATACGAGATCGTTCCCTCGAACATGTTTTCCATCGAACTCTTCGCCTATACGAAGGCCGACGAGTTCGGCGGCGCCAAGATCCGCATCCCGCTCGAGGATGACGCCATCGTCACCGAACGGGGCGTGGAGTGGTTCTATCCCGCCAATGACCGGATCCTGCTGATCCGCTGAAGGAGGCCAGCATGCGTCGATCCGCCGCCACCCTGGTAGCCCTTGTCCTGTTTGTCCCGGTGCTCGCCGGAGCGCAGCTCCGCTCCCAGTCCGAACTGACCGTCGCGGACGCCGATCCGGGCTTTCGGCTGACGCTCGACCACCTCGGCGGTGGAGGCCGGGTCTTCGGGCTGGCGCCACGCGACCTGCGCTGGTCGGCCGACGGGAAGGAGGTCTATTTCCGCTGGCGGGAGGACCCGAAGCCGGAGCAGCTTGCCGACGACGATCCCTGGTTCGCGGTGGACCGCGAGGGGGGAACCCTCCGTGAACTGACCGACGACGAGATTCGCCTCGTTCCCGGCTCCAATGCGGTCCGGACCGTCTCCGGAGAGACCGCGGCGTGGAGCTCGGAGGGCTCGCTCTACGTCTGGACGGCGGATGGGGGAACCCGTGCCGTCTTTGCGGTCGCCGGCCGGATCGGGCAGTTGCGGCTGCGTCCGGACGGCAGCAAGGTGCTCTTCGCGACGAAGGGCCTCTCCGCAAACGCCAACGAAAGCGGAGATCTCTGGGAACACGACCTTGCGTCGGGCACGACTCGTCAACTCGCAGTCGCGGTTCCGGCGAAGGACGAGGAGACGGACCAGCAGACGTGGCTCAAGGCCCAGCAGAACGAATTGGTCCAGGTCGTTCGCGAACGCAAGGAACGCGACGAACGCCGGGACCAGCTCCGCCGGCACCACAACGGACTGCTGCCCCAGGAGATTCCGGTGCCGAAGGGCGAAAAGGTAGTGGACATCCGCACCTCCCCCGATGGCGGACACCTCGTCTTCCGCTCCCGGAAGGACCCCTCCGACCCGAAGCGCACGCGTTTCATGGAGTTCGTGAACGAGAGCGGGCAGGCCACCGAGAAGGATGCCCGCCCCAAGGTGGGCGAGGCGCTCCCGTCGTGGCGGATGGGCATCGTGGCGGTGGACCCGAGCGTCCGCACCGAGGACATCGAGATCCGCTGGGTCGAGGACGGCATCGAGAAGGACACCGTGATGCACGGCCCCTGGTGGAGCCCCGACGGCAAGCGGGGAGCGATGCAGGTGCTCTCCATGGACCACAAGGAGCGCTGGATTTCCCTGCTCGACCTCGAAACCGGGACCTTGCGTCACCTCGATCACCAACGGGAGGAGGCCTGGATCGGCGGGCCGCTGGTGACCGGCCGCTGGTCCCCCGGGTATCTGGAGTGGCTGCCGGACAGCCAGGCGTTCGCCTTCGGGTCCGTCGCGAGCGGATGGGCG
>MKWU01002807.1_pt1 | contig 24689 bp, 18 predicted proteins | sample 809101 | NCBI WGS metagenome assembly MKWU01 (sample SAMN05860141, study PRJNA318959) | sponge metagenome | host: Aplysina aerophoba | place: Slovenia: Piran, Adriatic Sea, Gulf of Piran | collected 2013-05-07 | reverse complement strand
CGTAGTAGGTGCCGCTCGTCTCGGCGGTGAAGGTCTTTCGCGCGTTGCGGCCCTCGCCCCCGCTGTTGTCGGTCGTGCCGGCGATCAGGTTGCCCTGGGCGTCGTGAATGCCCCGCAGATAGGCGTCGGGCAGGGTTCCGGCGCCGGTGGGCGCGCCTTCGAGGTCGAAGCGGTAGGTGTGCCCTTGCTCCAGCGTCACCGCGAACCAGTCCCGGTCCCCGCCGTAGTCGATCGCTCCCGTCGCCGAGCCACCGGCCGCGATCGTGCCCGTGGTGCTTGTGTCCTCGGTGTGGGCGTCGGCGGCGGTGAGGTCGGTCGCCGTGAGCTTGTAGGTCCCCTGCTGGTGGCCCCAGGCCCCGGCGGACACGTAGTAGGTGCCGCTCGTCTCGGCGGTGAAGGTCTTTCGCGCGTTGAGCCCCTCGCCGGCGTTGTTGTCCATCGTGCCGGCGATCAGGTTGCCCTGGGCGTCGTGGATGCCCCGCAGATAGGCGTCGGGCAGGGTTCCGGCGCCGGTGGGCGCGCCTTCGAGGTCGAAGCGGTAGGTGTGGCCTTGATCCAGCGTCACCGCGAACCAGTCCCGGTCCCCGCCATGGTCGATCACTCCCGTCGCCGAACCACCGACGCTGACTCGGCCGGCGGTATCGACACTCTCCGACAGATCCGTCCCCTCCGGGTCGGTCGAGAGAGCATCGATCCTTGCCGCGTTGATCCGTTTGTCCGTTACATCGCTCATGGTGGATCACCCTTCTCGAGATCAGAGTCCGTCGGATTTCGTGCGCCGTTCGGGAAAGCGCTGCATGGCGACTTCGCCCCGCATCCATCCCGCTTCCGCGGCCGCGATGACCGCGGCGAGATCCTCCGGGGTCGAGACGGGCGCGCCGTCGACCACGATATCGGCGCCCACGGCAGCGAAGACGCGCCCGAAGCCGTCCTCGATCGCCGCGTAGGCGAGGTCGCGGGTCAACGCCGTCTGCACCGCCTCGAGCTCGGCCAGGGTCGCCTCAAGCTCGTCCGCCACTCCAAGCCGCGCGCCGGAGCGCAAGGTGGCGACGATGCCGTCCTGTGTTTCCGCGATCTGGCTCGCGGTCGCATGTTGCGCCCGGGCTTCCCCCAACTCCGCCAGGGCTACGTAGAGTTGCGTCAGCACCGCCATGGCCGCCGCCTCTCGACGAGCCCGCTCGAGCGTCCGGCCGGCCCGCGCCGCGGCCATTGCCGCCGGCGCCGTGTACCACTGGGAGAGGTTGAGCGACACTTGGGCGCCCAGCGTCGCCCAATCGTTGTTCACCAGGAACGAGTTGCTGCTGAACTCGGCCCCGGCGTTGAGATCGATCCCGGGCAACATGCGCAGAAGGGCTTTCCTCACCTCGGCCGCGGCGATGCGCTCGGAAAGCTGCGCCTCGCGCAGTTCCGGGCGCTGACGCAGCGCCAGGACCTCGAGCGCCGCGGCGTCGAGGACCGGATCCCGCGGCGGCAGTGATTCCGCCGGCAGGGCGAGGCGGTAGGCCGGTCTGTCCCGGCCTTCCGGCCCCAACCCGATGAGCCCGGCCAGCTCCAGCCGCGTGCGCCGGCCGTCGCGCCGCTGCCGTTCCAGATCCCGCCGGGCCCGCAACAGAGCGCGGCGGTAGCGGAGCGCCGCCAGCGGGGAGCGGACGCCGAGTTCGGCCATGCGCGCGCTGTCTGCCAGCGCGGCCTTGACCCGCGCCATCAACGGCGCGAGCGTCTGCAGCGCCCGTTCGGCCGCCGCCGCCCGCCACCAGGCCCGCCGCACCTCCGCCAGCACCGTTTGCGCGGCCTTGCGCCGGCGCTCATGCGCAATCAGCACACGGTCGGACTGCTGCCGCGCCGCAAAATAGGAAACCCCGAAGTCGAGCGCGTGCCAGACCGCCGTCAGGCTGCCGGTCCGCGTCGTCCGGTCGGTGGAGGTCGATGCGCTGAGCGACTCCAGTCCGGTCAGGATCGATAGGCTCGACGAAGCCTGGACATTGCCGCGAGTCGTCGCCCCGGAGCGCGCCGAAAGCCCGGGCAGCAGGCCGCGCCGGGCGGCTTCCAGCTCGCCCAGCGCCAGCGCCTGCTCCATCGTCCGCACCCGTCTTTCCAGATTGAACAGCAAGGCGTAAGCCATGGCGCGATGCAGGGTGAGCGGCCCCTCGAGGACCGGCCGGTTGGCGGCCAGCGCGCGTCGATCCTGCGTCACCCGCGACACGGTGTCCCCATCGGTGAGGGGGGCCGGCCGCACCGCGCAGCCCGCGAGCAGGGCAAGGGCGGCGGCACCCGCCAGGAGCGCGCGCAGGGCGTTGAAGGCGATGGCCATGCAGTGCCTCATTCCTCCCGCAACGCGCGCGAAAAGTAGTCGCTGAGCGGCTTGACCAGGTAGCTGAGCGGCGAGCGCTCGCCCGTGCGCAGATGCACCTCGGTCGGCATGCCGGGCGTCAGCGCCAGCGCCGACAACGCGCCTGCCTCCTCGGATGGGGCGGCGTGCGCCTGTGACGGATCCGGGCGCTGCATTCCGCCACCGCCCGCGCCGGAGAGGGGCTCGCGCAGCCAGTCCGGCGCCCAGTCCTGCCGTGCCATCCAGCCTCCGGGGCCTTGGGCGTACCACAGCGCGCCTCGTTGCCATTGCCCGCGGAACCAAGCCGTCGCCCCACGCTCGGTCTCGGACGTGATCGCCCGGCCCATCTCAAGCTCGACCTCGTACCAGGGGAGCCCGGTGCGCTCGTCCTGGCTGGCATCCGCCGCCACCCGCAGCACGCGTCCCTCGAAGGACGGCGTCGTGCGTGCGGGAAATGCCGGGAACCGCACCACCGCCTCCTGTCCCGGCCACACCTGGTCGATATGGATCGGGTCCAGTTGCACCCGCACCACCAGCGCCGTGTCCTCCGGCAGGATCTTCAGGATCGGCTCGCCCGGACTCACCACCTCCCCCCGCGCGCAAACCCCCCTCTCCAAACCCCCGCCCCCCCCCCGCGCCCCCACCCCCCCCACCTCGAACCCCTCGCCCGCCACCGGCGCCCGCACCTCCATGCGCGCCAGGCGGGCCCGTACCGAGACCAGCCGTTCGTGCGACTGGTTTTCCAGCGCTTGCACCTCCCGCGCCTCGCCTTCCGCCTCCACGATGCCGTTGGCGCCGATCTGCAGGATCTGCAGCTCGATCTCCGCCACCCGGCTGCGCGCCGCCGCGATGCGCGCGCCGATGGCGCCGGCCTCGCCGTCGAGCCGCGCGGCCCGCCCCTCCCGGTCCATGAGTTGCGAGAGTTCCACCCGGCCCTCGGCGAACAGCTTGCGGAACGGCTCCAGCTCGCGCGCCAGGAAAGCGGCTTGCCGTCGGACCGCCTCGAGTTGCGCCTCCAGGCTCGTGATCTGGCGCCGCGTCTGGGCGATCCGCTCGCGCAGTTGCGCGGTCTGCCCCGCCCGCAAAGCGCGCCGCGCTTCGAACAGCCGCCGCTGCCCGTCGAGGATGGTGCGCACGGTGCCGTCCGACTCCGCCCGCCGGGCAAGCGCCGCATCCCAGTGGATCGCGCCGGCGTCGCGGTACTCCGCCTCCAGCCGGTTCCGCCGCGCCACCAGCTCCGTGTGCTCCGCCGACAGCATCGCCTCCTGGCTGCGCAGTTGCGCGTCGTCGAGGCGGATCAGCACGTCGTGCGCGGCCACCCGGTCGCCGTTGCGCACCCGCACGGCCGCCACCGTGCCGCCGTCAATATGCTCGACCGCCTGCGCCCGGCTCTCGATCTCGATCCGGCCGAGGGCGATCACGGCCCCGGAGATCGAAGCCAACGCACCCCAGCCCAGCGAGCCGGCGAGCAGCACCGCCAGGCTGAGCATCCCGAGCACCACCGGCCGGCGCGAGGAAAACAGGGGCTCGCCGCGCTGTGGATCCCTCGTCACGTGCCTGTCCCCGGCGATCCGCCGCCGGACCCGGCATCTTCGGCCCCGCTGTCCACGGGTGCGGCGTCCTCGGGCTCCGCGACGTCCACCAGCTTCAGCGTACGGCGTCGCCCGGGCCCGGCCGTTGGCGGCCCGGCCACTCGGGTCACGCCCACCTGTGCCGCGGGCGCCTGCGTCACGGGCACTTGCGTCGCCGGCGCCGGCTGTCGCTCCGGCCGCGGCGTCGAAGCCGGCGCCGGCTCCAGCGGCCGCAGGGCGCCGTCCGCCATGGCCAGCAACGTGTCGCAGGCCGCAAAGGCGCTGGCCCGGTGGGCGATGATTACCGCCGCCCCGCCGCGCGCCTTGAGCGCCGCCACCGCGCGATCGAGCGCCGCTGCCCCCTCCGCGTCCAGATGCGCATCCGGCTCGTCCAGCACCACGACCGCCGGATCGCCGTAGAAGGCCCGCGCCAGCGCGATCCGCCGGCGCTGGCCGCGCGACGGCCCCCCGCCCCCCCCCCGGCGCCCGGAGCCCCACCGGCCTCGCCCACCCCCCCGCCCCCCGGCCCGCGGTAGAGGCCCCGCGCGAGCGCGATCCGCTGGCGCTGGCCGCCCGACAGCGCCGCCCCGCCGGCGGCCACTTCGAAGTCATAGCCGCCCGGAAGCGAGAGGATCATGGCGTGCGCGCCAGCGTGCTGCGCCGCCGCCACGACCGCCTCGGGGTCCGGTTCGGGCGCGAGCCGCGCGATGTTCTCCGCCACCGTCCCCTCGAACAGCACCACTTCCTGGGGCAGCCAGCCGAGATGGCGCGAGAGCGCGGCCTCGCCGTACTGGTCGAGCCCCGCACCCGCCAGCGTCACCTTGCCGGCGAGCGGCGTCCACACGCCCGCCAGCGCCCGCGCCAGGGTCGACTTGCCCGCCGCGGAAGGGCCGGCGATCCCCACCGCCGCGCCGGGATGCAGCGCGAAGGACGCGCCCCGTACCGCCGGGCGCGTCGCACCAGGCGCGCCGACATAAAGCTTGTCCGCCGCCAGAAGCGGCTGCCCCGCCTTGCGGAGCGCCGCCGGATCGGGCGCCGGCAGCGGCGTCCCCAAGGGCTCTTCCGGGGTCTCCGAAAGCAGGCGCGAGAGCGCGCGCCGGCCTTCCAGCGCCCGCTGCAAAACCGGCCACTGAGCCACCGCCTGGTCGATCGGAGCGAGCGCCCGGCCCAGCAGGATCGAAGCCGCGATCATGATCCCCGGCGTGATGGATCCCTGAATCGCCAGCCAGCCGCCGAGCCCCAGCATCATCGACTGCAGGAACAGCCTGAGCGTGCGCGTCGTCGCCGCGAAGGCCCCGCCGCGGTCGGAGGACGCAATGGTCGCCCCCAGCGCCCGGTTCCGGATCGCGGCCAGCCGCGTGAGGGCCGTGCCACGCATGCCGAGGCCGCGCACGGTCTCCCCGCCGGCGCGCATCTGTTCGGTGAGCTGGAAGGCCCGCGCCGAGGCTTCTCCCGCCTCCTTCTGCAGCCGCCCCGTGCGCGCCTGGTTCATCAGCGCCAGCCCGAGAAGAAGGATGCCGGACGACACCGCCAGCAGACCGAGCATCCAGTGGAACAGGAACAGGGCGAACAGGAAGACCGGGGTCCAGGGCGCGTCGAAGAACGCGAACGGCCCCGGACCGGAGGCGAATCGCTGCATCGCCTCCAGGTCGGCAAGGCCGGTCGCCGGCGCGGAGCGCGCCTGCGGCGACCGGCCCGCGCGGGTGAGGATCGCCCCCAGCACGCGCGGGTCCATGCGTGCCTGAAAGCGGGCGCCGGCCCGGGCCAGCACGCGCGCGCGGAAATGGTCGAGCAGCCCCATCATCAGGAACAGGAACGCCACGATGCCGACCAGGGCCAGGAGCGTCGCCTCCGAGCGCGAGGGCAGCACCCGGTCGTAGATCTGGAGCATGAAGACGGGTCCGGTCAGCATCAGGAGGTTGACGAAGGCGCTGAACAGACCGATGTACGCGAACGATCGGCGACTCTCGTTCATCGCCGCGCGGATCTCCGCGGCGCCTGCCGCTGGATGCGTGGCCGTCATCGCCACCTCGGCCGTCCGGTCTTGCCGTCCCGGAGGGCGGCGGCGGCGCTCGCAAACTCGGTCCTTTCGACCGCCGCAACCCTGGGCCACGGGAGAGTGTAGCTACGATCTGGGTGGGGAAGGGGCCGCCCGTCCATCAAGCGGGGCCCGGTCTGCCCTTCGCGGCGGTGGGTAGGCGCGATGAGCGCGCCTGCAAGGTTCGATTTCATCGGATCGTCCATTGCCCGGCCCGCTTCCGGTGCTTCGGCGCGACGGAGCGATGTTCTTTCCGTGGCGGTGGCGGTCTCGCCAAAGAAAAAAACGTATCGATACATAGTCATTATTGTCAATAAGGGAAAGGATTCGCCGGAGTCAAGCACAAATGTCGCACTTCGAGGAGGGCGATGGGGACGGTGAAGGAGGTTCTCTTCCGGAGGGGACGGCCGCGCGGCGACTACGAGACGGAGATCCGGGACGCGAGTGAGAAGATTGCCTTCACGCGCCCGCTCCCTTCAGCGCCGCCAGCATGTCCTCGGTGCGGGTGAGCTTGACCCGGGGCCGTCCGCTTGCCTTGCCGCGCGCGGTCTCGATGTCGTCGAGACGGAGCCAGTCCTGGTAGGACACGTACTGGGGCCGGCGTTCCCGTACCAGCCGCTCGGCGCCGGCTACCTCGGGGTGGGCCGGGTCCAACACCGCGCCGGCCTGCAGGTCTTCCAGCATGCGTTCGACGGTTTCCCCGGCATCGGGCTTGTTGGTGCCGATGACGCCGCTGGGGCCGCGCTTGATCCACCCGGACGCGTAGAGGCCGACGAGGGGCCCTTTGCCTTGCCCGGCCAGCACGCGGCCCCTGTCGTTGGGGATCACGCCGCGCCGCTCGTCGAACGGGACTCCGGGCAGCGCCACGCCGAGGTAGCCGACGGAACGGAAGACGATGTCCGCCGGGATGGTCTCGGTAACCGCGGTGGCGCGCGGCCGCAAGCCGCCGTTGTCGGCGTAGAGCTCGTTCCGTACCAGGTGGACAGCGCGTACCTGGCCGTCCGCGTCGCCGATGAGCTCCGTCGGCGAAAGCAGGAAGCGGATGCTGAGCCGGCGCGATTTTCCGGTGGGCGCCCGGCCGGCGTAACTCTGGAGGATTTCGAGCTTCCGGACCAGGGCCTTGTCCCCATGGGCGTCGACGTGGGCCTGGCTGAGAGCATCGAGTCGGGCCTCTTCCGGCAGCACCTCCACGTCGGCGTCCGCCAGCTCTCCCATCTCCTTGATCTCGGGATTCGTGAAGGCGGCCTGGGCCGGTCCCCGTCGCCCGATGAGATAGACGTTCCGGATACGGCTCTCCCGGAGCGCTTCCAGCGCATAGTCGGCGATATCGGTGACGGCCAGCTCCTCGTGGCACCGGCACAGGATGCGGGCCACGTCGATGGCCACGTTGCCGACGCCGATGACCGCGGCGTTCTCACCGGACAGGTCGAAGCGGCGGTCGCGGTAGTCGGGGTGTCCGTTGTACCACGCCACGAACTCGGTGGCGGCGTGGCTGCCCTCGAGGTCTTCGCCCGGGATGCCGAGATTGCGGTCGGTCTGGGCGCCGGTGGTGAAGCAGACTTGGTGGTAGTGGGCCGTGAGATCGGTCAGGTGAACGTCCCTGCCGTAACACACGTTGCCATAGAAGCGGAAGTTGGGCTTTCGCGCCGCCCGGTCGTAGACCCGCACCACCGACTTGATCTTCTGATGATCGGGAGCGACGCCCCCGCGCACGAGGCCGAACGGGGTCGCCAGCTCGTCGAACATGTCGACCTCGACGCTCAGACCCTGCTCTTTGAACAAGCGTTCGACGACGTAGAAGCCCGCCGGACCCGAACCGATGATGGCAACTCTGAGAGGATTGTCGTCGGTCCCCGCGTTGGGCATGAGGGTCTCCCGTTGTCGCTGCCGCCATGAGGGGCAACGGTCCGGCCCTTCGAACCCTTCCCCTGTTCACATTGTACGGCATTCGCCGGGCGGTTGCCAGTTTTCCCTACGGCCCTTCCGGCAGGGTGTCCGGCGGTCCTTCGCCTTGATGGTCCACGGTATTCATGTTACTGGTTTTCTTCACCTTTTGCGGGTTTCCACTCGTCAAGACCGTCGTGCGGCGTGTCACCATACGCGTGAGACGCCGCACGAAAGCCTCCGGTAATTCCGTCCTTGTACGGCCGCTCGGTCCGGGGCGTCGGGAAAACGCCCGGTGCGAGCGGCTATTGGAGAGCGCCTTCATGCGTATCATCTTGTTGGGTCCGCCTGGAGCGGGCAAGGGAACTCAGGCGGAGTCCATCGTTGCGGCGTTCGGCATCCCCCAGATATCCACCGGCGACATGCTGCGGGCGGCGGTCAAGGAAGGCACGGCGCTGGGAGCGCGGGTCAAGTCCGTGATGGAGTCGGGCCGGCTCGTATCCGACGAGATCATCGTGGATCTCATCAAGGAGCGCATCCAGGATCCGGATTGCCGCGACGGGTTTCTCTTCGACGGATTCCCGCGGACGCTGGCCCAGGCGGAGGCGTTGCGGGCAAACGACATCCCGGTGACCCACGTGGTGGAGATCGATGTGCCCCCCGAGGAGGTGGTCACCCGGCTCAGCGGACGGCGCGTGCACCCGGCATCGGGGCGCATCTATCATGTGGCGTTCAACCCGCCCAAGACCGAAGGCAAGGACGACGTCACCGGGGAGGAACTCGTGCAGCGGGACGACGACCGGGAGGAGACGGTGCGCCGGCGGCTGGAGGTCTACGGCGAGCAGACCGCGCCGCTGGTGGACTACTACACCCGCTGGCAGGATCGGGGCGACCCGGCGGCGCCGCGTTACATCAAGGTGTCGGGGGTGGGCCGGGTCGAGAACGTGGGGGAGGCGATCCTCTCCAGGCTGAAGGAGGAGGCATCGTGAGCCCGCACCCTCGAGTGACCGCCGACGACTTCGATGCCGTCCTGTTCGATCTCGACGGCGTGCTGACCTCCACCGCCCGGGTCCACTCCGTGTGCTGGAAAAAGATGTTCGACGAGTATCTGCGGCAGCGCGCCGCGGACACCGGCGAAGCCTTCGTGCCTTTCGACCCGGACGGCGACTACAAGCGGTACGTGGACGGCAAGCCCCGCTACGACGGGGTCCGGAGCTTCCTGGAGTCGCGGGGAATCGAGTTACCCGACGGCGACCCGGACGACCCTCCGTCGGCATCGAGCGCGTGCGGCCTCGGCAATCGCAAGGACCGGCTGTTCAACGAGGTGCTGAAGGCGGAAGGGGCGGAGACGTACGACGGCACCATCCGTTGGGCCCGGGCACTCCGCGGCCTGGGCATCAAGACGGCGGTGGTGTCCTCCAGCAAGAACTGCAAGTCCATCATGGAGGTTGCGGGCATCGAGGACCTGTTCGACATGCGGATGGACGGCGAGATCGCCCAGCGGCTCCGCATCCCCGGAAAGCCCGCGCCCGACACCTATCTCAGGGCCGCCCAAGAGCTGGGCGTCCGCCCGGAGAGAGCGGTGGTGGTGGAGGATGCCCTTTCCGGCGTTCAGGCCGGCCGCCGGGGCGGCTTCGGCCTGGTCATCGGCGTGGACCGGCACGGCGACGCCGATGACCTTCGCGAGAACGGCGCGGACTTCGTGGTGACGGACCTGGCGGAGATGCTGGACGAGTAGCCGCCCGGTTGCCGTCGTTCAGTCGGCCTCCGGAAAGAACCTTTCGTAGCAGGCGCGGACGCGCTCCCGGCGTTTTTCGTAGTCCCGCAGCAGGGCAGCGCCCGGCGACCCGCGCCGCTTCTCCCCGTAGCCGAGGGCCAGGGCCACGGCCCGAAGCCGGCCCGGCTCGCGTTCCAGGACGTGGGTGTCCTGATCCCGCTCGATCCGCAGGCGATGGCCCAGGCGGCGCAGGAAGGTATATCCTTCCACCAGAATCCGGTAGTCCCGGGCGCCGAGGAGGCGCAACTCCCGTAGCGCGGCCGCCGCGCCCAGTGTGTCCCGTTGGCGCAACGCGGCGTGTTCGTGCCCGAAACGCAACTGCAGCATTTGCACCAGGAACTCCACGTCGATCAGCCCGCCGCGCCCCGCCTTCACGTCGAAACGGGAACCGTCCTCGCGCGCCAGCTCCCGCTCCATGCGCATGCGCAGGTGGTCAATCTCCCGCACGTCTTGCCGACCGAAGTCGTCCTGGAAGGCGAAACGCTCGGCGATGTCCTCGGCCTCGGCGCCGAGGTCCGCGTCCCCGGCGGCGAAGCGCGCCCGGATCAGCGCCTGCCTTTCCCACAACTGCGAGCTGGTCTCGTGGTAGCGGCGGAAGGCGTCGAGAGACGCGACCAGCGGTCCAGAACGCCCGGAGGGCCGCAGCCGCATGTCGAGCTGATAGGCGATGCCCTCGGCGGTGGGCGCGGAGAGGCAGGTCATGAGCGTCTGTCCGAGCCTGACGTAGTACTCGTGGGACGACAGCGAATCCGACCGTGCGCCCCTGGTCCGCGGCTTCTCGGGCTCATCGTAGAGGAAGATGAGGTCGAGGTCGGAGTTGTAATCGAGCTGCCGCTCGCCGAGTTTCCCCATGGCCACCACCGCGAACCGTCCAGGTTCCGGCGCCCCATGCCGGCGCTCCATCTCGCTCCCGGCCAGAGCGAGGGCCGCCTCCAGACAGGCCTCGGCCAGAGCGGTCAGTTGCGCGACGGCATCGTCGAAGTCCAGCTCTCCGCCGAGATCGTGGAGGCCGAGCCGAAGGAACTCCTCGACGCGGTAGCGTCTCAGGCGGTCCAGACTGTCCTCCAGGTCGCGCGCCTCCGCCATGGCGGTCCGGAGCTCTTCCAGCATCTCCGCCCGAGTCTTCACCACCCGGGTGAGGTCCACCCGGATGAGGCTGTCGAGCAGCTCGGGACGGTTCACGAACAGTTCGGAAAGGAACCGGCTGTGAGCGAAGAGGTCGATGAGCAGCCGCGTGGTCTTGGGATTCTCCGCCAGCAGGGTGAGAAAACCCGTGCGTGCGCCGATGCGGCAGCCGAACCCGGCCATGTGGTGCAGCGCCTGCTGCGGTTCCCCCGACGCCACGATGGCCTCCATCAGGGCCGGCATCAGGTCGCGCATGACCTTGCGGCGCTTGGGGCCGGGAGGCGTGGCGCCGCTTCCGTCACGCACCGCCAGAAGGTCCCGGTAGCCCTTGTCGGGATCGGCGAAGCCGCGTCCCCCAAGTGCCTGGACCACCACTTCCCGCCGGTCGAGGTCGAGCCACACCTCTGCTCCCGGACGCTCGCCGTGCGCGACGGTCTCCCGGCGTGCGCCGTAAAAGAGCCGCTGGAAGGATGCGTGCACGACGTCGGTGTGGACGCGGTAGTCCCGCCAAAACGCCTGCTCTTCTCCATCCACCGGTTCCAGGTAGCCCAGCCGCCGCGCCAGCGTCCGCTCGTCGGCGGCGCCGTCGGGGATTGCGTGGGTCTGCTGATGGGCCAGGATCTGGATCTTGTGCTCCACGTTCCGCAGGAAACGGTAGCCCGCGCTCAGGGCCTCGCATTCCTGCGCCGGCACATAGCCGTGGCGGGCGAGCCCCGCCAACGCGTCGAGAGTGTTGCGCCGCCGAATGCGCGCGTCGTATCCGCCGTTCACCAGTTGCAGCGCCTGGGTGAAGAACTCCACTTCGCGAATGCCGCCGTGCCCGAGCTTGACGTTGCGTTGCGCGCCGTCGCCGCCGGCGAGCTGTTGGCGCTCGATGCGCGCCTTCATTTCGCGCAGCTCCTCGACGGTGGAGAAGTCGAGGTAGCGGCGATAGACGAACGGCCGGACGTCCTCCAGGAACGCCTCGCCCAGCTCGATGTCGCCGGCCACGGGCCGGGCCTTGATCAACGCCGACCGTTCCCAGCACTGGCCCCAGGACTCGTAGTAGAGCGCCGCCGCGTCCATGGGCTGCGCGCTCGGTCCCTGGCTTCCCATGGGCCGAAGCCGCAGGTCCGTGCGGAACACGACGCCGTCCTCGGTGACCTCGCCCATGGCGCGGGTCAAATCCTCGGCCAGCCGGCTGAAGAACTCCAGCGGCGGAAGCGCCCGCGGCGTGGCGGGCTCGGCGGTCTCGTACAGGTAGATGAGATCGATGTCGGAGCTGAAGTTGAGCTCCTGTCCGCCGAGCTTGCCCATGCCGAGGATGACGAAACGGTTGCGGCGCGACGTCCCCGGCACGCGCACCCGGCCGTGCCGCCGTTCAAGGTCCCGGCGGCAGAACCGGTAGGCCGTGTCGAGGGAGAAGTCCGCCAGGGTGCTCAACTCCGCGGTGGTTTCCTCCACCGGGGCCAGCCCCACGAGGTCGCGGGCGCCGATGCGCAGGTATTCCCGGCGCTTGTGGCGGCGCAGCCTGGCGTGGAGGTCACCCGGGGTTGCGTCAGGTGCGAGGACGCCGAAATCGGCGGAATGCCGCGCGCGTGACTTTGCCTTCGTGTGGATCGCCTTCGCAAAGGTCTCGCCCCAGGCGTCCGCCGCGCGGATGAGGATGCCGCCCAGGTAGGTGCTGCCGCCCAGGAGTTGGAGCAGCATGCGCTGTTCCCGTGGCGCGAGGTCGGGCAGGGGACCGGGACCGCCTTCCTCCAGCAGCCGGCCGAGTTGTACCAGCGCGGTTTCGGGAGATGCCGCCCGCCGCGCGAGGCGTTCAAGCCGCCGCCGTTGGGCCGGGGAGACGAGGTTGCGTAACGAGTCGCTCATGAGCGGAAGGCTGAAGGGAAGCAGGCGTGATTTGCGCAGTATTGTCCAAGACGATAGAAAAGAAAACGAGGAGGGACCGATGAAACTCGAACCACAAGTGACTTTCCGCGACATGGAGCCCTCTCGCGCCATTGAGCAGGCCATACGCGAGAAGGCGGCCAAGCTCGACCAGTTCCATGACCGCATCACCGGCTGCAGGATAGTGGTCGGGGCGCCGCACCGTCACCACCAGAAGGGGCGGCTCTACAACGTGCGCATCGATCTGACGGTGCCGGGCGGGGAGTTGGTGGTGAACCGGGACAGCGGCCGAGCCGCGGCGCACCACGACGTGCAGGTGGCGATTCGCGATGCCTTTGACGCCGCTCGCCGGCAACTCCAGGAATACGCGCGCCGCCGGCGCGGTGAAGTGAAGACGCATGCGGCGGAACCGCCGGCCCGGGTCAGCAAGCTCTTCGCGGCCGAACGTTACGGCTTCATCGAGACCAGCGACGGGCGTGAGATCTATTTTCACGGGAACAGCGTGGTGGACGGCTTCGACCGCCTGACGCTGGGGACTCGCGTTCACTTTACGGAAGAGGAGGGCCAGCAAGGCCCCCAGGCAAGCACCGTACGCGTGGTCCACGGATCGGCGGCGTAAAAAAGGGCCGTCCCGACGGGCGGCCCTTTTTGTCTGTTGGCTGGAGGATACGGCGATGGGTCACGCCGGTCCGGCCGGGAACGATGCTCAGTCCTGGAGGTTGAATCCCGCCACCGTGGTGCGGAGCTTCCTCAGGGCACGCTGCTCGATCTGGCGGATGCGCTCCCTGGTGAGCGAGAAGCGCTCGCCCAATTCCTCGAGGGTGTAGTCCCGCACCTCGCCGATACCAAAGCGGTAGCGCAAGACGGCTTCCTCTCTCGGCGGCAGCGTGGCCAACGCCTTCTTGACCTTGTCACGCAGGTTGGCGTGAATCGTCTCCTCCAGGGGCTTGGGAACGTGCTTGTCCTCGACGAAGTCGCCGAGCCGGCTCTCTTCGTCGTCGCCCATGGGAGTTTCCAGCGAGACCGGCTCCTTCACGATGCGCATCAGTCTCCGGATCTCGTCCGCGGTAAGCCCCATTTCTGTGGCGACCTCATCCGGCTGCGGCTCCCGTCCGAGCTTGCGGTGCAGCGAGCGGTGCGCGCGGATGAGCTTGTTTCGGGTTTCGATCATGTGCACGGGGATGCGGATCGTCGGCGCGGAGTCGATGATCCCGCGCGTGATGCTCTGCCGGATCCACCAGCCGGCATAGGTGGAGAACCGGTACCCGAGCCGGTAGTCGAATTTCTCGGCGGCGCGCATGAGTCCCACGTTGCCTTCCTGAATCAGGTCGAGGAACTGCAGACCGCGGTTGCCGTACTTCTTCGCCAGGCTCACCACCAGACGCAGGTTGGCTTCGATGAGGATCTTCTTGGCCGACGCGGCCTTGTACTCGGCGGCGGTGATGGCCTTCACCTGACTCACGATGTCGGCGGCGGAAGACCCCAGGGCCTCTTCGACGGCCTCGATGTCGGCCGCGATCCGCTTGGCCGCGTTGCCGCGCGCATGCGTGCTCGCCTGCCGTGCCAGCTCGGCCAACGTCCGTTGCGACTCCTTGAGGCTGACGCCGATATCGTCGATCCACTCCTTGGAGAGGCGCAGCGCCTTCACCGTGTCGTTGATTCGCACCCGCTTCTTGTCCAGATCGACGGTCAGGGCCGCGCGCCGCTTCTGGGAGGTCCGCTTCCGCGCCATCTCGGCCTGCATGCGCTCCCGCTCGCGCAAGAGCCCGCGCAGCACCGTGACGCCCTTGAGAAAGCGGCGCCGCTCGGCCGTCTCGTCGAAGGCCTCCCCGTCATCGCCGGCCATGAGCACGCGGTTCAAGGGAGTCTCGTTGTGCCGGACCTCTTCGGCCAGATCGAGGACGCGCCGGACCGTGTAGGGCGCGGCGATGACGCTGGCGATGTACTCCTCCTGGCCCTCCTCCATCTGCATCCCGAGCTGTACCTCGCGCTCCCGGGTCAACAGTGGCGTGGAGCCGATGTCGCGCAGGTAGAGGGAGACCGGGTCGGTCTTGTCGTCCACCCGGTCGTTGTCCACCGGCACCTGGCTCGGCGGGGACTCCTCGGAGAAGGTCGCCGGCTGCTGCTGCTGCTCCTCCTCCTCCTCGACTTCGCCGATGGCGATATCGTCAAGCTCGTCGATCGAGTCGTCCATCGCGTCCTCGGTGTCTTCGATGTTCAAGGCTCTCTCCATCATTTTGGCTTCCACAGTTTTCGCTACGCCACCGGTCGAAGGGCCAAGCTCCTCCGAACCGAAAGGCACACCGACGATCCGTAGGTTAAAAATATCCGCCGCCCTCGCGATGACATTGACGTTGCTTCAACGTTATCGAAGGATCGGCGGATCCAGCACGATTCTGATATGATTTGTTGAGGCAGTCCCTGGGGACCACCAGGATCAAGCAATACGACTAAGCACTCGTCCTTGAGGAAAGCCAGCAACAACCTACGGTATCATTGAAAATAATCCTTGTCAAGCACCCCGTCAGGCTCGACCCGCAGGAGCGGCGCGCGCGTCACTTGTCGTCGCGCAGGCCGTATTTTCGCAGCTTGTAGCGTAGGGCGCGTTCGCTGATGCCGAGGTTGTCCGCGGCCTTGGTCTGGATGCCGCCCGCGGCCTCGAGGGCCTCGACGATCATGCGCCTTTCCATCCCTTCGACGGCGGCGGAGAGGTTGGTCTGGTCGCCGGCGCCGGGGCGCGCCTCCTTGATCGTCAGCGGCATTTCGCCGATTCCGACGACGTCGTCGCGCGTGAGCACGGTGGCCCGTTCGACCAGGTTCTCCAGTTCGCGCACGTTGCCGGGATAGTCGTAGCGCAGCAGCGCGTCACGCGCCTCGCGGGAGAAACCCTGTATCGTCTTGCCGTTCTTTTCGGCGAACTTGTGGAGGAAGTGGTCGATGAGGGGGGGGATGTCCTGGCGGCGTTCACGCAACGGCGGCAGGATGATGGTGACCACGTTGAGCCGGTAGTAGAGGTCCTCGCGGAAGCCGCCTTGGCGCATGAGTTGTTCGAGGTCCTGGTGGGTCGCCGTGATGATGCGCACGTCGCTGGTGATGGCCTGGTTGGAGCCCACGCGTTCGAACTCGCGTTCCTGCAGCACGCGCAGCAGCTTGGCCTGGATATGGGCGGGCAGGTCGCCGATCTCGTCGAGGAACAGCGTGCCCTTGTCGGCGATCTCGAAGCGGCCCTTGCGCGTGGCGAAGGCTCCGGTGAAGGATCCCTTCTCGTGTCCGAACAATTCCGATTCCAGCAGGGTTTCCGGCAGCGCGGCGCAGTTGACCTTGACCAGCGGTCCGTTCCTGCGGGCACTGGCGTAGTGGATGGCCTTGGCGATCAGCTCCTTGCCGGTGCCGCTGTCGCCGCGCAGGAGGACGGTGGCGTCGCTCGGGGCCACGCGCCGCACCAGATCCAGCACCTCCTGCATCTGTCCGCTCTCGCCGATGACGCCCTCGATGCGATGGCGTTCCAGCAAGGCCTCCCGCAACTCGGTGTTTTCGCGCAGGAGCTGGTGGCTCCGCTTGACCCGATCGATGCGCAGCCGCAGCTCTTCCAGGTTGAGGGGTTTGGTCAGGTAGTCGGTGGCGCCTTCCTTCATGGCGGAGACGGCGGTCTCGATGCTGCCGTACGCCGTCATGATGATCACCGCGACTTCGGGATCCAGTGCCCGGCACTGCTTCAAGAGGTCGAGGCCCGACATCTCGGGCATGCGCTGGTCCGTCAGCACCAGGTCGAAAGCCTCCCCGCGAAACCGCTCCAACGCCTCGGCCGCGCTTCCCATGAGCGCAACCTCGAAGCCGGCCTTGCCGAGAAAGCCGCCGACGAACTCGAGCTGCGTACGCTCGTCGTCCACCACCATGATGTGGAAACGGTCGTCGAGCGATGCTTCGCGCCGGCGCGGCGGTTGTGCGCCGAGGTCTGCCCGATATGCCTGTTCAGTCATGTCTACGTTCGTCGCCCGTGCGCTCCGGCGGCAACCCGCCGCGCGTCTCGTGGGGAGCAGGGGCTCAAGTCAGTGTATGATCGAGCGGAAGAACGATGTCGAACCGCGTGCCCGCGTCGGTCTGGCTGGTCACCTCGATGGTGCCGCCATGGCTCTCCACGATCCTTCGAGCGATGGGGAGCCCCAATCCGGAGCCTTCGGACTTCGTGGTGAAGTACGGCTCGAATATGCGTGCCTGGTTCTCCTTTGCGATACCCACGCCGGTGTCGCTCACCGAGAGCCGCATCTTGCCGTCGCGAATCGATGTCTCGATGGTCAGCTTGCCTCCCTCGGGCATGGCCTGGAGGCCGTTGAGAATGAGGTTCAGGAGCACTTGCTTGAGGTAGTCCGGGTCGGCCTTGACCACCGGTCGCGGGCCGTGATGCACCACCGCGATCTCCACCCCGGAGGACTCGGCGTCGCCTCCGGTCAGGGTGGTGAGGTCCTTCAACAACTGGTCGACCTTGACGAGGTCCGGCTTTATGTTCAACGGCCGCGCCAGCGTCAGGAACTCCTCGACGATGGCATTGAGGCGGTGTACCTCGGCGCGCATCAACTCGATGAAGCGGCTGTATTCGCCCTCGTCCTGCGTCGGCTGAAACTCCCCCTTGAGGCGCTGCAACCCCATGGAGATGGCGTTCAGCGGATTGCGCACCTCGTGGGCCACCGTGGCCGCCAGGTTGCCCATCATGGACAGGTGCTCGCGCCGGTCCACTTCCGCTTCCAGCGCCTTGATCTCCTGCATGTGGAAGCGTTGGTTGTAGAGGATCGCCGCGAATCCGAGCACGCCCAGCCCCAGGATGCCGCATCCCAGGCCCACCATGGACCAGAGGCTCTTCCACCACGCCGCGTCCACCACGTCCATGGACACGCCGATCCTGAGAAAGCCCATGGGGTCGCCATCCAGCCGCACCGGCTTCACCAGCTCATAGCGCCGCCCACCCTCCTCCGTGTCCACGATCCGATGGGCCGAGCGATCGGTGACGCGCGCCCGTGCGCTCAGGTCGTCCACCATCCGGTTCCCGGCCAGCGCCGCGTCGGTATGGGCGAGCACGGTGAAGTCGTTGTCCAGGAGCGCCAGGTGGTGGATGCCTTCCTGCCGCCCGAGGTCCTGGATCTGGCGCTGCACGCCGATCTCGCGCTGCAGCTTCAGCATGTAGGCGGCGTCCGCGTGAATGGCGATGAATCCCGGGAAGCTGCGCGCTTCAAGCGCGACGCCGAACACGCTGTCTTCCCAGAACTCGTGCTGCGGGAGAGTGGGCGCCTGTCCCCGCGGCTGGGACCAGAGCCGGCCCCAGATGTGCACCGTGGATTCCTGGCTCGACCACCGTTCGCGCAACTCGGCCAGGAGGCCCTCGACGTCGGGGGGTGCGGTTCCGGTGTGCGATACCCAGGGCCGTCCCTGAAGGTCGAGGAGTTCGACCTTGTGCAGTTGGTTGATGGTGCTGATGCGCTGCACCAGCGGCGCGGGTGCGTTGGCGGTGAGCAGCCGGTCGATCAGGCGCGCGTTGTCCAACAGCCGCTGCCGCACCAGCTCCTCGATCAGCGCGTTTCCCTTGATGGACTTCTTGGCGCTGGTCTCCATGGTGCGGGTGAGGGCCAGTGCCTTGACCTTCACCTGTCGCACCAACTCTTCCTCGAGCCAGCGGCTCTCGTAGAACACGTAGAGAGAGAAAAGCCCCGCGAGCAGCAGGACAGAGGCGAGGAAGTAGGGTACCAGCGAAGCGCGTTTCATTTCAGTGGGCGACGGGCTTCAGTTGGTCCCGTCCGACCTGCGTACAGGATTTCATTATACAACCGGCCAGCAACTTGGCAACCGGCCTGGCTCCCCGCAACGGACCCTCCCACGACAAGAGCCGATGGGACTGCTCTTGTCCCATCGGCCTCCGGTCTAGTGTCGTGTCCGGCACGGTGTTCCGGCTTCGCACCGAAACGCGTCGGTCGCCGGCCCGTCAGCCCCTGGCGACGAAGAATCGCCTGGCGTCGCCGCGTTGCACGAGAAACAGCGCGTTGCCGCCCTTGTCGAGCGACTCCAGCGCCTTCTTGTAGGCCGCCAAGTTGGGGATGGCCGTCCGGTTCATCTCCAGGATCACGTCTCCCCGGCGCAACCCCGCCTGGTCCGCGGGACTGCCCGGCTTGACTCCGGTCACCAGCACGCCCGCGGCACGCTTCAGGGAGAACCGTTTGGCGACGTTGTCGGTCACCTCTACGACGGTCAGTCCCAGGTCGGAGCCTTGTTCCACGGCCCCCACGGCCTTTTCGTCCAGCAACTCGCCGATCTCGACCCGGAGCATGCGCTCGTCGCCGTCACGCACGACCTTCACGTCCACGGCCTTGCCCACGGGGGTTCGGGCGACGATGATCGGAAGATCCCCGGATGCCTTGACCGGCTGCCGGTCGAACTCCACGATGACGTCACCCACCTTGAACCCGGCTTCTTGCGCGGGCGTGTCCGGCAGCACTTCGGCCACGAGCGCGCCGCGCGCTTCACCGATGCCCAAGGATTCCGCCAAGAGGGGCGTCACCTTTTGCAGCGAGACGCCCAGCCAGCCGCGCGTGACCCGGCCGTCGCTCCGGAGCCCCGGCAGCACCTCCTTGACCAGGTTGATGGGGATGGCGAAGCCGATACCCACGTTGCCCCCGCCGCGGCTGTAGATGGCGGTGTTGATGCCCACCACCTCCCCGCGATGGTTGATCAGGGGGCCGCCGGAGTTGCCCGGGTTGATGGAGGCGTCGGTCTGGATGAAGTTGTCGTAGGGCCCGGCGCCGATGCGCCGTCCCTTGGCGCTGACGATACCCGACGTCACCGTACGGTCGAGGCCGAACGGGTTGCCGATGGCGAGCACGCCCTCACCGATCTCCAGACTGTCGGAATTCCCCAGCGGCACCGTCGGCAGGTTGTAGCCGGGGTTGATGCGGATCAGGGCGATGTCGGTCTTTTCGTCCGTGCCGATGATTTCCCCCTCGAACTCGTTATCGTCGGAGAGGGTGACGGTGATGGTCATGTTCTCCCGGCCGCTGACCACGTGGTGGTTGGTCAGGATCAGGCCTTTCCCGTCGATGATCACGCCGGAACCGAAGGAGCGGCTCCTTCTCGGCCGGGAAGGGGCCTCGGGCGTCCCGAAGGGGTTGGGCATGGAGAACGGCGGCGCCTCGAAGAACTTGCGCCACGCCTCGGGCAACTGATGGCCGAAGCGTTCGGACATGCTGGCTGCCTGGGTATCGCCCTTGGCGGTGATGTTGACCACCGCGGGGCTCACCTGCTTGACCAGATTGACGATGGTGTTCACGGGCCGCGGTTCCGTGGCCGCGGGCTGTGTCGATGCGTTGAGAGGCGGACGGCTGAACCCGCCGGCCAGGGCGATCACGGCGAGCAACACCGCGCACACGCCCAACGCCTTCATGCATGTGGAACGAGACGGTTTACAGAGCATTGAGCTACCTCCTCAAAATTGCTGCCGCCTAAAGGAAGCATCTTTCGTGCCAACGGCCGTCGTTGCGGCAAGGTAGCGTCTTTCCAGGGGTTTGCGGGTTTCCGCGACGTCGCGCCATGCAGGTTGTCGACCATTCCGTCGAACGCGCGGAACAGTGCGTCGAAGGGTGGCCGTCCACGCAGTCGATCATTCGACCTCGTAGATGGACTCGATCTCGACCGGAATCCCGTTGGGGAGCGTCACCATGCCCACCGCGGAGCGGGCGTGCTTGCCGATGCTCTCGCCGAACACCTCCACCAGCAGGTCGGAGAAACCGTTGATCACCTGCGGGGTCTTGTGGAACTCGGGATCGGCGTTGACCATGCCCAGCACCTTGACGATGCGGCGAACGCGGTCGAGGCTGCCGAGCTGCGCCCGGAGGGTGACCAGGGTGTTGAGCGCCGTCTGGCGCGCGGCTTGGTAGCCTTGTTCCACGGTCAGGTCGCGCCCCAGCTTGCCGTGGAAGATGGCCTTGCCGTCGTCACCCAGGGGTCCGTGTCCGGCGAGGTACAGCAGCGAGCCTGTCCGCACCGCGCTGACGTAGTTGGCCATGGGGCGCGGGGTGGGCGGCAGGCTCAGGTTCAGCTCCTTCAGACGTTCTTCGGCACTCATGTCCACCTCCCTATAGACCTCTGAACCAGACGTTGTCGGGATCCAGGCTCAGCAGCGCGGGCGTGATGTCCTGGATCGTGGCGGTGCCGGTCATGATCATCACGCGCTTCAGCTCATCGGTGAGAATCGTCAGCACCCGCGCCACCCCTTCGGGGCCGGCGGCGCCCAGGCCCCAGCAGATGGGCCGTCCCAGGAGCACCGCCTTGGCACCCAGGGCCAGCGCCTTGGCGATGTCGCCGCCCCGGCGCGCGCCGCTGTCGAGCAGCACCGGCACGCGCCCGGCGGCCGCGTCCACCACCTCCGGCAGCACCTCGATGGCCGCGCGGTTGAAATCGAGGATACGGCCGCCGTGGTTCGACACCACCAGACAGTCGGCGCCGGCGTCGATGGCGATGCGCGCGTCGTCCGGGTTCATGATCCCCTTCACCACCACCGGGACCGATACCTCGTTCTTGAGCCACGTGACGTCGTCCGGCGAGGACACGTGAACGGTGCGGGGCTTGCCGTCCGACGACAGCGGCACTCGGTCTCCGAGCTTGGTGGGTTGCAGCGTGTCCATGGTGAGTCCGACCGCGGCGTAACCGATCTCGTCCGCGCGCCGCACCGCGCTCAACACCTTGTCCCGTCCCTTGCTGAGGTACGCCATGTAGACCAGCGGCGTGGAGATCCCCTCCGCCCACTGGTCCACCGTGGACTGGGTGGCGCCGCTGATGAACACCATGGTACCGAACAGGCCGCCCCCCTCCGCCACCTCGTGCTCGCCGTTCTTGCGCAGCAGCCGAAAGCTGCCCACGGGCCCGATCATCGCCGGCGAGGGCAGCCTGTGCCCGAACAGCTCGATGGAGGTGTCGGGATCGGTAACGTCGTGGAAGATGCGCTGGCGGAAAAGCAGTCGGTCCAGCGCGGTGCGGTTGCGCTGGAGCGTGGAGTGGCTCTCCGCCGCGCCCATGACGTGCTCGATGGCCTCGGGCTTGACCCGGGCGTGAAAGAGCCGCCGCAGCTCGTCCAGGCTCAGGTTCTCCAGCGGTTTCTGTTCGATCTGAACGCTCATGTGTACCCCCAAGGGATGGATTCGTGTTCGCGGGATTCAAATCCTAGTGTCGTGTCCCGCAAATACATGGCATAAGTTGCGCAGGATTTTTCGTCGTCGGCAAGGCGCGATGACGAGCAGTGGCGGGCACCACGCGAGGAAGAGGAACGCAGCCGACGGCGAAAAAGACCAGCAAATTATGCCATGTATTTGCGGGACACGACACTAGCCCGTAAATCACAAATCATCAATGACGCGGAACTGGAGCAGCAGCGTCCGCTGGAGCGGCAGGAAGTTGTCGTCGGAGACCATGTAGAGCAGCGTGCGCCCGGCGTTGTCGCGCCGCAGTGCCAGTCCCTCGAAGTTGTCCACCGACAAGGGACGTTTCAGGTCGGCCATCACCTCCCCGCGCACCCGTGTTCCCGGTTTCCGCCGGGCCTGCCGCAGGCGCTCCGCCGGCAGGCGCACGACGCGCACGCGCATGCGCAAGAGGTCGAAGCTGCGTTCGAGCAGCAGCACGTCGCCGCCGGGCGTCGCGGCGACGCCGGTGGGGCTGTAGCCGTCGGCGGGCAGGTAGGCGAACTCGTGGGCCGTGCGCGCCTTCATGAACCAGCCCTTCAGACTCCCGTCGCGATTGGCGTGTTTCTCGGTGATGCCCAGGAGAGTGCCGTCGGAGAGCACGGCGATGCCCTCGACCCCGCCGTTCACGGGCGCGCGCCGCAGGTCCCGGGGGGTCGCCACCGGCTTGGGGAATGCGCCCGGTTGCGCCGGATAGCGCCAGATCCGGTGCTTGCCCTCGAAGGACACCAGGAACGAGCCGTTCGAGTCCCGTGCCAGGCCTTCCGCGTCGTGTTCGTAGAGGCCCGTCCGTTTGCCCGCGGGGGTCAGCAAGGCTGCGTCGCGCCACGAGTCGAGAGCGACGACACGGCCCTCGGAATCGTGGGTGAGCGCAGCGGTGACCCAGTAGCCGCGGTCGGAAACGGCACGGAGCCGCGTGCCGTCCGGGCTGACGGTCAAACCCGAAAGCCCTCCGAAGCGCTTATTGTCGGAGGAAAGTTCGAACCCGCTCAGGAACGTGAGCCGGCCGACCCGGGTGACGCTGGAGTTCCCCGGCTCCAGCGCCACCGGGATCGCCGTGACTGTAAACCGGCTCGCGAATCCGTCCGCGGCGGCCAGGACGCCGGCAAGCGACAGCGCCATGGCGGCGGCGCGGGCCGCGCGCGGACGTCTGGGGCGTGGGCGCTCGGGTGTCACGGTTCCAGGTCCGGAAGCACCGCCATCACCGCGTGGCGGAGAAACTCGCGGGTGTAGAAATCGGGGTCGACGATGTCGCCGTTCCACACGACGATGTCGAGATCGATGGTCCGGGGGCCGTCGCGGTTCTCGCCGCGTTGGCGGCCCAGCAAGGCCTCGATGGCCTTCAGGTCGGCCCGGAACCGCTCGCGGTCCACGGCGGTCTCCACCAGCAGCGCGCCGTTGGTGAAGTCCGGCTGGTCGACACGGCCCACGGGGCGGGTGCGCACGAACGGCGACGCGGCCACGACGACGTGCCGCTGGGCGATGTGCCGGCGCGCTTCCTGCACGTTGCGCTCGGGCTCGATGTTGGAGCCGACACCGATGACGGCGTGGTTCATGCGCTCTCCGCTCCGGTCCTCTCCGCCGAGCATTCGACGGACACGGAATCGGTGTAACGGAGCGCGCCCGGCTTGGCCACGCGCACGCGCGCGCGTCCGACCCGGGGGTCGTCCATCACCAGGCCGAGGACGTGCTCGCAGAGCCTTTCGATGAGGAAGAAGGACGAGGCCTCCACCTCCTCGATGATGCGCTTGTTGAGCCGCTTGTAGTCCACGGTCTCATCGATGGCGTCGCGCGTGAAGGCGGTCCCCGGCAGAAGCTCGAGCTCGACGTTCACGACCACGTCCTGCCGGGTGTGGCGCTCCCAGTCGTTGATGCCGATGATGGCGCGCACACGCAGGTTCTCGATGGTGATCTTGACAGGGTTTCGGTGGATCATGGCGCGGTGACGCGGTGCGCGGTTACAGGTGCTCGCCGCCGTCGACGTAGACGCACTCGCCGGTGACGAAGGGGTTGTCGATGAAAAACAGCACCGCGGCGACCACGTTAGCCGTGTCGCCGATGCGTTTCAAGGGTAGCCCGGCGCTGCGCCGCTCCAGTTCCTCCACCACGCCGTCCGGCGGCGGCAGGATCATGCCGGGTGCCACGCCGTTCACCCGGATGGCGGGACCGAGTTCGCGCGCGGCCATCCGGGTCAGCTCGAGGAGCGCCTTCTTGGACAGGGTATAGGCGGCGTGCCGCGGGTCGGAGCCGCGTACCCGCGTGTCGAGGATGTTGATGACCTGCCCCTCGGAGCAGCCCTGTGCAAAGGCCTGCGTCAGGAAGAAGGGCGCCCTGAAATGGATGTTGAAGTGGCGCTCGAACAACTCGTGTCCAGTGTCTCGAAGGGTGGCCCGTTCGAAGAGGGAGGCGTTGTTGACGAGGACGTTCAATCGCGGGAACTGCTCCCGCACCCTGGGGACGAGCGCGGTCGTGTCGTCGTGGTCGTTCAGGTCGCAACGGAACAGCCGGCACCGGCGTCCGAGATCCTCGATGTCCCGCGCCGTGCGTTCGGCCGGTTCCGCGGAGGTGTGATAGTGAAGCGCCACGTCGTAGCCGTGTTGCGCCAGCCCCTTGGCGATGGCGGCGCCGATGCGCCTGGCTCCGCCGGTCACGAGGGCGGCTCCCTTCGGCATGGACATGGAGCCATCATAGCCGGTTGCCGGTACACCCACCACCGGCGCGGCCGGGAACTTTGACAGTGCGCCTGACCGGTGCTAGTGTCCTGCGTCACAAATAGCTTGATGAATCCGCGGGTCCTTTTCGCCGTCGGCTGCGTTGCTCTTCCTCGCGTGGTGCCCGCCACTGCTCGTCATCGCGCCTTGCCGACGACAAAAATGCCCTC
>MKWU01002806.1_pt1 | contig 24691 bp, 21 predicted proteins | sample 809101 | NCBI WGS metagenome assembly MKWU01 (sample SAMN05860141, study PRJNA318959) | sponge metagenome | host: Aplysina aerophoba | place: Slovenia: Piran, Adriatic Sea, Gulf of Piran | collected 2013-05-07 | reverse complement strand
CGGGCAGGCTGGCGATGCCGCGGGCCAGCGAGCTGCCCATACCCGCCTGCCAGTCGTTGTTGACCACGGTCGTGACCCGGCTGCGCAGATCCGCCAGCGCTTCGCCGACGGCGGAGGCGTTGCTGCCGAGCACCACGTGGACCGGGTGGAGGCCGGCCTCCAGCGCCAGCCGGACGGCACGGTGCAGCAGGGTCTCGCCCCGGTAGCGCAGCAACTGCTTGGGCGTGCCGAGCCGGCTCGACGAGCCCGCGGCGAGGATTACCCCGGCAACGCCGCCGTGGTCCGCCGCCGTGCTGCCGGTCATCGGTCGGCGCGGTTGGCGGTCGCGGTATTGGGGCGCGCCAGGGTACGGTGCGGCGGACAGCCGCGCCCGGGTGTCGGCATGTTCATGCGCCGGCAACGGGCAGATGAGCGGTGTGGATCGGGGCGGGGCGGTCACGCAGGGGAACGCCGGGGCGGCCGGCGAGGGCGGCGCGGACCTCGGCCAGGATGGCGAGGGCTATTTCCGCGGGCGAGTCGGCGCCGATGTCGAGGCCGGCGGGGCCGTACAGCAGGTCGCCGGCGGGCGCGCGGTCGCCGAGTTCCTCCACCAGGAGCTGCAGGCGGCGGCGCGGGCCGAGCACGCCGATGTAGCGCACGTCGCGGGCGGCGAGCTGCTCCAGGTACTGCTGATCGGTGGGGTAGCTGTGGGTCATCAGCACCACCACCTCGCCGTGCCGCGCCGGCACGGTGGCGGCGAACTGCTCGCGCGCCGCGGTGAGCACCTGCGCGGCGGCCGGGAACCGCTCGGCGCGGGCGAAGGCGGCGCGGTGGTCGAACACGATCGGCGCCCAGCCCAGCGCCCCGGCCAGCGCCACCAGCGGCTCGGCGTCGGGGCCGGCGCCGCACACCGTCAGCGGCAGCGGCGGCTCGATTACCTCCAGCAGCACCCGTACCGGCGCGCCGTCGAGTTGGTAGCCGACCGAGCGCGAACTGCCCTCCACCAGCAACCGGACCAAATCGTCACCGACGGCGGTGCGCAACTCGGGGCGCCAGTGACCGTATGCAATAGCTTCCGAGGCCGTGATGTGCGGCGGCGGTGCCGCGCCCGGGGCCGCCGCGATGGCCAACCGTGCGCCTACCTCCGCCTCGTGGGCGGACTCGTAGACGGTAGCCAGGACGCTGCGCTGGCCGCGCGCCCGCGCCGCCGCAATGTGCGGCAGGTAGCGGCCATCCGCCACCGCATCGGCGGGGGCAACCCGCTCCAGCAGCACGTCGACCACGCCGTTGCAGCCCAATCCCAGGCCGAGCAGCGCATCTTCCGGGGCGGTGGAGTCGTAGCGCACGGTGCGCGAGCGGCCGTCGGCCAGCACCTCGCCGGCGCGCTCCAGCAGGTCGCCTTCCAGGCAACCGCCGCTGATCATACCGACGGTATCGCCGCCCGGCAGCGCCAGGGCACGCGCCCCTACACTACGGTAGCTCGAACCCTCCACGTGCACCAGCGTGGCCAGCGCGCACACCGACTCGGCGGGCAACCCGGACAGTTTGTCAGTGATGCCTTGCAGCTCGTCCATTTGCAGCGCGCACCACCCCCCGTCACCCGCGCGGCCGATCAGCCGCCGGCGACCGCGGGAATGAAGTACACCTCGCTGTCGGTCTGCACCCGTTCCAGGAAGGCATCCTCCAGACGCTGGCCGATGATCTCGCCATCGATGGCGATGGCGGTGGTGGCCTTCAACTCGTCGACTAGCCCCGGGAAGCGCTCATCGAGCACCCGCAGCACGCCGCGCACGTTGTGCGCCTCCACCTCGATGCTGCTCTCGCCGCCGGTTCGCTCCAGCAGGCGGGTGGGAATCTCGATGCGCGCCATCGTCCCGGAACCGGCCCGGCGGTCAGCTCTGCGCCTGCAGCACCGAGGCGGCGTCCTGCACCGCGCGCACGATCTTGTCGTAGCCGGTGCAGCGGCACAGGTTGCCGGACAGCCAGTAGCGGATGTCGTGCTCGCTCGGGTCGGGGTTGCGCTCCAGGAGCGCCTTGGCCGCCACCACAACGCCCGGGGTGCAGATCCCGCATTGCAGGCCGGCGTGCTCCAGCAGCTTCTGCTGCACCGGGTGCAGCTTCTGATCCTTGGCCACGCCCTCCACGGTCTCGATCTCGTGGCCGGCGGTCTCGGCGGCATACACCAGGCAGGAACAGACGATGTTGCCGTCCATCACCACGGTGCAGGCGCCGCAGTCGCCGGTGGCGCAGCCTTCCTTGGTGCCGGTAAGGCCGATCTTGTCGCGCAGTACTTCCAGCAGGCTCATGTGCGCCTCGCACAGGAACTCGGTGGGCTCGCCGTTGATGGTGGTTTGTACGTGCATCTGGCTCATGTTTCTTCTCTCCCTTGTCTCGCTGTTCGCGTCAGAGCGAAGCGCGCGCCCGGTCGCGGGCCGCGGCGGCCGCGCGCCTGGTCAACACGCCGGCGACGTGGCGGCGGAACTCGGCGGTTCCACGCCGGTCGGTAATCGGGCGGGAGGCCGCGGACGCCGCCGCCCCCGCGCGCTCCAGGTCACCATCGTCAATGGCGGTGCCGATCAGCGCCGCCGCCGCGTCGGGAACCATGATGGCGGTCGGCGCCACCGCTCCGAGCGCCACGCGGGCGGCGGTGCAGTTGCCGGAGGCATCGAGCGTCACGCTCACCCCCGCGCCCACCACCGCGATGTCCATCTCGTTGCGCGGGATGAAGCGCAGGTAGGCGTCGCGTGTGCCGGCGCCGGGCGCCGGAATCTCGAACGACACCAGGAACTCGCCGTCGGCGAGCACGTTGCTGCCCGGTCCGGTATTGAAATCCTCCACCGCTACCCGGCGTTCGCCGGTCGGGCCGGCGATCCGGCACACGGCTCCAACCGCCATCAGCGCCGGCACCGTGTCCGCCGCCGGCGAGGAGTGGCACAGGTTGCCGCCCAGGCTGGCGCGGCTCTGGATCTGCGACGAGCCGATCAGCTCGGCCGCCTCCACCACGCCGGGATAGACTTGGCGCAGGGTCGGATGGTCGGTCAGGTCGACCGCGGGAACGGCGGCGCCAAGCACCAGGCCATCGTCCGAAAGCGCAATCTCTCGGGTCGCAGCGATGTTCTTTACGTCGACGATCAATTCAGGAACAGTTCGGGTCAGCCGCATCTGCACCATGAGATCGGTGCCGCCGGCCAGCACCCGGGCTCCGGGATTCTGGCCGAGCACCTCGGTGGCTTCACTCACGGTCATCGGGCTCGCGTATCGCGCACTCATAGCAAGCGGAGTATAACGATACCGGGCGCGGCGCGCCACACCCCGTCGCACCATCGCACGATCAATTGCGCAAGCTACGCGTCGGGCGGCGGTCCGAAGCGAATACCTTGCCGGCTGCGCTGTGCCGCGTGTGGATCGACGGTCCGGTGCCGTTGCAACCATCCGGTCGTGTTCGTGTAGGCTGCCGGCACGAGATGCGGAACTTCGCGGGACAAATTCTCCTGGTGGTAGGCCACCTGAGTCGCCCCTTGCTCCCGGCGCCATCTGGCCGCACCGGTATACCAGCGCCGTGACCAGACCGGCCGGCCGAGGCGCCTGGCGTGCCGACCTGCTTACCCTGCTGCGCGGGGTGGGGCTGGGCGTGGTGGAGCTGGTACCGGGGGTGAGCGCCGGCACCCTGGCGCTGATTCTGGGCATCTACGAGCGCATGTTGGCGGCGATCGCCGCGCTGGTCGAGGTGGTACGGGCGCTGGTGCTGCCGCGGCGCGACGGCTCCGGCACCTGGCGGGGGCAGATCGGGCAGGCGTGGCGCGCGGTGCCGTGGCGCTTCGCGCTGGTGCTCGGGGCCGGCATGGGCGGGGCGCCGCTGCTGTTCAGCCACCCGGTGGGGGCGGTGCTCGATGCGGCACCGCACGCGGCGCTGGCGTTCTTCTGCGGTGTGGTGCTGGTGGCGGTGGTGCTGCCGCTGCGCGCTGTGGGCGTCTGGCGGGCGCCGCAGGCGGCGGCGTTCCTGCTGGCCGGTACCGCCGCGCTGGTGCTGCTCGGGCTGCCGGCCGCCGGCGGCGGCGAACCGGCGATGTGGTTCCTGGGCCTGAGCGGCGTGGTGGCGGCCACGGTGATGGTGCTGCCGGGAGTGAGCGGCGCCTTCGTCCTGCTGGTGCTCGGCCCCTACCCCTACCTGATCGGGGTGATCCGCGGGCTGACTACCGGCGACCCCCAGCTCCTGCCGTTGATCGTGTTCCAGGCCGGCGTGCTGATCGGCATGGGCGCGGTCAGCAAGGCGCTGTCGTGGCTGCTGGAACGTGCGCGCGGGGTCACGCTGGCGGCGCTGAGCGGCCTCATGCTGGGCTCGCTGCGCCGCCTGTGGCCGTTCCTGGCGTCGCCGGACGGCGCCGATGCGGACCACCTGCCGCTGCACGCCATCCCCAAGGTGCCACTCTCCGAACTGGCTCAGGTTCCGGCCGCCGAACTCACAATGGTCCTGCTTGCCGCGCTGGCCGGCGCCGCCCTGGCCGCCGTCGGGGTCGCCGCCGCGTTGCGCCAAGCATCAGCCGCGCCCGAGCGCCCGGCCGGCGGCCACTTCTGAATAGCGCCTCCGATTTGCCGGCCTGCCAGCCTATGCACCGGCAAGGCGCCGACCGGCAGGCGGTAACGGACGCCGCGCGCCGGCCGGCAGTGGCAGCAACAGGCCGGTGGCCCAAGCCTGCCGTACCTCACCGGGTCACTTCGCCGACCGGTGGCGCATCACGCCTGGGCGGACCGGTGGCACACGCCCGAAATATCGGACGCGAAGGAAACGGACCGGCGCCGTGGCATCCTTCGGCGCTGACGAGCCGGCCGTGCCGGCTTGCGCTGACGGCCCCCACCCCTCCCGCGGTTTGCGTTTTCCGGAGCGGCGGGTGTAGCGTTGCGGTGCGATGCAAACCGCCCTGCTGGTTATCGACGTGCAGAACGACTTCTGCCCCGGCGGCGCCCTGGCCGTGACCGACGGCGACGCCGTGGTCGCGGCGGCCAATGCCCTGATGCCGCGCTTCGACGTGGTGGTGGCAACCCGCGACTGGCATCCTCCCGACCACTGCTCGTTCGCCTCCCGGCATCCGGGTGCGGCCCTGTATGAAACCGTGGACGTGGGCGGGGTGGCGCAGACGCTGTGGCCCGACCACTGCGTGCAGGGCAGCGCAGGCGCGGCGCTGCACCCGGACCTGGACCAGTGCGGCGTCGACCTTATCCTGCACAAGGGCGCACGCCGCGACCTGGACTCCTACTCGGCGTTCTTCGAGAACGACCGTTGCACCACCACCGGACTGGCCGGCTACCTGCGCGAGCTGGAGGTGGGCCAAGTGACCCTGTGCGGCCTGGCTACCGACTACTGCGTGCGCTACTCGGCCCTGGACGCCGCCCGGCTCGGGTTCGAAGTGCGCGTGATCGGCGATGCGTGCCGCGGCGTGGACGTGCCCGACGGCAACATTGCGCGTGCACTCGAACAGATGCGGGCGGCGGGAATCTCCATCGAATAGGAGCCGGCATGACCTCGGCGCTGCTCACCGATCTCTACCAGCTCACCATGGTGCAGGGGTACTTCCTGCGCCGCCGCGACCCCCTGGTGGCGTTCGAACTGTTCTTCCGCCGGCCGCCGTTCGGGGGCGGCTACGCGTTGGCCGCCGGCGCCGAAGACGCGGTCGACGCCATCGCCGCGCTGCGGTTCACCGCCGACGAGTTGGCCTACCTGCGCAGCCTGGAGCTGTTCCGCGACGAGTTCCTGGCGTTCCTGGCGGAATGGCGCTTCCGCGGTGCGCTGCACACGGTGCCGGAGGGGACGGCGATGTTTCCCGGCGAACCCCTGGTGCGGGTAACCGCGCGCCTGACGGAGGCGCAACTGATCGAGAGCATGCTGCTCAACGTGATCAACTTCCAGACCCTGATCGCCACCAAGGCGGCGCGCATCGTACAGGCCGCCGGCGGCGGTCCGGTGCTGGAGTTCGGGCTGCGCCGCGCCCAAGGGCAGGACGGGGCGCTGTCCGCCGCCCGCGCCGCGTACATCGGCGGCGTGCAGGGCACCTCCAACGTGGCGGCCGGCCAGCGCTACGGCATCCCGGTGGGCGGCACCATGGCGCACTCCTGGGTCCAGTCGTTCGCCAGCGAACAGGAGGCGTTCGACCGCTTCGCGGAGTTCTATCCCGAGCGCGCCATCCTGCTGGTCGATACCTACGACACGCTGGCAAGCGGCATTCCGCATGCCATCCCGGCCCTGACCAGGTTGCAGGAACAGGGCCACGGCGGCTTCGGCGTGCGGCTGGACAGCGGCGACCTGGGCCCGCTGAGCCAAGCCGTGCGGGCGCGCCTGGACGCCGCCGGCCTGCAGCGCGCCCGCATCGTCGCCTCCAACGACCTTGACGAGGCGCGCATCGCCGCGCTGCGCGCCAGCGGCGCCCCAATCGACGTGTGGGGCGTCGGCACGCGCCTGGTCACCGCCTACGACGATCCCGCCCTCGGCGGCGTCTACAAGCTGGTCGCGTTGCATGACGGCACCCGCTGGCAGCCGACCGCCAAGCGTTCGGAAGAGGCGGGCAAGGCCACCCTGCCCGGCATCAAGCAAGTGGTGCGCTGCAGCCGACCGGAAGGCGCTACCGAAGACGTGCTGTGCCGCGACGACGAGGCCGCGGCCATAGTCACCGCGGCACCCGCCGGCGAGAAACGCGCACCCCTTCTCGCCGAATGCATGCGTACCGGAGAGCGGACCGCACCGCGCAAGTCGCTACGCGCCATTCAGGAGCACGCCGCCGCGAGTCTCGCAAGTCTGCCCACGGCCACGAGAGCACTGGCCAACCCCGCGCAGTACCCGGTAACTCCCAGTCCCCGGCTGATCGAAATGCATCAACAGGCCGCGGCACAAGACGCGTGACGTGCTCAGTTGCTCGTCGCACGATGATGGTAAATTGCACGTAATATTCCTTCGCCAAGGAGTCTATCGATGGGCAAGGACGACAAGACCGAACATGTTGCACCGATCAGTGCTGCACCTGAATGGAATGGCGGCGCGGTGGTGAGTCGCGCCGCGGACCATCGCGAACGGGTCTGTCTGCGGGTGAACGGCGCCGACCGCCGCGTCACGGCGGCGCCCGACACGCCGTTGCTGCTCGTGCTGCGCAACGACCTGGGGCTGACCAGTCCCAAGTACGGCTGCGGCGCGGAACAGTGCGGAGCGTGCATGGTGCTGGTAGACGGCCAGCCGGCGCCCACTTGCCGGTTGCCGCTGCGGGCGGCTGTCGGCCGCGCCATTGTCACGGTGGAGGGACTGGCGCCCGGCGCCGCCCTGCACCCGATTCAGGAAGCGTTCATCGCGCACAACGCGATCCAGTGCGGCTACTGCGCCGGCGGGGTGATGATTGCTGCCGCCGCCCTGCTGGACCGTGAACCATCGCCCACGCGGCAGCAGGTGCAGGCCGCCCTCGATCGCAACATCTGCCGCTGCGGCGCCCATAACCGGATGATCCGCGCCACCGAGAACGCGGCCGCGGCGACCGCGGGCAAGCCGGCGCCATGAACCAGCGTATCACCGAACGCCTGCGATTCGAGCAAGACCGCACCGTTACCGTGCTGTCCGGCAACGTGGAACTGGGCCAGGGCCTCAACGATGCGCTTACCCTGATCTGCAGTGAGGAACTGGCCCTGGAGCCGCACCGCATTCGCGTGCACTACGGCGACACCGAAGCCACTCCCAACGACGGCGTCACCGCGGGCAGCCGGTCAATGGAACGTGCCGGTGCGGCGATTCGCGACGCCGCCAGCGCGGTGCGCAGCGAGTTGATCCGCCGCGCCGCGGCGCGCCTCGAGGTCCCCGAGAACCACCTTGAGGCCCATGGCGGGGCGGTTCGTGCACGTGCGGACGGCGCAACGCAGGGCCTGCCGGCCGGCGCTCCCGCGGTCGCTGCCGGCGTCGACTATTGGGCGCTGCTCGACCCCGACGAACTCGGCGGCGGGCGGGCTGACCCGAGCCGCGCCGCGGCGGCCGCAAAGCCCCCGGCCGCCGGTGACCGGGATCACTCCTCGCACGCCACGTTCACCTCGACGCGGCCCCCCGTGGGCAGCGGGCGGCGGGAACCGTCGTGGCGCCGCGTCGACCGGGTGGTGCGCGCCGCGGACAACTTCGTGCACGACCTGCGGCTGCCGGGCATGGTGTACGGACGCGTGCTGCGGCCGCCCGGCTACGGGCAGCGCCTCGACGCGCTGGCGGCGGATGCGGCACGCGCCATGCACGGTGTGCTGGCGGTGGTAGTGGACGGCAGCTTCGTCGCGGTGGCCGCAGAACGCGAGGAGCAGGCCGTCGCCGCACGCGACGTGCTGGCGGCGAGCGCACGCTGGCAGCGGCAGGCATGCTCCGATCTGCCCGCCGACGGACGCCGCGCCCTGCGCGCGGCGCCGGCCGAAACCATGCCAATCCTGCACCGCGGCGGCGTGCACGACGCGGCAGCCGCTGCCACCGCCTCGGCCACCTACTCGCGCCCGTTCCTGATGCACGCGGCGCTGGGCCCGTCCGCGGCCGCCGCGCGCCTCGAACCTGGCGGCGATCTTACCATCTGGTCGCACGCGCAGGGTCCGTTCGAGCTGCGCGGGGCGCTCGCCGAGGCCCTGCAGCGCGCGCCGGAGAGCATCCGGGTAATCCACGTCGACGGCGCCGGCTGCTACGGCCACAATGGCGCCGACGACGTGGCGCTGGACGCCGCCCTGCTCGCACTCGCTGTACCGGAACGGCCGGTGCTTGTCGCCTGGTCGCGCGAGGACGAGAACCGCTGGGAGCCGTTCGGGACGGCGATGGCCGTGACCTGCGGCGCCGACCTGGACGCCAATGGAACCGTGCGGCACTGGCGGCACGACGTACGCAGCCACGCGCACGGCACCAGGCCGCACGCCACGCCGGGGCATTCCACGCTGCTTGCCGCCTGGCACCGCGCCGTTCCCCTTACCCCGCCGCCGCCGCGGAACGGTCCCGGTCTCACCGCGGGACCGCAGCGCAACGCCGAGCCGCTGTACGACTTCGCCGGACTCGCCATTACCACCGAGTTCGTCGCCGAGGCGCCGCTCCGCGTGTCCGCGCTGCGCTCCCTGGGCGCGTTCACCAACGTGTTCGCCATCGAGTCGTTCATGGACGAGCTGGCGGCGCGCTGCGGCACGGACCCGCTGGCCTACCGCCTGCGCCACCTGCGCGACGCGCGCGCCCGGCAGGGGCTGACCGCCGCGGTGCGCGCCGCCCCGGCGGGCGCGGCGCGCGCGCCGGCGGGGTGCGGCCCCCCGGGGTGCACGCCGCCCCGGCCCTGCCCGCCCCTGCACCGCAGGCCGCCGACTCGCCCGCAACGGCACCTGCCGCCATCGCACCCGCCGCGTGCGCCGCGACCGTGCCGTGCGTTGCCGGCGGCGAACTGATCGGGCGCGGCATCGCCGTGGCACGCTACAAGAACCTGCAGGCGTGCGTGGCGGTGGTGTGCGACGTGGCGGTCGACCCCGGCAGCGGGCGGATCCGCCTCCTGCATGCCGCCATCGCCGCCGACGCCGGGCGCATTATCGACCGCGACGGGCTGGCCAACCAGCTCGAAGGCGGCTTCCTGCAGGCGGCGAGCTGGACGCTGAAGGAGGAGGTGCGCTGGGACCGCGATGCGATTCGCAGCACCGGCTGGGACAGCTACCCGGTGCTGCGCTTCAGCGAAGTGCCGCCGGTCACGGTGCGGCTGATCGACCGCCCCGACCAGCCGAGCGTGGGCGCCGGCGAAGCGTCGCAGGGTCCGACCCCGGCGGCGATCGCGAACGCCGTGTACGCCGCCGCCGGCATCCGCCTGCGCCACACCCCGTTCACGCCGGCTCGGGTGCTGGCGGCACTCGCGAAGGCGGTCAGGTAGCGGACTGGGCGCCCGCGGCTGCGGGGATGTCGTCGAACGAGGCGTAGTGCATGCCGTACAGGCTGGCGTAGAGGCCGTCGAGCGCCATCAACTCGTCGTGCGCGCCCTGCTCGATGATGCGGCCCTCCTGCAGCACCAGGATACGGTCGGCGTTGCGGATGGTGGCCAGGCGGTGGGCAATCACCAGGCCGGTGCGCTGATGCAACAGGCCGCGCAGCGCACGCTGAATCTGCATCTCGGTGTAGCTGTCGACGTTGGCGGTGGCCTCGTCCAGCACCAGCACCCGGGTATCGGCCACGACGGCGCGCGCGAAGCTGATCAGTTGCCGCTGGCCGAGCGACAGGTTGCCGCCGCGCTGCTCCAGCAGCGTGTTGTAGCCCTGCGGCAGGCGGGTAATGAATTCGTGCGCACCCACCGCCCGCGCCGCCCGTTCCACGTCTTCCTGGTTGGCGCCCTGCGCGGCGTAGCGGATGTTCTCGGTGATGGTGCCGGTGAACAGAAACGGCTCCTGCAGCACCATGCCGATGTGGCGCCCGAGCGATGCCTGCGTCACGTCGCGCACGTCGTGGCCGCCAACCAGGATCTGCCCCTCCCACACGTCGTAGAAGCGGTGTGCCAGGGCGGTAATGCTGGTCTTGCCGGAACCGGTCGGTCCCACCAGCGCCACCGTCTCGCCCGGCTCCACGCGAAACGAGATGTCGTGCAGGATCGGCTGATCCTTGACGTAGCCGAAGGTGACGTTGCGAAACTCCACCGAGCCGTCGATGTCGCCCGGATCGCGCGCGCCGGGACGATCCTCGATCTGCACCGGCACGTCGAGCACCTCGAAGATGCGCTGCCCGGAGGCCATGGCGCGCTGCATGATGCTGTACTGCATGGTGACCGAGCGGATCGGCGCGAAGAAACGCTGCACGTAGAAGAAGAAGGCGACCAGCACACCGAGCTCGATCGAACCGCCGAGGGTCAGCGCGCCGCCGATTACGACAACCAGGCCGATGGCGAGGCCGGACAGGGTGTCGACGGTCGGAATCATCACCATCGAGAAGCGCGACGCCCGGACGTGGCTGCGCATGTTGTCGTGCACCTTCTCTTCGTACAGGTCGAAGTTGACCCGCTGGCGGCCCATCTCCTGGATCAGGCGCACGCCGTTGATGCTCTCGGCGAGCGCGCCGTTGGCGGTGGAGCTGCTTTCCCGCGCGCCCAGGAATGCGCGGCGCGCGAACGGTAGCCAGATGCCGCGCACGATCAACAGGGCGGGGATGATTGCCAGGGTCATCAGCCCGAGCGGCACGTTCAGGGTGAGCAGGATGACGATGATGCCGATCAGCAGCACCAGATCGCCGATCGCGAACACGGTCGACTCCAGGAACTCCTGCAACGCGTTCACGTCGCCCTGCAGCCGCGACATCAGCCGGCCCACCTCGGTGCGGTCCATGAATGCCAGCGCCACCCGCTGCAGGTGCGCGTACATGGCGCGGCGCAGGTCGAACAGCACCTGCTCGGCCACCCGCGCCACCACCGATTCCTGGATCAGGTTGGCCACGTAATTGACCAGGATGAGCGCCGCGAACACGGCGCAGGCCCCGAACAGCAGGCCGCGCGCCGCCGAACCAGCCTCCGCCATCAGCACGTCGTCCACCACCACGCGGATGATCAGGGGGAGCGCCATCTGCGAGAACGTGAACACCAGCACCGCGGCCAGCGAAATCCACAGGCGGGCGCGGTAGGGGCGCACGAACGCCATGAAGCGCTTCACCACCTGGCCGTTGAACGCGGCCCCGAACATCTGCTCTTCCTGGTTGACCTGCGATCCGACCGCGGCCAGCGGCGGCTTGTTCCCGTTGCCGCGTGCCTTGGCGTGGTACACCTGATCGGTCGGTACCGTTGCCCGGCTGCTCATGAGCGGCCTCCCGCGGCGCCCACGGTGGTGGCGGCGCCGTTGCCGCCGTGCGCGGCGCCGTTGCCGCCGTTGGCAGCGACCTGCTCCGCACCCGGGGCGCCCTCGACGAACGGCACGCCGGTATCGGCCGCGGCCGGAACTGCCGCCGGCGGGTCGGCGGCGGCACCGTTGCCAGGCGCGTGACCTGCGTCCTCCGAATCCGCGGCGGCGGTGGTGCGGCGCGCCTGCAGCTCGTACAGCGCGGCGTAACGCGCGCCGAGCGCCAGCAGTTGTGCGTGGCTGCCGCGCTCCACCACCTGCCCCTGATCCAGGAACAGGATCTCGTCGGCGTGCATCAGCGAGCTCAACCGGTGGGCGATGATGATGGTGGCGCACTGGCGTGTCACCTCGCGCAGCGAGGCGCGGATGCGCTGCTCGGTACCGGCGTCGATCGCCGCGGTGGAGTCGTCGAAGATCATGAACGGCGGGCGCAGCATTACGCTGCGCGCAATCGACAGCCGCTGCCGCTGGCCGCCCGACAGCGACACGCCGCGTTCGCCGACCAGCGTGCGGTAGCCAAGCGGCAGGCTGCGCACCCAGGTGGCAAGTTGCGCCGACGAGGCGGCGCGCGCGATGCGGTCGCGGTCGGCCCATGGATCGCCGTACGCCACGTTGCGCTCCAGGGCGGAGGTGAACACGTAGCTGTCCTGCTGGATTACCCCGACCGCGTTGCGCAGCGAATCCAGCGTCACGTCGCGGATGTCCTGACCATCAATGCTCACGCGCCCGCCGGTGACGTCGTAGAAGCGCGGCACCAAGTGGGCGATGGTCGACTTGCCCGCGCCCGGAGGGCCGACGATGCCGAGCGTCTGGCCGGGACCGACGGCGAACGAGACCCCGCGCAGCGCCACCGAGTCGCCGTCGTCGGTGCGATAAGCGAACGACACGTCCTCGAAGCGCAATTCGCCGCGCGTCAACGACAGCGCCGGTGCTCCCGGCTTGTCGGCCACGTCCGGCTCCTGGTCGAGCACCTCGAACAGCCGCTGCCCGGAGGAGGAAGCGCGCGCGAACGCGTTCACCATCATGCCGAGCTGGCGCACCGGCAACTGCAGAATGGTCATGAAGGCCAGGAACTCGGTAAGCCGGCCCACCGTCGCCTCGCCGTTCATCACCTTCAGGCCGCCGACCAGCAGCACCAGGCACATCGACGCGTAGTAGGTCATGGTCATGACCGTGGTGTTCTGCACCCGGATGCGGATTCGCTTGCGCGCCAGCAGCAGGGCGCGCCGCGAGGCGCGGTCGAACTTGTGCATCTCGTGATCCTGCGAGGTGAAGGCGCGCACCACGCGAATGCCGCTCAGGTTCTCGTCCATCACCCGGGTCAGGATCGACATGCGCTTTTGCAGCTGGTACCAGCTCTCGCGCAGCTGCAGGCGCGACACGATGGCCCGCCAGCCCACCACCGGCACGAAGCTCACCGCGACCAGCGCCATCAGCGGATCGGTAACGACAAGCTGATAGGTGCCGAAACCGATCAGCACGGCGAGATAGAAGGTGCGCAGCAGGCCGAAGTTCACGAACATGCGCACGCCCTCCACGTCGAGCATGCCGCGCGTCATCAGGTCGCCGGTGTGCACGCGGTCGTGGTAGCTGAAGCTGAGGTGCTGCAGCTTCTCGTAGTAGGCGAGCCGCAACGAGTAGGCGAGCCGCTGGCCGAGCGCCTCGCCCTGCTGCATGTACAGGGCCATGAACAGTCCGCGGCCCACGCTGGCGCCGAGCAGCCCGAGGGCCACCATCAGCAGTCCGTGGCGGGTCGCCGGGTTCCACAGCGTCGCCGCCTGCAGCAGGCCGTGGATGCCGTCCACCGCCTGGCCCATGAAGCGCGGAATCAAAAGCTGCGACAGCGCCGCGGCCACGGTACCGAGAATGCCGATCAGCAGGCGCGCGCGGTAGCGCACCGCCATGCGCGTGATGCGCGCCAACACCCCGGCGCCGGTTCGGGTGTCGACAAATGGCTGATGCCTGTCGGAAAGGGAGATGGAACTCATCGCGTGCGGCCCTGCCGTCGCCTGTTGTCGGGGTACATTTCCGTTCCGCGGCAGCGAAGACCCGCGAGACGGTTCCGGAGACTTGCACCCGCAAGGGCGCAAGTGCGGCTGCACCCACGTGCTGTGCACGCAAGTACAAATGCACTCTTAATATAAGGTCGGCAGAATCATGGGCAAGGTGAATAACTGTACCACCTGTACAATTTGCAGGATCATCGCCGGCGAGCTGCCTTCCGCCCCGGTTCTGGACAGTCCGGAGGTGATTGCCTTCATGGACCTGTGCCAGCCGCAGCCCGGACACGTGCTGGTGGTGCCGCGCGCCCACTACGCGCGCCTCTCCGAACTGCCGGCTGAGCTGGCATGCGCGATGACGCGAGTGGCGCTGCGCCTGACCGCGGCGATCTACCGCACGCTCGCCCCCGCCGGCGTCAACCTCACCCTCGCCGACGGCCGCGCCGCCGGCCAGGAAATCATGCACGTCCACCTGCACATCCGCCCGCGCGCCCCCGGAGACCGCGTACTCACCGTCCGCTCCTGCAACCCCTCCAACCAGGCCGAACTGGCCGCCCTCGCTGCCCGCATCCGCACCGGTCTGGCCGAATAGGCCTGCTTTGCCTCGCCCGTGCCCCGCAGCATGTGCCGCACAGGCACCACGCCCGGCCCTGGCGCCGACCACTCGGAAGTGATCCTGGACGAGGCCCTCGACAATAACCTCACCCTCCTCCTTGCCGGCCGCGCCGACGACGTCGCGGCGAAGACCTCGATCAGAAGTGCTCTCAAGCACTACGGTGCGGAGCACTACGTCCGAGCCCGCGAACGGGGTTACATGCTGTATGTCGAAGGCGGAACCGACATCGAGATCCTGCGCGCTTTGGCCAACCGGATCGGGCGCCGCGGCCGAGTGGGACGAACGGATCAACTCCTTCTACGTGGCGGACAACTTTCCCGACACCAGCCTGGATTCCGAGTTGGCCCGCGTCGAGGGCGGCTTCGGCGTCACACCGCAACAGCATTTTCACGCACTGCGCGGCATGGTGCCCGGGCTTATCGGATTGGCCATTCTCGATAACGACGGGAGGGAGCGCGCCGACTCCACCGAAAGCGGACTCAGCATACGGTATTGGCAGCGGTACGAGTGCGAGAACTATGTCGTGACGCCCGAGACGCTGGCCGCGTTCGCCAGGAACCACTACCGGGACAGCGCGTTGTTCGGTGGCTTCCAAACCGAAATCGACGAGACCCTTGACGGCGCGATCCTGGAACGCATTTTTGCAGGACGCGAAGAGGATTTCGCACTCTGGCGGGCGGCGGACGAGGCGACCCGCCGGCTGTTGTGGGAGGCACGCACCGAGCGCGTCAAGCTCAGCACGTTTGCCGAGCAGTTCTTTCGCCGCCTCGCGCAGCGGCTCGGACATGCCATGGTGCTGCGCAAGGGGGAACTCCACCGTCTCGTTGCATTTCTCCCAGTAGAGCGCATTCCCGACGAGGTCGCCGACAAGCTGGACCTGGTCGCCGACCTGTTCGCCAGCGCCCGCTGCGAGGAAACCGAGACCATTTAGGTTTGGGCGGTGGAGCGGTGCTGCCGTTGCGTTGACAGCGCGGAACGACGTTCGTAGGGTCACAGCCATGCCGATTACCGCGGCTGCCGAGCGCGAGCAGTTGATCCGGGACGGGTATTGCGTATTCGAGCAGATCCTGGACCGGGACACGGTGGCAGGGCTGGACGAAATGAGCGACTGGACCCTCGCGCAGGTGGATCCCTCCCACTTTGACGAGAATCGGGTGCGCGGCAGTATCATCCCCTACTGGACCTACCCGCATCCGGCGTTTGCCGAGCTCCTGGCGCACCCCGGCGCGTTGGACGCATTCGCCCGGCTGGGATTCGACCGGCCGCGGGTGTGGAGCGGGTTCGTGATCAGCAAGCCGCCGCACAGCCCGCCGCTGCACTGGCACCAGGACGGCCTGCTGTGGGACCACCCAATCAGCTACACCGACCAGCCTCAGCAGTACTTCCTGATGTACTACCTGGTCGACACCAGCCGCGACAACGGCTGCCTGCGGCTGATTCCCGGCTCGCACCGCAAGCGCCACCCGCTGCACGACCAGGACCCGCGCGCCACCGGCGAGCACGACGTGATACGCGATGTCGTGCTTAATCATCCCGCGTTCCAGCACGCCGAGGGAGAGATCGACGTGCCGGTGCGCGCCGGCGACGTGGTGATCGGCGACGCCCGCCTGCTGCACTCGGCGCACGGCAACAGCAGCGACCGGCGGCGCACCGTGCTCACCATCTGGTACTGGCCCGCCTACGACGACCTGCCGGAACCGGTGCAGGCGCTGATCACCGGCCACGTCACCGAGTCCCCCGAGTGGTGCGACTGGGCGAGGCAGACCCGGTCGATCACCGGGCCGCTCATCCCGGCCTACGACGGCCACGCCGAGGCGCCGGAGATGCGCACCGCCCCTGGTCCCGCGCTGCGCTGACCTGTAGCGAGACCACGGGCCGCTGCGCTGCCGCGCGCCAGCGGCCGAGCCGGCAGCGCCGCCGCCGCCCGAGTGGCGCAAGGCTTCGCAGCCGGGGCGGGCCGCCCGGGCCGGGGGCCGGCCTTGCGGGCCGTTGCGCGGGACAGTACATTCCGGCGCGATGAACGTACAAGGGGACCGGGTACGCCTCGGTGTGATCGGCTGCGGGATGGTGAGCGACTCCTACCTGCAAACGCTGCAGCGGTTCGACCACGTGGCGTTCGCCGCTTGTGCCGACATGGAACCGGATCGGGCGCGGCGCGTGGCGGCGGAGTACGGGTTCGGGCGGGCGTGCAGCGTCGATGAACTGGTGCGCGGCAACGACACCGACCTGGTGCTCAACTTGACGATTCCGGCAGTCCACGCCGAGCTCAACCTGGCAGCGCTGGACGGAGGCAAGCACGTCTACTCCGAGAAGCCGCTCGGCATCACGCTTCAGGAAGCGCAGGCGGTACTGCAACGGGCCGCAGACGGCGGGCTGCGCGTCGGTTGCGCTCCCGACACCTTCCTGGCCGGCGGCCACCAGCACTGCCGGCAACTCATTGAGCAGGGCGCCGTCGGCCGGCTGGTCGCCGCGTTCGGCGCGGTGGCCGGCCACGGTCCCGACGCCTACCACGCCAACCCGCACTTCTTCTACGAGAAAGGGGCGGGGCCGCTGCTCGACCAGGGCGTGTACGTGATCACCGCGCTGCTGCCGCTGTTCGGCCGCGTCAAGACCGTGTCGGCGCGTGCCCAGGTCGGCATCACCGACCGCACGGTGCGCACCGAGCCGCGCTTCGGCGAGAAGATCGACGTGCAGACTCCCACCCACTTGGTGTGCGCGCTGGAGTTCGAGGCCGGCGGCTTGGCCAACCTGATGATCAGTTGGGAGATCTGGGCCTCCAAGCTGCCGCTCATGGAGGTGTACGGCACCGAGGGCACCATCCGGCTGCCGCACTGGAACCACTACGAGGCCGAGTTCGACCTGTACCGGCAGGAGCCGGACGGCGGCGCCTGGCAGACCATCACGACCGAGCGCCCCTACGCCGCCGGATCCTGGCGCGGCCTGGGCGTGGCCGACATGGCCGCCGCGCTCCTGTCCGGCCGCCCGCACCGCGCCTCCGGCGAGCGCGCCAACCACGTGCTGGAAATCATGGCAGCCCTGGTGCACTCCGCCGACACCGGCGCCCCGGTCGCCGTCACCACCCCCTACACCAAGCCATCCCCATTCCCCGCGAACCTCGCCGAGTGCGAACTCGACCACCTCCCTGCGAGTCGATTGCGCTGAGATCTTCTCACATCGTGCGCACCAAGCGTCCTGGAGAGTTCCCCCGCGCTCCAGTCATTTGCGCTTAGCTCTCTCCGGCACCGAGTCGTCCTGCAAGTGGACCAGGATGCTGGTGTCAACTATTAGTAGGTAGCCGACGTTCACCTCCGCACCACGGGCTCTGGAATCGCGGATAGCGGAGAGAGCCCTGTATCGTCGATTCGCTTACGAACGTCAGCCGCAACCTTCAGCATCTCGGCAGGAGCGCGCACCGTCTCTCCGTCGCGCTGACGCAGGGCTATGGAAAGCGGTGCGACCCGTGCGACCCGTTGCGGTTCGCTTCGCAGTATCTCAACGAGCTCGCGCTCCGGAACGCCAGCGGTGACCAGCATCGCTACCGCTTCCACCAACTCCGGTATCATCGTCTCGTTCTCAGGAGCGAACGCGGCGTACAAGGAGCAAAACGCGTCAACGGCTGCCGTGAGATTTCCTTGCGACAATTCCGCGGACATCCGGAGGTACCGTGCTTTCCAGTCGAAAGAGACACCGATGTCATGACCCGCTGCCGTGCGCCGCTGATCGAGTTCGTTGGCTGCCAGCAACGCTTCGTCCGCGCGACCGATCCTGATCTGAGCCATGCCCTTTCGGAACAGGGCTGTAGCGACTTCCGCCTGCATCTCCGGCACTTCGCTCGATCCGAAACGATCGACGAGGGCATCGCTGGTCGCAATCGTCGCACTCGCGTCGCCCATCAACGCGAGAGAGGCGCCCTTGTTGTTCATGGCCCGAGCCACCACTTCGTGTAGCTCCGGATCGGCGCCGTAGGCGTACTGCGCCATCACCTCCTCGGCGGCGGCGATCGCCTCAGGATGACGGCGAAGCTCTCCTAACGATGCGCCCTTCTGTAGCAGAGCACCTGCGACCTGGGCTTGAACGGCGGCCTCCTTGCAGGCTCCAAAGCGCGCGACCACCTCTTCCGATGTTTTGATTGCAGCCTCGTGACTGCCGAGTCGAGCCTGCATCACGGCCTTGTACGAATACGATTGCGCGACCCACGCCTGTAGCTCAACCGCGTCACTTCTGTCATAGCGCTGTCTGACGTCTTCGAAGGTTGCAGTCGCTGCCGAAACCCAGCCAAGCTCTGCTTGCGTGACCCCCTTGTTGATCAAGGTCCGAGCAACTCGGCTCTGGAGTTCCACTACTTCACTCGTGCCATAGCGGTTCACCGCTTGATCACAGATTTCGATCGCTCCGTGATGGTTACCCATTCGTGCCAGTGCCTCTCCTGCGTTGAACAGAGCGGTAACGACTTCGACCTGCAACTCGGGAACGTCGGTCGCTCCATGCTGCTTGACGAGCTGGAAGTAAGCCTCCATCTCAGCGTTCCGATCACCAAGTTGCCCAAGTAGGGAGCCCTTGTTGATCAGGCACTTTGCAGCCAATACTTGTACTTCCTTCTTTCGGCTATTTCCGAATCTCCGTACGACTCCATCGCAAGTCTTGATTGCGTATTCGAGCTGGCCGAGTCGAATCTGTTCAACTCCGATATTGAAGAACGCGATGGCAATGTGATGTTGCAACTCCGGAGCGTCGCTCTCACCGAAACGCGCTAGAGCCGTACGGTTGGTCTTGATTGCCGCGCCGGAGTTTCCGCTGCGTCCTTGCGCCGCTCCCTTGCGGGTGTACGCCTGCATCACGATCGCTTGCAACGCGGTTACTTCGCTCGCTCCAAATCGTGAGATCACTTTGTCGCAATCGACGATCGCCGCCTCATATTCCGCGCGTTCGAGTTTCCCGACCGCACTATCGATCAGCTCGTGGGCACTTCGTGCAATGTCGGCGGAAACCGCGCCAAGTTCCGGTACGTGGGACTGAGCGCCTTCGATTCCTGCGAGAATGACGGGAGATTCCAGAGCCTGCAGCTTCAGCGTGCCGAACAGCTCGGCAAGCTCGGAGTCTCGGTAGAGTACTGTCATGAAGCGCAGGAGACTCTGTACGACAACCGCCTCGTCACGTTGTCGGCGCAATTGGTAATAGATGCAGTATAGGGGTTCGGTAACTCTGTACAGCCGCTTTTGGCCTGTTCCATCACGGGTCACCGCGCGACGGTTGACCAGCCGACCGAGCATGGTGGAGACGGTTCGTACGTCCATTCGCGCGCGCGCCGCGATCTCCCCCGTGCTCGACGGCTGCCACAGGTCGGCGATGGCCAGAAAGACGCGCCGTTCGGTCCTGGGGAGGGCCTCCTGGTAGCCGCGAAAGGTGTCGGTGAGATCGTCGATCAGTAACACCAGCTCCTCCATCAACCGGCGCACGGAGCGGTGGCGCGCGAATCCGGCTACGATGACCACGAATCGGGGTGAGCCTCCGGTGAGGATCTCAAGAGCCCGTTGCTGACGTTCGCCCGCCGCCTCACCACTGACGACCCTCCACAGCCGTCCGCATTGCGCGGCACTCAACGGTCCGAGACAGATGATTCGGAACAGCTCGAAGAACGGTTCCCGCGCGTCTTCAAGTCCCTCGAAACGGCTGGTCGCGGTGGCGACCAGAATGATCTGTGGCTCCATCTGCAGCGTCTTGCGCAGCTTCCAACCGAAGTCGCCGTCCGCGTTGGCGCACAGCGCTTGCAGGTTCTCGACCATGAGGACGAGGCGCTTGCCGAGCGTGTCCGCCGCCTCCAGGACCGCAGTGCGGGCACGTTCGTCGAGTTCCCGCTCGCGCCACCGGGACGTGAGGTCGGCCCGGGTGTCCCGCAGGTTCCGTGCGAACTCGGGGTTCTGTTTGTCGACAGCCAGCGCCAGGTAGAACAGGACCTCCAGCCAGAAGTCCGCGGCGTTGAACACCTCGTCGCTCTCCTCCATGAAGCGGACCGGCAGGAGGCCCGAAGCAAGCTGGGCATCGGTGCGCAGTTCGGCCGCGACGCGTGCCAGGAGCATGGTCTTCCCCCTGCCTCTGGGGGCGACGATCAGCGTGTGCTGGCAGGAGTCGGCATTGAGGTTGCCACGAAGAATATCGAGCACAGTGGCGAGTTCGTGCTCTCTGACGACGAATTGTTCGATAAGCTCCTCGTCAGGCTGGAGCATCCCGGGGTTGCGCTTGCGAATGATGCGCCCTTGCGCGTCGCTCATCGAGCCGGCCCCTCCGCGGCATCGGCCGAGCGGTCAGCAACCGAAACGTGGTGATCGCGGAAGCGAGCCGCCCACCAATCTCTCAGCAGGCGCGACGGGAATATGTGGTCTCGGCCATGCGCCGCCAGATAGCCGTCGTGTACCAGTACGTCGAGGACTTCGGCAATCCGCGCCTGGGCGTCGCCTACGACCCGGGAGTAGATCTCGCCGAGACGGGTCCGCGCGCCGGCCGTGAAAGCTTCCTGGGTGGCGGCTTCCGCCAGTATCTCCATGGCGATGGAGCGGCTTTCCTCGTCGAGCGCGTCGCGGAGCCGCGTTTCGTAGTGGGCGAGGTCGTTCTGCCCGGCGGGGCCGAGCATGCCAGTACGGTACACCTTCTCGACGTCGGCCACCGTCACCCAGTCGCGGTTCTCCATGATGGCGAATTCCCGCAGCCGGGCGAAGAACGACTGCAAGTGGTGGGGGATGCCGATCCCGAGCGCGTCGTGTACCGCCTCGGCGACCCCATCGTCGACCGCCAGCGCGGTGCTTCTGGCCAGCCGGTGGAAACACTCGATACTGGTTTCGCGGTTCCAGGGGCCCAGACGAAACGGATCAAGGTAATTGATACGATCGGGGATTCCGAGCCGCTGCACCAGCGGCATGAGACCGATGCTGCCGGACACGATGAGGATCGGGGAGTGATCGCCAAGTCCTTGCAACACGCCGCGCAACCAACTCAGGAACCCCTCGACACGGGTTGCGCCGTCCTGAGCGCGCAGCATCCGCTGGAGAAAGATCGGCAGTTCGTCGATCACCAGAAGCACGCGCCGTTCGTACTCCGCACAGGCCCGGAGCAGGTGCTCGCCGTGGCGCCTCCAGTTTCCAGCGTCCAGACCCGCCCGGATCTTCAAGCGAAACCCACTCACACCGATTTCCTCGACGGCTTCGACCGCGCGCCGTCCCAGACCGGCCACATTGCCCAGTCGCGACACGATTGGGCGAACCGGGTACGCGGCCCGCGCAATATCGGCGATCACGTCTTCGGGGCAGGTCGCGTCCTCGACGTCGGCGAACAGCGAAGACCATCCGCCGGACTCCGTGAGCCGGTGCCCGAGTTCACGAATTATGCTCGTCTTGCCCATGCGCCGCTGGCCGCTCAGCAGCACGTGGTTGCCGTCTCGTACGCGCTGCTCCAGGATGCAAAGCTCAGGCTCGCGGTCGAAGAAGTCGTCGCCGCTCACCCAGCGGCCGGTGGCTGATCTCATGGCCCATACAGTCTACGAGCATCACCATGTTGTAGTCAACCATAATGTTGACTACCGATATGTTGTCTATTTGCGAAACGGCATCCCGCGAAAGGGACTCAGAGAGCGTTGACGAAGCCGTGCGGCGCCGGTCGGCGATGTCATTCGTCGTCCGTTCCGGGGATCACTTCCGGCGGGGCGGTTGTCGCCCGCGCGCGATTGTCGGAGGATTGTGGCGTACGACGGGGCCGCCACGAGCACCGGCTGGAACTGCCCGTACGTCCGCACCGAGGGAGAGCGACCGATGAGTGAATATCAGTACTACGAGTTCCAGGCAATCGACCGGCCACTGAGCGAAGCGGACCGGCAGGCGTTGCGGGAGCTGTCGACGCGGGCGCGGATCACGGCCACCAGCTTCACCAATGAATACCATTGGGGCGACTTCAAGGGCAGTCCGGTACGGCTGATGGAGCGCTGGTTCGACCTGCACCTCTATCTCGCCAACTGGGGAACGCGGCGCCTGATGATCCGGCTGCCGCAGCGGCTGGTCGCGCGCTCCCATCTCGACCGCTTCCTGCGCGGCGTCGACCTGGTCCGGGTCCGCGAGTCGGGCGAAAACCTGATCGTCGACGTTCACAGTGACGACGACGCTACAGACTACGCGGACTACTCCTACGAGGAGGACGACACCGACTGTCTTGCCGCCATCGCCCCGCTGCGCGCGGCGGTGCTGGCGGGCGACTGGAGGCTGTTCTACCTGCTGTGGCTGACGGCGGTGCAGGACGAGCGCTTGGACGATGGCGATGCCGAGCCGCTGGCGGGGATCGGTCCGCTTACCGGCGCTCTCAAGGCGTTTGCCGATTTCTTCGGCATCGATCCGCACTTGGTGCAAGCGGCCGCCGAATCGTCCCCGCAGGCGAACGGCGAACTCTCGGCGGACGAGGTCCGCGCGGTAGTGGCAGCCTTTCCCGACACGGACAAGACGGCGTTGCTGTGCCGTCTCGTCGCGGGCGACCCGCACGTCGCCGCGGAACTGGGGCGCAAGGTAAGAGAGGCCGACGCCGCGGCAGGCGAAGCGGATGCCGCCCACCGGACGGTAGCGGATTTGCGCACGCGCGCGGCCGAGATTCACAAGCAGGCCGAGGCCGCCAAGGCCGCACGGCGCGAGGCCGAGCGTCGGCAGCGAGCGCGAGCGGCCGAGCAGGAGCGCCGGGCACGGCTCGTGGTACTCAGGCGGCGAGGCGCGGCGGTCTGGCGAGAGGTCGAGACGGAGATCGAGAAGCGGAACGCCGGCGGCTACGACCGGGCGCTGGAATTGCTGCTCGACCTGAAGGCGCTGGCTCAGGAGGATGGCTCGCTGGTGACATTCTCCGACCGTGCTCGCTCCCTGCGGGACCGCCACTCCCGCAAGCTGCGCTTTATCGAACGGCTGCAGCGGGTCGACCAGCAATGACGGACCGCCTGCCCAATGCCCCGCGGCGACACGACGCGAGAACCGCGAAGCAGAGCACCGACACCTTTGCCGCGTATCAGCGCCATTCGCGCCGCACCTGGAGCCGCGTGGTGGTGGATCATGCCATCCTTTACCCGACCCTCGGTCTCACCAACGAGGCGGGCGAGGTGGCGGGCAAGGTGAAGAAGATCTTCCGCGACAAGGGCGGCGTGATCGGCGAGGAGGACCGCACCGCCCTGAAGAGCGAGCTCGGCGACGTGCTCTGGTACCTGGCCCAGATCTGCACCGATCTCGACCTGTCGCTGCAGGAGGTGGCGGAGGAAAACCTGACCAAGCTCGCCCGCCGCCAGCAGGCCGGCACCCTGCACGGCGAAGGCGACAACCGGTAGCAGCTACCGGCCGGCTCCATCATGGCACGGCTATGTGCGCCGCAAACGGGTCCGCCGGATCGGCCGAGGCACTCCTGTCCGCGCCGATCGCCGTCACTCGCCTGCTTGACTGAAGAACGCCACTCATCAACTCAGGCGATAGCCGATACCCCGCGCTTGACAGGTTCCTGAGCACGGGAGCCACTGCCGCGAGGATCCCGGCGGACTTGGCCGCAAGCAGGACGCCCGCCACTCCCACGACGGGAAGTCCGCGCTGGCGGGCGAATCTTCGGCCCTTTGCATCGTCGATCAGGAGAAATCGGGCCGCCCGTTCCTCGGCGAGGGCGATCGCTTCCGCCTCGCCCGGATCCAGCGAATCTGCGAGTTCCGTGGCAATCACCAAGCCCTGAGACGAGTGCACGGTGATCCAGCGATCCGTGAGTGCCGCTGAGAGAACGTTTGCCCCCGGATAGCCGGATTCAATGCCGAGTTCATCGCGAACGGCCGGCGGAACTACCACGCTTCCGTATAGCAGACGGAGCAGGTCGAGCTTGTCGACTCTTGACTGAGCCAGTTGCCGCACTGAAAAATCCACACGAAGTGAATCTGTTGCCGCATCCAAAGATCCACAGGAACGAGGCGGCGGTAAAGGGGGTGGGGTGCGGGGAGGGGGCGACGATTCCTGTGGACAGTGGGGATAACTGAAGTCTGGGTGTGGACCAGGTCGTCGGCCTACGCGGTCGGCGCTTGGGAGCGGGCCGGGCACGGCGCGCAGAGCAGCCTCGATTTCGTCTGCCGTGGCGAGTTCTTGCTCGATCAGGCGGACCACCTCAGCCGCGGTCGGCACCGCCCGACGCTCGCTCCGGGCGGTCAACCGGCCCGCTCGGTCGGGGTGACGCGGTCGACGACCATACGCAGCAATTTCTGCTGCAGGCGCAGTATCTCACGCTGCAGCGCGGC
>MKWU01002803.1_pt1 | contig 24733 bp, 13 predicted proteins | sample 809101 | NCBI WGS metagenome assembly MKWU01 (sample SAMN05860141, study PRJNA318959) | sponge metagenome | host: Aplysina aerophoba | place: Slovenia: Piran, Adriatic Sea, Gulf of Piran | collected 2013-05-07 | reverse complement strand
CGCCGACGGCGACTACGTCGGCGATCTCTTCCGCCAGCGCGACGTCCTCAACCCGGCTTCGTCATTCTTCGTGATTCATCTGAGCGAGGACCCCCGAGGTCCGGTGCGCGTGCACGAGCGTTCGCGCATCCGCGAGGTGACACAGGAGCTCCTCGCCTCGCACCCCCTGATGCCGTGATGCCGGCAAGGAAAACAAAAACCGGGGCCGTGCGTGGGGAGATGGAAGTTCCTGCCCGTCGTGATGTCCGAGTCTCACACACGTGCTCACTCCAGCAACCCTGCGGGTCCTTCGGTCGCTTCGCTCCCTACGGCCTGGCCCAAGACGGTCTAAGGCGGGCCGTGAACGTCGCCGACCGTGAAGTTGGCTTGCCTGAACTCTCCAACGCCGAGTGTGTGGCGCACCGGCCCCTGAAGCGCGGGGCCGGCGCGTCGGCCCGGCGCTGGCAATTCTTGAGCAGGCCAACTCGAAACGCGGCCACTCTCCAAGGCGGCGCGCCGGGCCTCCCAGGTCCGGAGAACGCCAACTTCCGCACCAACATCGGCGACGTTCCGCACCAACTCCCGCCTAAGACCATCTAGGGCCAGGTGCTTCCGCTGCGCGCGCGTGAATCAAAAGGGACATCACGAAGGGGCAAAGGGCCCCGGAGGATGAACAAGGGAGATCGTCATGATCGACACCACCAGCGCTACCCCCACCGCGTCTTCAACTGCAACGGTCTGCGAGAGCATGGCTCTGTACGGTGCAGCACCGGAGCGCGGCGAGCTCGACAGCAGAGTCGTCTGGGACGAGGACGACGCCATCGATGCACTGGGCGAGGCCATCCGCGTCATTGTCAACGGCATCACCGTCGACGGCACACAGATGGCCGACGAGCGCGAGCCGCTCATGTGGGGCCTGACCAACATGCTGCACAGCCAGGTGCAGAGGCTCGACCGCGCCGTCGATCGCATCACGCCCGAGATGCGCGACCTCGAGAAGGCGCAGGACGGATCGGAAGTGAAGGCGTGGGAGTTGCAGACCCTCACGGATCGCGCGCAGAGCCTCGGCGACAGGCGCGATGCCTTCGAGAAGCTCCGCGACCTCGCCGCCGACGCCTACCGCGTCGAGACCGGCGACCTGTGGCGCCCGCGTCACGGCTCCCACACCAGCCAGACCGGCACGCTGACCTCCGCCGCCATCGATGCCCGTGACTTCAGGCGGGCCCGCAAGGACCGCGAGACCCGCGCGCACCTGCCCGAGGGCACCCTGGTCGCAATCACCGGCGGCAAGACCGTCAGCGATGCCGACGCGGTCTGGAGCACGCTCGACATGGCGCACGCGAAGTACCGCGACATGGTACTGCTCCACGGTGGCGGCCCCGGCGTCGAGAAGATCGCCGCGAGCTGGGCCGACGCCCGCGGCGTCAACCAGATCGTCTGCCGTCCCGACTGGTCCGCCCACGGCAAGGCCGCGCCATTCCGCCGCAACGACGAACTCTTGAACCTGCTGCCCAAGGGCGTCATCGCCTTCCCCGGTAGCGGCATCACCGGCAACCTGATCGACAAGGCACGCACGCTGGGAATACCGGTGATGCAGATCAAGGCGACGTGACGGCGACGCTCGCCTCGCCTGTCGGAGGCGGTCCTCGCTTCGGCGAGGGTCGCCTCCACATTTCTTAGCCGTGCCCCACCGCGCATCGCGGCTCGGCGCATCCGCGCCTGCGCCGCTCGCGCTCGAACCGTCATCCCTCAACGCCCCGGCCTCGGCATCGCTTCCGCCTCGGAGCTTCGCACCGTCGGCGGACGCTCGCCCCGCAGCAGCCCGGCCACCGCAGTCCCCTCCGTGAGGCCTGCCCGAAATCGAACCGACCCCGACTGCGGCCAACGTCGTCGGTGGCGATGACGATGCCGCCCCTGCAAGTGCGACCGCCTCTGCCGTGCTGAACTTCACCTCCGCGAGACGAACTGCGAGACCTCTATGCAGATCCCGCGTCGGCGCCGTCGCCGCTGGCGACGATCGCTGCGACATCTTTCCCCACTCCGGTAACGCTGCGCCTGAATGGCTCGGCGTCACCTCGCCCGACGCTCGCGATGACAACGGCGATCGGACAACTGCGCTGACCATGATTGCGAGCCTCGCCACTTCCATCCGGTTGCCGTCCCGCCAACCGGCGCCTGTTCGCCGCGGTCGCACGACCGCCTGCCGCAGACAACCCTCCCTGCAATCCATGAAGGCTGGGCCCTGACCCTTCTTCTCGCCTCCCTCAAGTCCCGGCTCTACGGCGGAGCCGCTTTCACCGTCACACCCCACGCACCGCTGGTGCAGGAGCCGATTGCTGCCGCCACGGGCCGTCAGGGCTGCGCAGGAGACGCCAGGAGTACGACGAGTTGCGGGAAAACAGCGTTGGATCAAGCGAATGTCGCACGACATTCGATCCTATCCTATTGAACTGCAACAACCTCCCCCATCGCGACATTCGCGCGACATTCGGCCCATTTTCGGGCTGCATCCTGCGGACGCTCTACGAAGTGCCGAGGGTTGAACGCCTCGACAACCGTATATTGATCCGATCCGGCCGGTGATCCGACCGTCCGGAGCGATATCCACGACCGAAAGCACGGAGCCATGACCGAAAAGACCACCGACTGCAGCAGCGTCGATGCCCATCCTGGCAAGAAACACACGGACACTCGCGCCTCTCGCACGATCAGATTCTCCGATCGCGAATGGGAAAAGGTCACAGAGGCTGCCGTCAGACACGACATCGGCTCGCCGGCGGAGTTCGTGCGTAACGCCGCGCTGACCATGGCAGAAGACGAATCGCTGACTAAACGCGGCACCCTCTCACCCGGGCTCGTTCAGATGATCGAGCATACCTTTCGCGGTGTCCTCTTTCTTTCCACGCTCAAGCGCGACGAATTGATCCGCGAAGGGCGCCAGCATGAGGTCGAGGGCCTGATCCAGGAGGGTCGGGAAGCCCAATCGGAACTGCTCATCGACAAGTAAGACCGTATGTCCTTCTGCGGCTGTCTTGTGATAGGACGTTTCGACGGCGCGTTCGGGCTCGTGTAGTGCAGCGGGCAGTCCGCCACCAGCGCGTCGAAGCAACTGCTGACTTTCAGGTATTCGGCGAAGAACGCCAGATGACCCGGCGGCGTCACCGCCGCCTTCGGATCTCATTCGACGTGGACCGTGCCGGGAATGGATCGGTGACGAGGACCGGGACGGGTTCCTGTTCCTCACCTCGCGCGGCGACCAGCACGCCTCTCTGCGCGGGCTGATCTCGACCTGGCTCGAGATCGCGGTCAACGCCATGCTCTCGCTCGCGCAAGAACCGGACAGGCGCATCTGGGTCGCCGATGTCGAGCGCGAGGTCGCGGCGCGCGAGAAGGCGGGCACGCTGCACGCCGCCCGGCCGATGCGCGCCCGCGCCCTCGACAAGGCGCTCAGGGGTGGCCCCCTGACGGCCGGGCAGAAGGCGGAGGTGAAGCTCATCCTGTCGTCCGAAGACCGCACCGTCGGCGCCCAGGGCTATGCTGGCTCGGGCAAGACCACCATGCTGAGGCGCGCCCGCGCGCTGATGGAGAAGAAGGGCTATGAGGTCCACGGCCTCGCGCCCTCGGCCTCGGCCGCGCGCACGCTCGAAGGCGAGGCCGGCATCGGCAGCGAGACCCTCCAGCGCTTCCTTGCCTGCCACGCCGGCGTCGCCGAGGGGCGCATGACGCGCAAGGGCGAGATGGAGATGCGCGCGACATTCAGGAAGACCGCGCTGATCGTGGACGAGGGCTCGCTCGCCTCGACGGTGCAGGCCCGGAACCTGCTCCGGATCGCCGATGTGCTGCGCATCCCCCGCGTGGTGCTGGTCGGCGACGCGAAGCAGCTCGACGCCGTAGAAACCGGCAAGCCCTTCGCCCAGCTCCAGAAGACGGGCATGAAGACCGCCGTGATGGAGGAGATCATGCGCCAGCGCGACCCGGCCCTGAAGGAGGCCGTCGAGGCGAGCCTCGCGGGCGACGTCGCGCGCGCGTTCGGGAAGCTCGGCGACAACGTCGAGGAGGTGAAGCCCGACAACCTCGCGGGCACCGCCGCCGCGCGCTGGCTCGCGCTCTCGCCGGAGGAATGCGCCAACGCCGGGCTGATGGCGCCGAGCCACGGCCAGCGCGAGGACATCAACGTCATCGTCCGCGAGCGCCTCGTGCGCGACGGCGCGGTGCACGGCCCCGCCATGACGATCGAACGGCTCGTCTCGCGCGGCTATACCAGCGCGGCGCAGACGCTCCCCCCCCACTACAGGCCCGCCGCCACCTACAGGCCCGGCGACACGGTCGCGTTCCACCGCCCCTACAAGCGTCTCGGCGTGGAGAAGGGCGACGAGCTGCGCGTCGCGGGGGTCGATCACCGGACGCGGACGGTGAACCTCGAAGGCGGGAACGGCCGGTCCGTCGCCTGGGAGCTCAACCGGATCGCCGCCCGCGCGGGCGGCGTCGAGGTGTACCGGAGCGAGGAGATCGAGCTCCGCGCCGGAGACCGCATCCGCTGGACCCGCAACGATGCCGGCCTCGGCCTCGTCAACAGCGGCACGGCCGAAGTCGCGGCGGTGCGCGGCGGACACGTCACGTTCCGCCTAGAGGACGGGCGCACGCTCGATCTCGCCCCCGGGGATCGGCAGCTGCGCCATGTCGACCGCGCCTGGGCCTCCACCGTGCATGCGTTCCAGGGCCGCACGGTCGATACCGTAATCGCGGTGATGGAGGCCAATCATCCCCACCTCACCACACAGAAGAGCTTCTACGTCGAAAATTCCTGCGCGCGCGACCGCGCCGAGCTTGTAACCGACGACCGGGCGGCGCTGAAGGAGCAGCTCGAAGCGGCCACCGGCGAGCGGATAGCGGCGCTCGAAGCCGTCGAGCCGGATCGGGCGAAAAGCCGCGAGGCGGGGCTGGAGCCGGGCCGGACCGTGGAACGGGAGACGGGTGAATCGGCGCCGCAGGATCGGGAGAGGTCCTCCGATCCCGAATTGGAACGTTTCCGCGCGCCGAAGGGCCGCGATCGCGATCTCGGGTTGTAGCAAGCCCGCGTTGCAACCTCGGAAGCGGCGGATCAGGAACTGATACCGAGCTGTGGCCGTGCGGCAAAGACCCGCTCGACGTTGGTGTTGCGTGCCCCGGGGTCCAACGTAAACGAGTCCGCCGAGGGGGGTGGGTTGCGGTATCGGTGAACGAAGCGTACGAGGCGGTCCGAAGTGGGGCAAGGTTCGGTCATTCAGGTTGCATCCGCATCGGTGGGGTCCGATTGAGGGTGGGGTCCGATTGAGGGTATGTTCAGTTGTCGCGAGTAGCGTCGGACCGATGTAAATTGATGCGAGACGTCCCCGGGACGCTGGATGCTGTGAGGACTTGCCGCAATGATCAGGTGGATGGACAGCAGACGCATGGGAGCCAGTCGCAGCGGCGTCCGCAATGCGGCACTCCCGCTCCCTGCAACAGGGTACGACGTTTCGACGTCATGGCGCTCGGGAGGCGTGGTAACCGGCTTCCCGGACCGTCATGGACGGAACGGGGGTGAGCACGCTCACGAGTTGCCGCTCGATCGAGGACACCGACGCACATGACGGGGAGCACGTTTGCCGAAGCCGTCGACTTCTACCGCGTCGAGGCGTCACCAAAGCTCGATGCCAAGAGGCGAACGCTGCTCGGCCAGTACATGACACCGGTGCCGATCGGCCGGTTCATGGCGAGCCTGTTCGTGGAAACTCGCGGCGACATGCGGGTGCTCGACCCAGGCGCGGGCGTGGGATCGCTTACGGCTGCGCTTGCCGAACGGCTCTGTGCGGCGGCGACCCGTCCGCATGCCGTGGAATTCGTTTGCTACGAGATCGATCCGCTCTTGTCGGAATACCTGCGGGATACGCTGGAGCAGGTAGAGGCGCGATGCCGGGACGCCGGGATGGACGGCAGCGGGCGATTCCTTGAAACGGATTTCATTCTGCACCTCGAACCCGACCGGCAACCGGATTTGTTCGCCGGTGTTGCCGAGGCGGAAACGGGATTCACTCATGCCATTCTCAACCCGCCTTACCGCAAAATCAATGCCGGCTCGGCGCATCGCTCGGCGCTGCGCAGGGCGGGTGTCGAGACGTCCAACCTTTACGCGGGCTTCATGTTTCTTGCGGCACGGCGCCTGCGCGAGGGCGGCGAGATGGTCGCAATCGTCCCCCGATCGTTCTGCAACGGACCGTACTTCAAGTCGTTTCGGGAACGGTTCCTTTCGATGATGACGCTGCGCCACATTCATGTCTTCGAACGGCGCAATAGGGCCTTCAGCGACGATGACGTGCTTCAGGAGAACATCATCATTCACGCGGTCAAGGGGGGCGCAGCTGCGGAGGTGACCATCACGACGAGCGGCGGGGCGACCTTCGAGGTCGATCCAGCCGAAGGCGTCTGCAACGCCGAAGACCTCACGCGCAGGACGGTTCCCCAAGACTCCGTGATCCGTGTCGGGGACCCCGACCGGTTCGTGCATATCGCCGCCGACGGCATCGAGCAGGGCATCGTGGATCGCATGGCGCACTTCCCTGCGAACCTTGGCGATGTGGGCGTCGAGGTATCGACGGGGCCGGTGGTGGATTTCCGTCTCAGGGACTGGCTCTGCGCGCAGCCGGAGGACGGGACGGTTCCGCTTCTCTACGCGGCGCATTTCCAGGGCGGGAAACTGTCCTGGCCCAGGACCATGCGCAAGGCGAACGCCATTCGGGTCTCGAACGACAGCCGAAAGTGGCTGTGGGCGAACAAGGGACACTACGTCGTCACGCGGCGGTTCACCTCCAAGGAAGAGCGGCGCCGGATCGTCGCTTCGGTCTACCCGTCGGACCTTCCGGGCGATCTGGTCGGCTTCGAGAACCATCTCAACGTCTTTCATGTCGGACGGCATGGCATGGCCGGAGAACTGGCCGAAGGACTTGCGCTCTTCCTCAATTGCAGTCTCGTGGACCGCTACTTCAGACAGTTCAACGGCCATACGCAGGTGAACGCGGCGGACCTTCGTTCGTTGCGTTACCCGGATCGCGCGACCCTGGTGCGGCTCGGAAGCGAACATGGCGGGCGCACGCTCTCGCAGCACGACATCGACACGATCATCGAGAAGGAGATTTCGCACATGGCGGACGACGAGAATCCGCTTGAAGCGCGGCGCAAGATCGAGGAGGCGCTCGCGGTCCTGAAGGCGATGGGGATGCCGCGCGGGCAGCACAATGAGCGCTCGGCGCTGACCCTCCTTGCATTGCTCGATCTCAAGCCTTCGGGGGCATGGAGCGGGCTCGACCGGCCTCTGATGGGCATCACGCCGATCATGGATTACACGCGCGAGCACTACGGAAAGGAGTATGCGCCCAATACGCGCGAGACCTTCCGCCGCCAGACCATGCACCAGTTCGTGGAAGCCGGGATCGCCGTCTACAATCCGGACGACCCGCAGCGACCCGTGAACAGCCCCAAGGCCTGCTACCAGGTGGGCGAGGAAGCCGCCCACGTGATGACGACATTCGGTACAGAGGGGTGGCCTGCGGCGCTCGATACCTGGCTAGAACAGCGCAAGACGCTCGCGGAGAAGTGGGCGAGGAACCGCGCGATGCAGATGGTCCCTGTCACGGTAGCGCCGGGGCGCGAGATCGCCCTCACGCCGGGCGCCCACAGCGAGCTCATCAGGGAAATCATCTCGTCATTCGCACCGCGCTTTGCGCGCGGCGCGGAGGTCATCTACGTGGGAGATACGGGCGCCAAGGAGGGGTATTTCGAGGAGGCGCGCCTCGTGGAACTCGGCGTGACGCTCGACCGCCACGGCAAGATGCCCGATGTCGTGCTGTATTTCGAGGAGAAGGATTGGCTTCTGCTCGTCGAATCCGTCACCAGCCATGGACCGGTGGATTCCAAACGACACAATGAGTTGGCTAGGCTGTTCGAGGGAGCGAGGCCCGGGCTGGTCTACGTCACGGCGTTTCCGGACAGGGGCGTGATGGGGAAGTACCTCGCGGACATCTCCTGGGAGACCGAGGTGTGGTGCGCCGACGCGCCGACGCACCTCATCCATTTCGATGGGGAGCGGTTTCTCGGACCGTACGGCGGGGATGAAGACTGATGTCGGATTGGGCGCGGCGACGTGCGAGACAGGGATTTGCCGACTATCGACCGAGCGCGGTCTTGCGCCCGCCGGTTTTGCTAAGGGAAAGTCTGAACAACCCCATCTCTGCGGCTTCGAGGGGGAGAGGCGGCTTGGATTTGAAGCTGGGCAATATTGCCGACAGGCCGGGGGCTGCTCTTGTCACGGGATCAAGGAGCGAACGGGCGATATCCGCATCGATCCGCCTCCTTCCCCGCCGTCCCGCCAGCGCCGGGCAGACTGCTCCGCTCTCATCCCGTCGCGTGGCGGCCGGCGATCAGAAGGTTCGAGAACCCCAGCAACAACGCGATGCGCTGCCTGTTCTTCGCCACGCCCCGGTAGCGCACCTTGGCGTAGCCGAAGTGCCGCTTCACGTACAGGAAGGGATGTTCCACCTTCGCCCGCACCGACGCCTTGCGCTTCTCGGCCGCCTCTTCGGCGCCACCCTCCGCCAGAAGCCGGCGCCGGCCCGGCTTCATCGCCACACGCCACTCGACACCGCCATCCCGGTGCTCGGGACGCTTCTCCACCCCCTGGTAGCCTGCGTCGCCCCACGCCGTCGTCTCAGCGCCATGCAGCAGCGCTCCCGCCTGCGTCACGTCGCTCGCGTTGGCCGCCGTCGTCGTCAAGCTGTGCGCCAGACCCGACCCGGCGTCCACCCCGATGTGCGCCTTCACCACTGCTTGCCCTTCCTCGTCTGATGCATCTCAGGATCCCGTGCGCGGCGCCGGTTCTTCGTCGACGACGGCGCGGCGATGATGCTCGCGTCAACGATCGTCCCCGTGCGCAGCCGATGGCCGCGCGACGCCAGGTGCGCGTTGATCTCCTTGAACAGACCCTCGCCCAGGCCGTGCTTCTCCAACAGATGCCGGAAGTTCAGGATGGTGGTCTCGTCGGGCAGCGCCGCCGTCAGGCGCAGCCCCACGAAGCGCCTCACCGACTCCACCTCGTAAAGCAGGTCCTCCATCCCAGGGTCGCTCAGGTTGTAGAACAGCTGCACGCAGTGAACGCGCAGCATCACCCTAAGCGGGTATGGGCGCCGACCGCGCCCCGCCTTCGGATAGAACGGCTCGATCCGTCGTTCCAGCCGCTCCCACGGAACCAGCTTGTCCATCTTCTCAAGGAACAACTCACGCCGCGTCCGGCCCTTCTTCAAGTCGTGCTCCAGTTCCGCAAAGCTTGCCTGTGCCATAGCTCGACCACCCAATCCGCGACTCATGCGCAAATCATGGCACACGCAACTTGATCAGACCTTCCTAAGGGGGCGATGATGAAGAACTTGGCAAAGGCGGTCGTGATTTTTGCGGTGCTGGCCGTTGTCGCTTCCGGATGCGCGAGAACGCCGAATGTGGAGATTGGCTACTATCTGCCCAAGTCAGTCCTGTCGCTCGAAGTGACCCGTGTCGTAGCCTGCGACAACGACAGGAAGCCCGTCGTCGCGAGTGCCTTCGTGCCAACGGTTTGGCACGGCGCCGACAGATCCGCGTTCAGAAGCGTTGCGCTCGCCGAACTGGACGGCCTACTGTCCAACTCGAAGCTCACGTTCGAGTTCCATGAAGACGGACGCCTCAAGGGAATCAACACCACGAGCACGGGGCGCGGCCGGGAATTCATCGAGAACGCGGCCAGTCTCGCCGCGTCGCTCGGCACATTGTCGACGCCAAACAAATTTGTACCGGCTGTACAAATCGGGCCTGCCGTCGTGCAGTCTCAGGAGCTGGAGAGACTGGCAAACGGCAAGTCTCCCAACGTCGAATTGTGCGATCACATCGATAAGGCGGTGAAGGGAAAGAACAAGGTGTTGACGCTGAAATTCGGGGTTGTCGCAGAGTTGGAAGAATGCAAGGGCGGCGAATATTCGGTGGTGGCGAAACAGGAAAGTAAGGTGCACGTCGACTACCTCAGAAGCAAGGGTGCCGATCTCGGCAGTATCACGGCGAGTGCGTCTCCGATCGGACGTGGCGGCTTTGTCCGGTCCGCAATTGGAAAAGGCGGAGAGCCCGATGTACAATTGGCGATGCGGGAGCCGGGCGCCGTAGAGGTGGAGGTGACTGTTAACGGCGGAGTTTTCGAGGGCACTGGGCATTCCTGGTCGGACACCGTTTTGATGGCGCAGTGCGGGTCCGAGTATCTGATTCCTATCCCGAAGGCAGCTCTGTTTGGGGAACAGACTTTCGAGCTGGCGGTGGCAAAGTCCGGAGCCGTCACAAAGCTCGGCTACACGAAGAACACCGGCGCCGCCGAGTTTGTCGGGGTCGGTCAAGATGTACTGGACGAGCTTGGACCGGTTGCGGCGGCGAACGCACAAGCAGCGGCTATGAAGGCGGAGGCCAACAGGATCGCGGCCTTGCAGAGATTGGTGCAATGTCGCGCGGACCCGAAGAACTGCAAGTGATGGAGGGCGGATGGCCATGCCGTTGGGATGGCCGGCGTCAAGGGCTTTTTGTGTCGCGCTGAGGCGGGCGTAGGGCTCGACCCGGTTCAACGTCGCCGTCGTGATCGGCGAACGAATACACCATCCGGCGGGGGCGCCGTCGTGGTGGTCGGGGCACTGCTCCGGGAACTCGGCGGATCTAGCTACTTTCAGACGAGGGCCAGGCCCGACGCACTGTCGCCACGTACGTTATCGTTCGCGCTGTCAGATCCAACGCCGGATGCCGAGTTGGCACATGCCGGCGCCGCATCCCGGTTGTGCTGACAACCGGGATGTCCCGGTCAGATCGATGCCCAGATGTCCCAGGCCACTGCCGTCCCGCAGTGCCGTATGCGCGTTCTTCTTCCATGACCGGCGCAAGGCGCGAACCGTTTTGGGCAGGGGATGCTGGTAGATGTTTCCAACCCCATACGAGTAAACGAGGTGGCTCCTGGACCTGTTGTTCGGCGTTGGAATAGCGTCAAGTTCGGTCCTTCCGCCATGGTGCGGGACCATGAAGTGGTCGATGCTGGTAGCGCCCGCGCCGACGCTCGCAAGTGATGCATCTCCCGGGAGTAGGACTGTATGGTGGTTTCGCGCGATTGAGAGAGCCAGACCGCTTTCGTTTCGGTTCGTCTGCGGTCCCCGGGCTCGGAATACCGTCATGCCGATGTGTGGTGACGTGATGGGAGGTATAGCGCAGCCCCACCAGCAGATGCCAGCGCTTCTTGTCTTCAGCATCGCGAGGAACCGGGCATGTACGGCACCGAGGTCTCCGGCTCGATCCTGAATCGGCAAGATCCAGCGCTGGTGCAGAAGTCGATCATCCCGCAGCGCCGAGGACCAGTGGTCCCAATCCCAATGCGAAAGCACGACCGGCGGATCGTCGGTCGTGCAGAACCGAAGCAACGGCTCGGGGAAGCTGCGCCAGTTGCCGATAGCCGATCCGCCGAGATCGAAGTAGAGCGCCGGCACGCCGTGCGAGAGCAGAGCCGTCGCCGCGCCCTGGCCGACATCGTAGATCGCAACGGCATCGACCGGCCGGATCCCGGTGAGGAGCTCTTCGATATCGGATTGAGCAGTTGGCTCGATGTCATGCCATCCCGCCAGCCTCTTCAGCACCGCGCTTTCGGCTGGGGTCACCGGGCGCGCGTTGATCACACCCCGTTCGGTCGCATCCTGGAACAGGTTGTGAAACTGTTCTACCACGGGGCCTTGGTCCGGGGTGCCAAGTTCCAGGTGGAACCATTCCGGCGCATCGTCGGTGTCCACTTCGAAGCCTTCGAGATACGCGGACGAAGCGATGACAATGGAAATCCGGGCGTCGGCGTCGTCGAACCCTTGGTCGGATAGGTGACCGATTCGTTCCTTGGCGTCGTCGAGCCATGTCGCATCGACGCAATCGAGCAGGACCATGGACGGTGCGCGGTCCGCATCGTCAAGTGGTTCCACCTGATCGACGCGTGCGTAGACCGGTTTCGGTGGCGGCGCCTCCGGCAACTCTCCGGCTAGGTGCTTGAAGAACATGTTGGCTCCTGCGCTTTTGGACTAACTTTCATCATCGGGATCGGGCACGATGGTGGAGATGAAGCTGCGGATGTCCCGGACTTCCTGCTCGAGCCCGTCGGCGATGAGCCTGCGCGCGATAGCTTGGGCGGCGAACAGGGAGGCCCGCGCAACGCGCTTTTCCACCTCGGTGCTCGGCCAGTCGCGGCGGTCGAGGGCTTCCATCGCGAGATGGACGAGTACTTGGTTGGGGAATGAGGAGTACCCTGCGCCGCCCGTTCAAGCGGTTCCCACTGCTCGCGAGAGACGCGGATGTGCTTGTGCAGGGAGCCGTCGGGTGATTTCGCCATCGTTGTCTACCGCCTCCAGTTCGAGTGCTCGCGGTGATCGCGAAGCGTTCCCGCTGGAATGCGAGAAGCTCGGGTTTGATTTCGAGCGCCGGGAACATCGGTATGCCCCCCCGGTTGAAGGTGATCGCGTGGTGAGCGGGGCGAACGCGGTCGCGGCTGTCATTTTATACCTTCGCGGGACTTAGCACCTATAGGTGCTCGCAGAAATTCTCAAGGGAACACGCATTGACACGGTGGAATACCGAAAGGTGCTCGGCGCGGCATGGGGGCGATGGAGGCGCCGGGACCGCGCGGCCGGGGGTCGGATGCGAGCACCGATCGGTGGCATGTATTTCCGGCACGCTAGACGCAGACAGGGATGCGCAGGACCGCGGCATAACCAGCCCCTCGCGGACATGGGCAGCCTGGCATGTTGGTGTCCGGATGATGCAGAATCGCTACGCGGATGAACGGCGGAGCGGCTCGGCGCCGGTGAAGAACGCGAGGGAGTTGGCGGGTTCTTCCACACGTTCCAGGCCAAGGCGGACGACCTGCACTTCCTAGCGATGTTGGACCGGGCGCCGGCCGAGGCCTGGAGTTGGAAGGAGCCGGAACTCCATGAGACAATCCTGTCCGCGATGGCATCGAGCCGCGCGCGCGGAAGAAGGGGACTGAGAATGCGGCTTGACGCTGCTGATCTGGCCAACGCGGCAGGTGCTGCCGCCCTCTCGCTCTATCGGCCGCATCTTCGGTATCGTTCAGCCCTCATCGGCGTTGCCGGGTTCGGGCTTTTTCCGACTGTGACCGTCAACCACTTAAATCTAGGCGCCACCCGAACGCGTTCGCCTCCGGTATCACGAACCGATCCGACATGGTTACGAGCTGGCGCAAAGACCAACGGCTGCGGGGAATTCGGCCAGTGCCGTCAACGATCAGCTCCCGGCAAACCACGTACATCGCGAATTCTAACCTGTCACCGTGCAACCGGCTCGAAGAAACCGTCTGGCGGCAAAGACGAAATCCGAAGTCAGCAACAACATCGGCGGAAAAATGCAACCAACATCGAAGCGTCAAGAACAACCGTCCATGAGTCGTTATCGCCTGGAGACGTATTTGGCTCGACCCGACCGCAAGGGGGGCCGGCCAGGCATTCGGCCGGGCGTTGACCACGAGGGCAACCCTGTATTAGTCAAAGCGTGGCCAAAAGCTGGGACAAAGGCGAGTACAGAGTTACGCGAAATTTGGCGCAATGAAGTGAGGCAGCTGCATCGTGTTGGCGGCTATCCGGGTGCGTCAGAAAATATCGCAACCTTACAGCGGGCCGAAGAGGACGATTCCGGCTTCTATCTTGTGCTTGAACCTGGACAAAGGCAACCGCTGGCCACGCTCCTAACGCACGCTCCCCGGGAGCACTGGTTGAACAACCCTAGGGTAGCGGTGAATCGAGCTCTTCTGTGGCGAAATATGCTTCGCATATCGGGAGGGATTCAAACCCTGCACGACCAGGGTCTACTGCACAAGAACATCAACGAATGGGCCATTTTGGCAACTGGAGGTAGCGAACCTGACTTTCAGCTTACCGGGTTCGAATGGTCAATTCGCATCGCTGCTGCTACATCAGGGACTCATAGTCAGCAGAAATCGAACAAGAGATCGCGCCGGAAATCAGGGAAGCCGATTTCATTCGTGGACGACTGGCGAGAATTTGGCGTATTGGTTTCGAAGTTGTTGGAGGCGCCAACTTCTCAGGTCCTTGACACAAGAATACCCGCCTCTGCTGTTGCCACACACTTAAACGTTGAAGAAGCAAGGATCCTTCGGTTGTTGCTGCGTGCGGAGTCTGTTGATCGCCTGGACGGTGAAGTGATTGAGCGGCAAGTTAACGAGGTGTTGCGTCAACTGCGTGCGCAGGTCGCAAACCGAAGTGCGCAGCTCCACTTGGTCGTCAGATTTGGACCGAACTCAAAGCTGACGCAAACTCTACGGGAAGCGTCGACGTACCTTGAGGTCAACGCCATTGAAGAACAGCTAGCTTTCATTCGGGATGATCTTAGTGAGAACCCGAGGCTTGTTGCGGTGAAGAGCGAACGGGATGACGAGTCTAGACTGATGTTGCAAGGCATGCAATTAACGTACCGGCTGCGACAGTTCTACCCGGCATCTTCTAACTCAGTGGGCACCTGGGACTTTGCATATACCGATGTGTGCGAACAGAGAGAGCCGGCCCGAACTAATATTGTCGGATCTCTTGAATTAGATCCTAATGCGTTGACCGTTTTGAAGATTGGTGACGCACGCAGTAACTATTCTCGACTGCGAGGAAGGCTCCGGAGTTGGAAAGAGCTGAAGGAAGAACTTGAAGCCGACGCGATGCCGACAGCGCGTGATAAACGGCTTCACCAAGCGCTGGCGTTGACGCAGTTTCTGGAGGTAGTATTTGCGGCTGCGGACGCATTTCCAGTGGACGTTGTGGATCAAACGATGGAAGGTTCTGAGGGTGTGAGCAAATTGACCATCCGAACGCGGGAGGAACGTGAGCGAGAAGCGCTGTCCGACGCCCTGAGGCTCCGCGCTCCCGCCGTAAGGTTTCCCGAAGCACTGATGGACGAGCGAGGTGATGGGAAGTGGGTGCTAACTGAATCACGCCACGTGGGTACGCAGCAACCTACGGATACAGAGTGGAGTTATGAAAGGCAGGAAGCGGCCGGAGATGGTTCACCGATTTTCGTCTTTTCGGGTACTACACTCTCGGCACCGCTCAACGACGCCTTGATGATTCCGGGCGATTTCGTAGGGCGCGATACTCAGTTTAGGAGGAGGTTAAGTGCTCTTCGTGCGTTGGCCGATCACGCGGAGTTAATGTGGATGTTGGTGGACCCGAGGAGACGAATCCTAGACACACATGAGTCGATCACGGAGGATGAATCGGTTAGGGCGCTAGATAGTTCTAAACAGGAGGCAATGGCGGCGATAGTGAACACGGTACCGCTTTATCTTCTACAAGGACCGCCTGGGGTCGGCAAGACACGCATGGTGAAAGGCCTTGTACGATACATCTTTGAAAATGAGAGTGTGGCTCGAGTGTTGCTAACAGCACAAAGCAATGCTGCGGTGGACCATCTGCTGGAAACTCTCGACGAATTATTGACGCATGGAGAACATGACATACTTGCAGTGCGGTGTCGAGCGCCAGACAGGAACGAGGTGCCAAGTGCTTACGAGGTCCATAGCCGGGCAAGTGACCTTCTTGATGATTTCTCCAAGAGCCTTCTGGTGGACGCAGCGTCCCCAGCGCTTAGGGATAGGACACACGACCTAACGTCGCAGATGGCGACAGAAGCGACTTACGATCAATCCAGCAAGCGGTCGGAGTCGTCAACAGCGAACGCTAGACAGGCTGTGGAAGGGCTAGTGGTTCAGGCCGCCAATGTCGTATTCGCCACTAGCAACTCGCGCGAATTGGAGAGGTTGCTGGATGAGCGGGGCCAGTTCGATTGGACGGTCGTGGAGGAGGCGGGCAAGGCAACAGGGGGAGAACTCATTGCCCCGCTCCTATTGTCCTACAGGCGCCTGTTGATCGGCGACCACAAGCAGCTTGCGCCGTTCGGGGCAGATAGGCTTGGCCGGTTGTTGGAGGATCCGGTTTCCGTTATCGAGGCAATTCGATGGGGGCGGAACTTCGTGGGTCGGACGCTGCGTGACCCAACCACTGACGAAGTACTTGACGAGGTAGAGCGAGCTGAGGAAGCGAAGTCGGCGGATGAGGAATTCGGAGCACTGTGTGGCCTGGCGCTAGAGTCAGTGCTATTGTTTGAGCGTCTAGTCGAGGGCGAGTTCTTGAATCAGGCGCGCTCGCCCAGCGCGCGTAGGATCGCGTGTCGACTGGATCAGCAGCACAGAATGCATCCGGCGATTGCCCAGCTAGTGTCACGATGTTTCTATAGTGGCGAATTGTCTACTCATCAAGAGGCTGTAAACCGATTCAAGGGCATGACCTGCCCCGTTCGTTCATCTGATGTTTGCAGGCTACCAGATGTTCCGATCGTAGTCGTGGACATGCCCTACGTTCAGACCACCGATGAAATGAAGCGCGCCGAGGAGCATCCTAGGTGGCGCAATCGGCTGGAGACGGATGCCATACTTGAGGTGCTCAGCCTTCTGGAGCCAATACCCAATGGTGCCGGGTCTCCGAGTCTTGCCGTTTTGTCGCCGTACAGAGAGCAGGTTAAGCTTGTCCAGATGAGACTCCATGAAGAACGAGTGAGACTGCCAAATCTCGACGGATTTCGCCCGGGTGTGGGTGCGAACCAGTTCTGCGGTACGGTGGACTCATTCCAAGGAAATGAAGCAGATGTGGTTGTTGTATCGTTTGTTCGGAACAACCATCATTCGTCAGTCCGCGCCGCCCTTGGGTTCTTGACTGAGTCGCGCCGAATGAATGTTCTTCTAAGCAGAGCGAAATGGCGCTTGATCTTGATCTTCTCGAAAGAATTTCTTGAAACAGTCTTGGAATCTGCAAGCGGAACGACGTCGGCGAGCGACGTTGCATTCCTATCGGAGTTGCTAGCCGGTCTAGAGGTAGCTCAATCCGGAGGGGAAGCAGCGGTCACTACCTGGCTCCAGGTTAGAAGTGAGATACAGTCATGAGCCTTGTTCGCGTGGCTGTTCCGGTACTCCATGGTAGGTGCAAGTTCTTCTTCGAGAAGGGGCGTCCATGGACCGTGGTGGAGCACGTACTGCTGGAGTCGTTGGCAAAGAAGTCCTACAACATTTTTGATCTAGCGGAAGCTGGAAACCTACCGCAGAGGTTAACGATTGAAGCCGTCATCCGATTGATGCGAGCCGGCTGGGTAGAGATGGTTGAGAAGGGCGCGTCAGTAACCTTTCGGGCTACGGCCAATGGTACGGTAGCGGCAACCAGCGAGGAGTTGCCAAACGCCGCAACGCAACAGAGCAGGAGTATGAATTTCGTCGTAGATCAGATTACTGGAACGGTCTATCGAAGTCGGGAGCTGCCGTTCCTGCACCAGCACATTATTGAGAAAATGTGCAAGGACGAAAAGATAGTATGGATCGAACGCCCAGATATGGAGCGGCGTGACGAGGTTGCGCAGCTTTTGGAAGTGTTGTTTTCTCATGACGAGAAGTTTGTTTCCATGGACTACGATGGGGGACGGCTCTCCGAGCGGTGGTCGCTAGTCAGTGTGCGTGACGGTAAGGCCAGTGAACTAACTTTACGAGCTCCTGGTGCGCTGATTGAATGTATTGAATCCGCAGCCTCGGAGACGGCAGTAGAGGATCGATCCGACAGTAAGACTGTGTATCGGTTACCGAGCACTTACAGAGAGATGGAGCTGCACACGTTGCCTGTTCGGAGAATTAACTTCATATCCAATGACCTTGTGCTGGGGGGAGAAGAGCAAGAGAAGGCCTTACGTAACGCCCTGGCACGTAGCAAGCATCGGGTGGTCATTCATTCGACCTTTATCTCTTGGGAGCGATTTGGTGCTCTGTTTCCTGTGATCAGAGCTGCTGTTCAGCGTGGCGTGCGGGTAGACGTGCTCTGGGGCCAGGATGAGGCGCTGGGGGATGGCAGAACGCGCGAAGTAGTACAAAGAATTAGGACAATGGTGGCTCGTGAACAGCTGGATACCTTGCAAGTACATCCGTTCTCAACCGGTTCACATAGCAAGATTCTGTTGGCTGATGACGGGGATCCCAGTCGTATTCATGCTTTCGTAGGGTCGTGTAACTGGCTGTCTTCTCCCTTCCAGAGCTTCGAGGCTACCGTACGGTTGCGAGATCCGTTGATCGTAGCGGACGTTGTCGATCAGGTTGCAGAGCTATCAAAGGGAGGTCGAGGTCACTGGTCTCTGCTTACGAAAGAGTTAGCGGCAATGTCCTCGGGACTGAGGCAGATTGGACGTACTGCGACGAGAACGCAAACGAATGCGCAAGTCGTTCTAGGTACTTCGCATGCGGAAATGGTCAGGCGGGCTCGCGACGAGAGCACCAAGCGAATATTTGTCGCGAGTCACAGATGGGGCACTGCTGCTAGGTCCATTGTGTTAGCACCGGCGCTCGCAGCGGCAAAGAGCAAGGGCGTCCGAGTACAAGTGTACTATGGCACCGTGAGCGGTCCGACTGGGCCGGACAGTGTTGGGGAGGGGAAGTCACGCGAGACTGGGACTCTGACGATGCGCGCTGTGCGGAAACCACGCCTACACGCAAAGATGCTGGCGTGGGATGAGGATTCGATTGTGATCACGAGTCAAAATTGGCTGTCGTCGGATCCTCCGGATTCTGCGCCACGGCAGGAGATAGGCGTATTCCTGAACGGTCGGGGTTTGGCGGACTCCGTTGTCGGGAGGTTTGAGGCAGCTCTTCGGGTGACAGTGGATGAGCGAGGGCATGCCGCGGAGGATGATGAGTCATAAGTGCAAGTCGAGCATCATTCGAAGGGGATTTATACATTTGACTAATCGTGTTATTTCAAGCACTTAGCGGATAGTGTTACGAACGTCATCGGCCACCCCTCGAGACGGAGGGGGTGGCCGAGTGGTTGAAGGCACCGGTTTGCGAAACCGGTAAACGCTCACCGTGTCTCGCGGGTTCGAATCCCGCTCCCTCCGCCGGATATCAGGTTTAGACGATCACTCCGCCCAGCGGAGGAGGTTCACGGATTGGAGTTGAGCCTCGACAAAGTACCAACCGGAACCACGGCTCTGGTCTTCCTGGATGGTGTAGCTAATCATACCCACCGCGTAAGTCTGGCCGGGCCGCTGCAAGTGGGGTGCCTCTAGGTACGCGCGGCAGGCGTAGCCGTCGTCAGAATCCTCCTCCACTATAGCGGCCAACTCAATGGCATTCAAGTGAAACGGCTGCAGAATGTTGTAGGGCATGGCTCGCGCGACCAGTTGTTCGGCCAGCTCGACGGCCTGCTCTACTATCTCGGAGTCATCACAATCTGGAACACTATAGCGCCATTCTACAACTATGTATGTGATCGCATCCGTGACAGCGGCCAACCAAGGGTGCTGATCTTCCTCCTTGAGCAATTTCGAATACGTAATACTACCTAATACTGCCACAAAGAGTAGAGTCCAAATCAAAATCGATCACCGTTTGCGCCAGATGCGACTCCACATCGAGACACCCCGTGCGTGGCGGACGGCCGGCGGGTGCCGGGCCGTGTCAACGACACACGGAGTTGCGTGAAGTCCCGCCTATTCGCCAAACGCGAGGAGCTACCCCGCGCCGGGATCGTGCGGCTCTGATATTCGGCGGGCGACCCGACGTGCGGGCTCCGCGTGTCATTGACGAGGGTGAGCGTGGCAGCGAATGAGGGTGAGGTCAACAACCACGCCGTGGGCAAGACATTGTGGGTGGCGGACGCGCGCCCGTAGCTCAACGGTAGACCCCCGGCTTTCCACTCCGGCGATGTCGGTTCGATTCCGGCCGGGCGTGCGTCCGCTCGACGCGGAAGATCAGTTCTTGCCGATCAGCTCGCGGTAGGTCAGGCGCTTACCGATCATCTGCGCCACGGCCTCGGCTATCATGATCTCGGTGTCGTGAGTACGCAGGTTATGGCGGGCGGCGAACTCGGCGACGTAACGGTGCAGATGTTCAGGTGATATATGGTGGTAGGTGCCGGCGTAGGCACGCTTGAGCGTGGCCCAAAAAGACTCGATGCCGTTGGTGTGTGCTTGATCGCGGACGTACTCCCCGACCGAGTGATTTACAGCGGCGTGCTCGAACGGCATTTTGCGGTAAGCGGCGGCTTCATCGGTGTACACGGTCGCGCCCGGCTGTACGTGCTGTGCGATGAAGCCGTGCAGCGTTGGGCGATCGGTAGCCGGCACAACATCCGCCGCAATTTGGTTGGCGGACCGATCAAGCACACCGACCACGGTGGTCTTACCAACGGCACCCCGGCCCGCGCGGAGTTTCTTGTTGGCGTGCTTGTTCTTCTCCTTGCCGCCGAGATAGACCTCGTCTACCTCCACCGGGCCAGCGATGGGCGGTGAAGTAGCAGGGGGCGCGGTCCAAGCGGCGCGGAGCCGCTGCGCGAGGAACCACGCGGATTTCTGCGTGATGCCGAGATCACGGTGGAGGCGCATGGAGGACACGCCCTTGAGGGAGATCGCGTGAATGTAGATGGCGATGCCCCACTTCTGCAAACTGAGACGGGAACGATGCATAACGGTGTTGGTGCGAACGGAGAAGTGCCGCCGACAAGCGCCGCACCAGTAGGGCAGTGGGCGGCGGTTGGGCGTGGGGCGAAGCCGCTGGGTAGAACCACATAGAGGGCAATAGGAAGGTTGGCCGGCAGCACCCCAACGCTGGGTCTCCAACCACGCCTCAGCAGCGGCGTCGTCGGGGAAGCGGACGAACAGCTCGGCCCAGGAGATACCTTGGCGGTAGTGCTTTCGGGGTGCGGCTTGGGGCATACGCTGTATTCGCAGCCACCGCGCCGAAGTTGAGCGATAAGTGGAGGCCGCGAGCGCAGCGGATGCAAACTGCATCGCGACATATAAGAACCTGGGCGGAAAATGCGCAGAAGGTCTGAAAAGAAATTTGTAGAATGGGGGTGCGCGGCGGGACACGTCACCACCGTCAAGGCATGGCGTGGTATGGCGTGATGAGGCGTACCGAGGCACACCGACCCGCCGCGCACCGGGATATAGAGCGGAGCGGGAAGCCTAGTCAGGGAGTGGTGGATGCACCTGTAACCGGGTGAGGCCGCGAGAGAGCGCGCTAGAAGAAAAGGAGGGTGTGGAGGGGATAGCGGGCGTAGAGAGGAGATCAGGTGACGCGGACGAAGGCGGAGACTCGGGGACGGGATCGGCAGCGAGACGGAGGCGCGCTAACGACATATAGAGAGGGAGCATAAGGTCAAGTGCAGTAGAGGCGCTAGCGAGCCAGACATCCCGTTGAGGCAAGGTCTGATGGGGTATGGGCCGATCTGGCCAGTGTGACCCGCTAGCGGAAGGATATAGGGTGCTAGCGGACCCACACACACAGTTGAGGCAAGGTCTGACGGGATATGACCCGGTCTGGACCGATTCGGCCCGCTAGCGGGAGGATATAGGGTGCGCAGCGAGTCGAGAGCAGTCAGAGAAGTGCTGCTTAGTAAGGTATATAATTCCCAATCGAAGCCGATGCCGCTGACCATCCGAACAGCCGCAACGACGATCTCCGCACCTGGAACTTGAAGGCTGCGTCAAGCTGAAATCCGAGTGCTCCTCCCGCAGTCTCAAGTTGATTGTCGCGCCGCATTCGAAGCCGCCAACAGGCGCCTTCGGGTAATGCGAAGTCATCGCTCAATCGTCTTTCTCGATGGCAGCAATGGCGTGCGGATCGACTTCCAGCAGTTCTATTGGCCGTTTGCGGACGCCGATGCTGTGTTCGATGAGGAGGTCAACCAGCTTCTCGCCATCGACAAGCGTGATCGGGGCGGTTCCTTTAGCGAAAGCGGCATCCTGTGTGCCCTTCGAGAACCGGGAGGTCGTAACGATTGTTCCCCTAACTGCGTTGAAGCGGTAGAGCGAACCTCGAAGTGCGTCGAGATCCTTTCGCTGTATTGCGCGGCGGTGGCGCTTGGCCTGAACGACCTCGCGGACCGAGGTGATGCCGACCTCAATGTCGGCGACGACGTCTACCCCGCCATCGCTTGACCGGGATGTGACTTCCACGTTCTGGTAATCCATCTCCTCCAGCAGTCGCTTGATCAGATGCTCGAAGGCGAACGGATCCATGTCCTGGAGGTGACGACGCAGGCTGTCGCGCACCGAGTTGGCGTGCTGCCGTACCAGCGCCCACACTTGGCTGTGGGCTCCAGCGGCGGCGGCCTCCTCGTGTCCGGAAGGCTTGAGGTAGAGCAAGCCGTCCGGCGTCGCAGAGTAGAGGTTCCCCTTTCGCTCAACCAGACCGCGGGCGACGAGGTTGCTCAGTCGACGTCGCATCGTATCCTTGATCATGGACTCGGAGCGGATAGCAGAGCGGCGTCTCAGGTAGTCCGCCCACTCCTGGAGTAGTCCTCCTGCGCGGCTCGGTCCGGTATCCGCCACTATGGACAACAGCTTGGATAGTCCTTCGGCCTCGTCGACGAGAGCCTCGGCTTCGCCGCCTGGTACGTCGAGGAAGTCGCGACCGGCTTTGGTGATTTGCAGGAGCCCTTCGCTGTCTTCCTGGACAAGGCCGTACCGTTGTGCGAGCAGCCAATGTCCGTAGATATGCCTGGGGTTCACCGCGCCCTTGGACCGGTCCCAGATCGCTTGGGCCAATTCACGGTCACTGCCGGCCAAGCGCTCTGAGATCCAAGTGGCGGGATCGGTCCAATCGACCGAGGACTTGCGAGTGCCGCGCAGTTCGAGAACTGACGCTCGTAGTCCCGTCACCTGCTTTCTTGGCCGTCCGCACCACACGGCCAACAGATGTCGCAATTCCGAATAAACCGGAAAGTGTGGCACGCGAACAAGCAGGTTTGCATCGCCATTCTCCGCTTCTTCTTTCCAGCCAATGCCGGGCCCATCATTGCTCATTCGATCGCGCTCCCTCGGCCCCAGTTGCCGGTCAGGTCACAGTATCTCAAAGCCCAACTGGTCCGACACATCGTGAAAGGCCCGCAAATGCAGTGCCAAGGACGTCAGGCTAAACAGGTTGCTCGATACGATCGGCGCACTCGATTGGTGATGTAGGTCGCGAGTTGGGACAGGAGCCTGTCTCGACTGATTTGGCGTCTAGCCAATCAGCGGGCGGGACCGGACGGTCGAGGACGTTCTGTCAGTCGGCCCGAGGCGCGGGTTCGGGGCGTGGTTTCGTCGGCGAGCCAGCGCATGGACATTCGGCCGAGCCATTGCAACGGCCAGCGGTGCAGGCAATGCTTGTAGGAAAGTCCGACTGATCGGATGCGCTCCTGGTCGCAGTTAGCACGGATCAGGGTCCAACCGTCATCGATGGCTGCAGCATCACTGCCCGACAATGGCGTGGAAGGGCCAGGATCGGATAAATCGGCCCGGCACGTCGAACGTCTTGTACAGGCACTCGTGGACGTCCAGCGTCTTGACCTGCTCGACGGTGGAGGTCGGCACGCGGTTGAGGCCGATGGCCTCGAGTTCGCGTGCCGTCACGTTGGGCACCTTGTGCACGAACCAAGTGAGCAGGGGTTCGGAATAGTCTATCTCGCGCGTGCGGAAATGCGACAGGTACTGAGAGGCGAGCAGGACGCCGACACCGAACTCCCGTCCCTGGAGCAGGATCTGGCGGAGCACTTCGAAGTTGTACTTCATGATGTTGTCGGCTTCGTCGACGAGGAGCATCGAATCGATAAAGCGCAGCTGGGGATCGTGACCGGTGTAGGGACGTTTCTCCAGGTTGAGTATGTATTCGTAGTAGAGGTTGAGGAGCAGGACGAGGAGCATGTTTCGCTCCCTGTCGCCGATCCCGAGCGAGGCGAGGTCGATCACGGTGACGCCGGTAAAGAAGTCGTTGAAGTGGGCGGCCTCGGCCGCGAGATCGACGAAGATCTCCAAGTCTACGAGATCGGAGAGGATGCTGTAGGGCGCATCGACCCGATCGCCGACCACGGCCTCGTACTGGCTCAGCACATCGACCAAGGTCGGGATGTTGCCCGGGGCGTTCTCATAGCCTTGCATCACGGCGGTCTTGAGATGGTTGCGCTGCCGAGGCCCGATGCCTCCGTAGATCTTCTGCAGGGCGTCGTTGAGGAACTTCACGCGCCCGAGGCGCGCCGCCGGGGTGTGATCGCCGGCGGCGCGAAGGTCGAAGATGTTGAGGGGGATGCGGTGCGGGGTGACGACGCGGGCCTGCACCGCGTCGACGAAGTCCGGCTTCGTGTAGTCGCGCTTGTAGTCAAAGATGAGGAACTTCGGGGCGTGTCCCCGGTTGAGCTCCGGGCTGGATGCAAACCGGTATATGAGGGCCTGGGTGAGCTGCGTCTTGCCGGTTCCGAGATCGCCGACGATGCCGATGTTGAGCTGGTTGAGCCGGGTGTTGCCCGGATGCAGGTGGAACGGCTTCGCGGGGCCTGCCCGAAGGCTTTCGCCGACGACGAAGCGCAGGCCGAGCGGTTCGGACGCGCTGTCCGCTTGCGGTCGACGGAGCGGGCTCGTTGACGTGGCGCCCTTACGTTCGGGTTGGACGCGGGCGGCCTCGGCGGGGCCGGGGTCGGGCCGGGGGCGGGGCCCGGCGCCCGGGGGCGCCTCGGAGCCTGCGGTGGAATCGTCGGCCTCCGGTGGGCGCGTGCCGGTCGAGACGAGCTTCTGGATTCGGGACTCGCGGACGCGTCGCACCCACAGGTCGTGGCGCTGGTCTGCGAGGGGATTG